>Ga0209211_10001878_pt1 | contig 37925 bp, 36 predicted proteins | sample RifGroA2_FD_183992 | JGI IMG/M metagenome (GOLD analysis project Ga0209211, IMG submission 183992) | Groundwater microbial communities from Rifle, Colorado, USA - Groundwater A2 (SPAdes) (version 2) | ecosystem: Environmental > Aquatic > Deep subsurface > Groundwater | place: Rifle, Colorado...
ACGGAAACGGTCAAGCGGACCGGAAAAGAGCAGATCATCATCAGCGAGATTCCCTATATGATCAACAAGGTCCGCTTGATCGAGCAGATCGCCGGGCTGGTCCAGGAGAAGAAAATCGAGGGGATCAGCGATCTGCGCGACGAATCGGACCGCGACGGAATGCGCATCGTCATCGAGCTCAAGCGCGATACCGTAGCGGAGGTGGTGATCAACCAGCTTTATAAGCATACGGCCCTACAGGAGTCTTTCGGCGTCAATATGCTCGCCATCGTCGATGGCAGGCCCAAGCTCTTGAGTTTAAAAGACGCTCTAAAAGCCTTCCTCGACCACCGCAAAGAGGTGGTCACGCGGCGCACCGCCTACGATCTGCGCAAGGCCGAGGAGAGACTCCACATCCTCGAGGGATTGAAGATCGCCCTCGATCACCTCGACGCAGTGATCGCTCTGATCCGCCGCTCCCAGGATCCCAAGGTGGCGAAAGAGGGGCTGATCCAAAACTTCGGCCTGACGGAGATTCAAGCCCAGGCGATCCTGGACATGCGTCTGCAGAGGCTAACCGGTCTCGAACGGGAAAAGATCCTGCAGGAGCACAAGGAAACCGTTGAGTTGATCGCCAAACTGAAAGCGATCCTTGCCGATGAGAAGGAAATCTATCGGATTATTATTGAAGAGCTGAAAGATATCAAAGAACGCTACGGCGACCCCAGACGGACCCAGATCCTGGCTCATACCGAGGAAATCTCCATCGAAGATCTCATTGTCGAAGAAGATATGGTGGTCACGATCTCCCATGAGGGCTATATCAAACGTAACCCGGTAACTCTCTACCGGGCGCAGCGCCGAGGGGGCAAGGGGAAAATCGGGACGACCACGCGAGAGGAGGATTTCGTCGAATACCTCTTCGTCGCCTCCACCCACTCCTACATCCTCTTTTTCACCACGGTCGGCAAGGTCTACTGGATCAAGGTTCACGAGTTGCCACAGGCCGGCAGGACCGCCAGAGGAAAGCCCATAGTCAACCTCCTCAACCTGGAACAGGGGGAGAAGGTTTCAGCCTTTCTTTCGGTGCGTGAATTTCAGGAAGGCCGTTGTGTCGTCTTTGCCACGAAAAAAGGGCTCATCAAGAAGACCATTCTCATGTCCTATGCCAATCCTCGCCCCAGTGGAATCCGCGCCATTTCCCTGGAACAGGGGGATGAAGTCATCGGCGTGAGGCTTACCGACGGCCAGCAAGAAATTATTCTCTCTACTTTGGACGGCCAGTCCATTCGCTTCAAAGAGGCGCAAGTGCGGTCCACTGGTCGCGGCGCCTATGGGGTCGTGGGGATGCGGATGGACAAGGGGGACGAAGTAGTGAGCATGGAGATTTTGAGCCTCGGCGCCAATATTTTGACCGTGTCCGAAAACGGTTATGGCAAACGAACTGACATGGAGGAGTACCGTCTCCAATCGCGCGGCGGCAAGGGGATCATTACGATGAAGACCACCGACAAGACCGGGCGGGTGGTCGGAGCCCAGCAGGTGACCGACGAGGACCAGCTCATGCTGGTTACCAACAATGGCAAGATTATTCGTCTGAGGGTCAAAGATATCCGTGTCATCGGGCGCAATACTCAGGGGGTGCGTCTCATCGACCTCGAAGATAGTGAGCGGGTGGTTTCTCTGGCGCGATTGGCGGAGAAGGAAGAGGAGGAGTGATTGGTTATTAGTTACTAGTTATTCGTTAATCGTATTAACCAGTAAACGAATAAACCAATAACCAGTAACTAAACATGGGGCGGAGTATAGGGATTATCGGCGCCGGGGGTTGGGGGACTGCCCTGGCCAAAGTGCTGTGCGAGAAGGGCAATGAGGTAACCCTCTGGTGTCATGGAGAGAAAAGCTACCAAGAGATCCAAGAGAAAAATGAAAACTGCTCCTATCTCCCTGGAATCCCTTTGCCCCGCTCGCTTAAGGTTACCCGTTCCCTAAAAGAGGCCGCTGCGGGAAAAAATTTGCTTTTCTGCGTCGTCCCCTCTCACACGGTGCGCGAGGTCATGAACGCCGCCCTACCCCATGTGGACCCTCAGGCAACCCTGGTCTGTGGAACGAAGGGAATAGAGGAGGGGAGCCTTCTCCCTATGGGAGAGGTGCTAAGCGATATTTTTGGCGCGCCGAAAAGAGAGAAACTCGCCTTTCTGTCGGGCCCGACCTTTGCGCTCGAGGTAGCCCAAGGGCTTCCGACCGCAGTTACGGTTGCCGCCTTTGCAGAACGGGCGGCATTGGAGATTCAAGAAGCGCTTAGCACCCAGAACCTCAGGGTTTATACATCAAGGGATGTGGTCGGCGTACAGATGGGCGGGGTGGTTAAAAACGTGATTGCTATTGCCGCGGGTATTTGCGATGGTTTGGGCTTAGGATATAACGCTCGGGCCGCCCTGGTAACCCGGGGATTGGCGGAGATGACCCGTCTGGCCATTAGGATGGGAGGAGATCCACTCACCCTCTCCGGACTGCCGGGTTTGGGAGATCTGATTCTGACCTGCACGGGAGAGCTAAGCCGAAACCGCAAGGTCGGGATCGAGATCGCCCGGGGGAAGAAGCTCGACGAGATCCTGCATGGGATGCGAATGGTAGCCGAAGGGATTCGCAATACTCGATCGGTTTACCTCCTTGCCGGGCAGCTGGCGGTAGAAATGCCCATCGTGGAACAGATGTTTCTTGTGCTGTACCAGGACAAAAAACCGCGGGAAGCCGTTCGTGACCTGATGCAGCGCTCTCTCAAGGCCGAGATCTCCTAGATGGGTAGCTATTGGTGCCTGCATATTTGCTGCCAAAATTTGACAAAGTGGCGCCTCTGTGATTGAAATAACGGATTGGCTGCCCAGGCGGCCGGAAGGATCGTGATATGAAGAGAACTTATCAACCGAGCAACGTGAAACGTAAGAGGACCCACGGTTTTCTCGCCCGCATGGCAACACCGGGGGGCCGCAATGTCCTTAATCGGAGAAGGGCGAAGGGGCGTAAGAGGTTGACCGTCACAGTGCCGCCGAAGCGGGCTCGTTCCTAGAACGGGGGAGCCTTGTCTCAGGACGGGGAAAGGTTTCCAAAGCGGGCCCGTCTTACCAGACGCTCTGAATTTCTGAGTCTATCGCGACAAGGAAAAAAGGTTTACACCTCCCATTTTGTTATCCTCAGCAAAGCGAACGACAAGGGAGAAAACAGACTGGGCATCACGGTCAGCGCGAGGGTGGGTAATGCGGTCGTCCGCAACCGGATCAAGAGGCTCCTCAGAGAATTTTTCCGCCACCACTCCCGCGAACTCCCCGCTCCGCGGGACATCGTCATTATCGCCAGGAAAGAGGCGGGAGAGCTCTCTCTGGATGAAGTGACAAAAGAACTCAAGGGCGCCTTTACCCATCAAGGGAGTCGACAAAGGTAGTGGTTGGGTTGTGTAAAAGAGGACTCAGGTTCGTTCTTGCAGGATATCACCACCTGCTATCTCCTTTTCTGCCCCTCTCCTGCCGCTTTATTCCCAGCTGCTCGACCTACACTTTGGAGGCGATTGAACGCTATGGGATTAGCAAGGGGATCTGGCTTGGCTTGCGTCGGCTTTTCCACTGCCACCCTTTGAATCCCGGGGGCTACGACCCCGTTCACTAAATTTGAACTCATGGAAAAACGCGCATTAATAGCTGTAGTTCTTTCTCTCCTGATTCTCGTTGTCTACCAGGAGTGGGTGGGGCGCCAGTACACACCTCCTCCCTCCTCCCAAAAAGACGAGAAAACAACGGAGAATGTCGCGGCGCCACTTCCCAAACCCCAGCCCACGCTCCAAGAGGCCAAACCTGTAGCGCACGCTGCGCAGGAGACGGTTAAAGAAATCCGGGTGGAGACCGACTATTACATCGCGCTTTTTACTAATAAGGGGGCGCGGCTCAAGAGCTTCACCCTCAAGCATTATCGAACATCCGTTGACGAAAAGAGTCCTCCCTATGAGATGATCTCCTCGACCCCCGGTGTCCCCTATCCCTTAGGGCTTCAACTCCAGGGCCCCGAACCCTTCGATGACGAGGGGCTCCTCTACTCCGTCCAGGGAGGAGATCTCAGACTCGCGGGCGATGCCAAAGGGACTCTTCTTTTTCAAGGCCGGAGCCCGACAAAGGTGATACTGACAAAAGAGTTCACCTTCACCGGTTCCAGCTATCCGATCCAACTGGATGTCTCTGCGCAAGGATCGGATGTCAGCGCGCCGCCGGCTCTGCTTCTGACCACGGACGGAGACCATAACGGTTCCGGGAAGGACGCGGTTTTCGAGGGGCTTTTGGCTCTCGTCGACAACAAGATAAAACGGGAACACGGGGAAGAAATAAAAAAAGGGAAAGAGTTAAGCGGTCCTGTCTCCTGGGCCGGATTCGGTTACACCTACTTTCTCTCCGCTGTGCTGCCGGAGAGCGGAACCCAACAGAAGCTCGCGGTAAAACAGATAGGACCTGGACTGGTGATGGATATTGCAGTCCAAGCCGGGACCAAGGACGCGGAAAAGAGCCGTTATGCCCTGTTTATCGGCCCCAAGGAGTTGAACACCTTGAAGGCGATGGAAAAAGGACTCGAGCGATCCATTGATTTTGGCTACTTTGGGTTCGTCTCTATGCCTTTTCTCTACGTGCTGCACTTTTCCCACCGCTTCACCGGCAGTTACGGCATCGACATCATCCTGCTTACGATTCTGATCAAGCTCATCATGGCGCCTCTGACGCATAAGAGTTTTGTCTCCATGAAACGGATGCAAAAGCTCCAGCCCCAGATGGAGCGTATTAAAGAGAAGTTCAAAGAAGATAAGGAGAAGATGAACAAGGAGATCATGGAGCTTTATCGCCGCAACAAGGTCAATCCCATGGGAGGTTGTCTGCCGATGCTGCTTCAGTTCCCGGTCTTCATCGGTCTCTACAATGCCCTGCTCACGCCGATCGAGCTTCGTCATGCCCCTTTGATGTGGATTAAAGATCTCTCCCGGCCGGATTGGGAATCCCTCCCATTAACCCTGGCAGGCTGGCACCTGGGCATCCCTATTCTCACGCTGCTGATGGGCGCCAGCATGCTGCTTCAGCAGTGGATGACGCCCAGCGCGGGAGATCCCAACCAGAGGCGTATGATGCTTATGATGCCAGTGATTTTCACGGCTATGTTCGTCACGTTCCCGGCCGGCTTGACCATTTACTGGCTGGTGAATAACGTCCTGAGCATTGCGCAGCAATATTTGATTAATCGCATGGAGCAATAGGACAAAGCTCATTGAGGTAGTGGATTCATGGAGTACGTGGAAACCGAAGGCAACACAATCGATGAGGCGATAGAAAACGCCCTTAAGATTTTGGGCGTAGAACGCGACAAGGTCACCGTAGATATCCTGGCGGAAGGAAAGAAGGGGATCTTCGGTATTGGAGCAAAGAAGGCGCGCGTGCGGGCATCCCTAAGAAGGGGTCTCTTTGAGGAAAAAGAGGAGCCGCGAGGAGAACCTCGTGCGGCGGAGGAAGAAAGGATTTCTCGGGATGAAATAGCGGCGGTGGGGCAAAAAGGGAAACAGGTGTTGGCGGAGATCCTGAGACTCATGGGCATCGACGCCGCCATCGAGATCAAGCCGGGAGAGATCGCAGAAGAGATTATTCTTGATATCCAGGGCGAGAGCGGCGGGCTTCTGATCGGGCACAAAGGACAGACCCTGGAAGCGCTACAGTATCTCCTTACGCGCATCGTTGGCGAGCGACAGGGAAGGGAAGGCCCTCAGCTCATCGTGGACACGGAAAATTACGGTGAGCGCCGCCGAAAGGGCCTGGAAGACATGGCCTTGCGTTTGGGGGAAAAGGCCAAGCGACAAAGAAAAACCGTGACCGTTGATGCCCTCAGCGCGGCCGACCGCCGTATCATTCATCGTGCCCTTCAGGACGATCCCTGGGTAACCACCAGAAGCCTGGGTAGGGGAGCCTACCGCCGGCTCTTGATCATCCCCGAAGGGGATAGAAAAAAAAGGGATGAAGCGCGAGAGCAGCCCCCGGGAAAGCAGGGACCTAAGGGGCCGAACTAAAAAAGAGGATGGCCGCAACATCGAGTCTCCAGGTTAAAACGTGCAAAAGCTGAGGCCTTCCGAAATAGGACGCTGTGCCTATCTTGATATCGAAACGACCAGCCTAAGCCCTTCCGACGGTGATCTCACTGTCATCGGTCTGCTTTTAGATTACGGGAACAGCCAGGATTTCATCCAATGGGTAGGGGGCGAAATATCACCGATAAAGTTACTCGACCTGTGTGAAAAAGTTAAGACCCTTTATACTTATAACGGCGGCCGCTTCGATCTCCCCTATATTCAGGCAAAGCTCGGCATCGATCTGACTCAGCACTGTAACCATCACGATTTGATGTATGACTGCTGGCAAAGGAATCTTTATGGCGGGCTGAAAGAAGTTGAGAGACAACTGGGCATAGAAAGAAAATCGGCCGGTATCGACGGGCGCATGGCTGTGCGGCTGTGGCTCAACTATAAGTTTCACGACGATGAGAAAGCCCTGCTGACGCTTCTGGGATACAACCGGGAAGATGTTTTGAACTTAAAAGTGCTTCGGCAAAAATTAAAGATCTGAGACCGATCCTACGCTTCAAACTCTGTTAGTTGACACCTCTTCGCCCGGTCCATTATAGTGGAATCATGGCGCCGCGGCGGAAAACCAGGCAGATCCAGGTCGGCAAGGTCAAAATAGGCGGGGAGGCCCCGATCACCGTCCAATCCATGACCAAAACGGATACCCGTGATGTGGCGGCCACGGTCGATCAGATCTGGTCTTTAGAGGCGGCCGGTTGTGATATTATCAGGGTCGCCGTGCCGGTGCGGGAGGCGGCGGAAAAACTAGGGGAAATCAGAAAGCAAATCCGCATCCCGCTCATCGCCGACATCCATTTCAACTACAAGCTCGCCGTGATCGCTTTGGAACAGGGCGTGGATGGGCTTCGCCTAAATCCCGGCAACATCGGCGCCCGCTGGTGCGTTGAGGAAGTAGTCAAAGTCGCCTCCGAGCGTAAAATACCCATTCGTATTGGGGTCAATGCGGGCTCCCTGGAGAAAGATCTCCTGGAAAAATTTGCCGGCCCGACGACCGAGGGGATGGTCGAGAGCGCGCTGCGCCATATCCATATTTTGGAAGAGCTCGGTTACCGTGAAATCAAAGTTTCTCTCAAAGCCTCAGATCCCCTGATGATGATTGAAGCCTACCGCATGCTGGCCGACAAGGCGGACTATCCCTTTCACCTGGGAGTCACGGAAGCCGGAACTCCGATGACGGGGACTATCAAATCATCGGTCGGTATTGGAACCCTTTTGGCAGAGGGTATCGGCGATACTATTCGAGTCTCCCTTTCGGCAGATCCGGTCGAGGAGGTACGAGTCGGCATAGAAATCCTGAAATCCCTTGGCATTCGCAGGGAGGGATTGACCTTCGTCGCCTGTCCTTCTTGCGGCCGCGCGGATATCGACCTCGTGGGTTTGGCCAAAAAAGTGGAACAGCGGATGATCCCTTTCAGCAACAAGGATATCCATGTAGCCGTCATGGGCTGCGAGGTGAACGGACCTGGAGAGGCGCGCGCCGCAGACATCGGCGTTGCCGGCGGCAAGGGAATCGGCCTCATTTTTAAAAAAGGGGAAGTGATCCGCAAGGTCCCGGAGAGCCAGATCCTAGAGGCTTTGATGGAGGAAGTGGAGAAGCTCGTGGTCGAGAGAGAGGCGGAAAAAGGAGCCACCACCATAGATGACTAGCCACCGTCCGTCCGTCGCGACTCGTGCTCGGGGCTCGTGCTCGACGAACACGAAACACCCTTCGACTTTTCTCAGGGTGGTGAGCTTGCCGAACCACGATCACGAACACGCCTAAGAGAACATCGTGCGCTGGAACACCACATTTATCCCCACGCTTAAAGAGGACCCTGCTGACGCGGAGGTCATCAGCCACAGGCTTTTGGTCCGCGCCGGAATGATCCGTCAGGTGAGCCGGGGAATTTACGATTACCTCCCGCTTGCCCTGAAGGTTATTCGCAAGATCGAAAATATTGTCAGGCAAGAGATGGACCGGGCCGGGGCACAGGAGCTTCTGCTGCCTATCGCTTCCCCTGCGGAGCTGTGGCAGGAGAGCGGCCGCTGGGAAGTCTATGGCAAAGAGCTTTTCCGCTTTAAGGACCGCCACGAGAGGGACTTCTGCCTTGGTCCCACCCACGAGGAAGTCATCACGGATCTGGTCCGCCGCGTGGTGCGCTCCTACCGCGAGATTCCTTTTAACCTGTACCAAATCCAGATCAAGTTCCGCGACGAGGTGCGCCCGCGCTTTGGCCTGATGCGGGGGCGGGAGTTCATCATGAAGGACGCCTACAGCTTTCATGCAGATATGGAAGATTGTCGGCGCGAATACGAGAAGATGTTTCAAACCTATAAGAGGATATTCACCCGCTGCGGGCTCAACTTCCGCCCCGTGGAAGCGGATACCGGCGCCATCGGCGGAACCCTGTCGCACGAGTTTCAAGTGCTCGCCGATTCCGGAGAGGACGCATTGGTGAGCTGCAACAGCTGCGACTATGCGGCCAACGTGATGAAGGGAGAGATCAAGGCCCAGAGACTTTCGGGCCGCAACCTGAAAGAGAGCTCCCCACCCCTGAAAAAGGTCGCCACGCCGGGAAAGAAAAGCGTGGCTGAGGTTGCCGAATTCTTATCTCTTCCCACGGCGAAGTTCATCAAAACGTTAGTATACAAGGTGGACCAAAAAGAGTTGGTGGCCGTTTTAGTTCGCGGCGATCACGAGGTCAATGCATTGAAACTCAAACTGGCCTTAAACTGTCAGGAGGCGAGCTTCGCGGATGAAGCCCGTGTGGACGAGACCACTCACGTAGTCCCGGGTTTTCTGGGGCCGATCGGACTTGGACTCCGGATCGTGGCGGATCAGGCTATCCAGGGGATCCGTGGAGCGGTTACGGGCGCCAACGAAGAGAATTTCCACTATCTGGAGGTCGATCAGGAGCGAGATTTCACACCCTCCGCCTTTGCCGATCTGCGGATGGCAATGGCGGGAGACCCCTGTCCTCGATGTGATCACGGCGCTCTCGAGTCTTATCGGGGCATAGAGGTGGGGCAGATCTTCTACCTGGGGAAAAAATACAGCGAGGCAATGGGCGCCACCTACCTGGATGCCGAGGGGAGAGAGCAACCGTTGGAAATGGGCTGTTACGGCATCGGAATTACTCGCCTGCTTGCCGCGGCCGTCGAGCAGAACCATGACGCCAACGGGATTATATGGCCCTTTTCCATTGCTCCCTTTCATGTGCTGCTCCTTCCAGTCCAATACAAAGAGAAAGCTATCCGGGAGGTGGCCGACAGCCTTTACGAGGAGTTATTAAAGTGTGGGCTTGAGGTCCTGATGGATGATCGGGATGAGCGGCCGGGGGTCAAGTTTAAGGACGCCGATCTCATTGGAATCCCTCTCAGAATTACCATAGGCGCGAAGGGATTGGGGAAGGGTTGTGTCGAGATGCGCCGGCGGCGCGAAGGACAAACGGAAGAGGTTCCGGTGGGCGAGGCCGCAAACAAAATTCATTTGTTCGTCACCGAGGCGCTAAAGGTCTAAAGATGGCATCGAACCTGCAGCTGGTTCGCTCTCCGGGCTCTATGCGAGAGCGGTTGATTCTCGCTCTCGATGTCGATGACCTCGAGAGGGTAAAGGCGTTGGTCAGTCTCCTGGGCAGCAAAGTAGGAATGTTCAAGGTCGGAAAGCAGCTCTTCACCCACGCTGGACCGCAAGCTGTCAAACTGATTCAAGGCATGGGAGGCGAGGTTTTCTTAGACCTCAAATTTCACGACATCCCTAACACCGTAGCCAAGGCAGCGATCGAAGCGACTCGTCTGGGGGTGAAGATGTTCAACGTCCACGCCTCCGGGAGTCTGGAGATGATGCGCCTTACCGTGAGAGAGGTCAGCCGGGTTTGTCGCCAGGAAGGATTGAGGCGGCCTATCATGCTGGCGGTCACCGTTCTGACCAGCCTTAATAAAAGCGACCTCCAGAGAGTGGGCGTGGATGGAGAGGTGGCCGATCAGGTGATCCGCCTGGCCCTTTTGACCCGTCAGGCGGGAATGGATGGGGTTGTAGCCTCCCCCCAGGAAGTCGCGCCAATACGCGCCGCCTGCGGCCGCCGCTTTATCATCGTTTCCCCCGGTGTCCGACCTCAAAGGGCGAAACGCAACGATCAGAGAAGAGTCATGACGCCGGAGGAGGCGATTCGCGCGGGCGCTGATTATATCGTGGTAGGGAGACCGATCATGGAAGCTAAGGATCCTATGAGAGCGGCACAAGAGATCATTACAGAAATGGAGCGCGGCGCGGCAGCCGATTAGAAGACTTTGAATCCGATATCTCTGACCTTAGGCTTCAATCCCGCCCCCAACACTAAGTCCCTGATCGATGGGTCCGTGCGACCGAAGGGAATCGAGCTCCGTGTCCAAACCAAATTCAGTGAGGGATTCGACAATGTCGGTGCCAGGCACCGCAAGATAATCGAGGGGGCAATCGATGGCGGCGAGCTTTCGATATCCTCTTTTATCCTGGCCCGTTTGAGAGGAGTAAGGCTCAGGGCCTTTCCGGTATTCCTCTCCCGTCGTTTCCGCCATCGCTGCTTCCACTGTCCCGCAAACTCACCCCTGCGTGACCCTTCAGAGCTGGCCGGAAAAAAGGTAACGGTGCACCGCTACAATGCCACAACCCCGGTTTGGCTGAAGGGCATCCTGCAAAACGAGTATGGGGTGAAGCCTGAGACCGTGGAGTGGTATGTGGCGGAGCCGGATATCGCAGAGGAATCTCTACACCCTCCTCCGCCCCAGATCCGAGTGCGCTTTATCCCTCCGCCCTGCACCCGCAAACATGCCATCGAACTGCTCGAAAAGGGAGAGCTTGATGCGGCCCTGGAACCGTACCAGACCCTCTCCTCCAACCCCAGGCTGCGCCTCATCTTTCCCGATTACCGCAAAGTCGAGGAGGAGTTCTTTCGGCGCACCGGCGCTTTTCCGATCAACCATCTCCTGGTCCTGCGCGAGCATATCGCCGAGGCCCATCCCTGGATCGTGGAGAGCCTGCTTACTGCTTTTCGTGAGGCGGAGGCATTGGCAGAGCGCTATCGAAACGAGGAAGAGAAGCAAGAGGCGGCCTGGGAGAGAAAAGTGATGGGAGAAGACTTCTACTACAGTTTAAAAAAGGGCTGCGCCCGGAGATCTCTGGCTACTCTGATAGAGTATCAGATCCAGCAGGGGATTTTGGATTCGAAGCCTGAGATAGAGAGCCTCTTTTTTTCCCAGGCGCTGGACCCCTAGGCAGATAGAATTTTTACGCCAGCTTTTCTCGCCGCCGTGACGAGTCGCCGGTCCGGCGTCGCAAGTCCCACATTCCTTCGCTCAGCCAGTTCCAAGTACGCGGCGTCATAAGCAGACAAGGAGTGCTCACGTGCCAGGGCTTGAAGACGCTGTACAACATGCAGGCTCAACTCGGCATCGGTTTTAATGGGGAGCGTACTATAGAGCTCGACTATGCGCCTGCTCTCGCTCTCTGCGAGCCTATGTCGTCGTTCCGCCATCGTTAGTGCGTTTGAAATTTCGTACCACCACAATGCAGGAACCCAAAGAACGCTTTGCGGGGAAAGATGCGCTAGGAATTTCTCGGCGCGGGATGATGTTTCATCGGGAAGCGCCCAAGCCAGTGCTAAAGAACAGTCAAGTACCCCCTCCATCAGAAGCGGCGACCTTCTTCGACCAGTGCATGGACCTTAACCATTCGGGGAAGCCGCTTGCGCATCTCACGGAATTCCACCAAAATTTTGTTTAAGTTCACCGCTTCGCCTTCGTCTACCGGAGGAACCAAGCGAGCTACTGCTTTTCCCCGCCTGCGAATGACAAAAGACTTTCCGCGCTGGGTCTCCCGCAGCAATTCCGAAAGACGGGTTTTAGCCTCGAACGCCCCTATCTCGGCTTCTTTACTGCCCATGAAGATCACCTCCTGAAAACCTTCAAACTAGTTTATTCAACTGGTAGGATGATTTCAAGGGCAGTTGGTGGTATTCCGGCATCGATTGACGCACGGGGCTGTGTTAGAGGAACGATATCGGGCATCCGAGGTGGCGGCATTCTCGGGGCGCCCTGCATCCAGTGCGACTCGGGCTTTACAGGGACGAAAGCAGGGGGTCATTGACAGGCTGTAGCCCATTGGCTACATTAGAATTGAAGCTATGGGGGAAGTCGTTCCGAGGAAAGTCGAGACCTACCTGACACGGGACGGAAAGGACGTATTTCAGGAATGGCTGGACGGCTTGGCGGATCAGCAGGCAAGGGTGCTTATAGACAAGACCATCGCCAAAGTCCGGCTGGGCAATCTGGGACAACATAAATCCGTCGGCGAAGGTGTGCAGGAAATCGTTTTGGACTACGGGCCTGGCTACCGCATCTACTTCGGTGAACACGGAGTGACACTGGTCATTTTACTTTGCGGAAGCACGAAAAGGAGGCAGGAAGAAGCAATCAAGCAAGCGAAGCGATATTGGAAGGATTGGAAGGAAAGGACAGGAAGATGAGAAAAAGACAAAAAAAGGTTTACCCGCCGAGTAAGACCTACGAGGAAGGTTTGGATGAGCGCCTCAAAAATCCGGAATACGCAATTGGATATCTGAATACCATTCTCGAAGAAAACGATCCAGGCCTTCTGCTTTTGGGTCTTCGAGACGTCGCCCGGGCCTATGGCTTCACCCACATCGCTGAAGCTACCGGCCTCAATCGGGAGAGCCTTTATAAAGCACTTTCAAAGGGCAGGCAACCAAGGATCGGAACCGTCATGGATGTTTTGTCCGCGATGGGGTGTAAAATCAGGTTAGAGCCGGCCAAGCGAGCAAGACGCAAAGCGGCGTGACCTAGCCAAAGACGGCAGAAGTGATGCGTGGGGCTGTCTTAGAGGAACGATATCGGGCATCCGAGACGGCGGTATTCTTGGTGCGCCCTGCATCGAGTGCGACTCGGACTTTACAGGGACGAGAAGAGGAAATCCAGGCAAGTTGCCCATCTGACACGGTCACAGAAAGATTCAAACGAGCTGGGACTAAAAGGGATCGAAAGTGATCTCCAGAATGAATTAATACGCGGCTGCGATATGTTTAGAAGAACGCCAAAATCCAAGACTTAATCCTCCGGCTTTCTGCTCCGGCTTTCTCGGCCATGGCTGATTGCTCCGGCCGAACCCGGTAATCGGGCTTGAGCGCCTTAAGAGGACCTTCCGCGGAGAAAAGGAATGCGACGCTGCGTTGCTGGCTCACGCTAGACCACCAAGAAGCTGTCGAAGACGGTCGGGATTTCCTGTCACATCGGTGGACCGAAGACGAATCACCTTGTAGCCTGTCCGTTGTAGGACCTTGTCTCGGACATCATCCTCGGCGATTGCCTCCGCGCTGAAGTAGTGCTGGCGACCGTCGATCTCGATGTTGTAGCGGGTGCCGGAGAGCCCCACGATGACGAAATCTAGATAATAGGTTCGCGACTGCGTCGTCTCGGGAACTTCTTCCTGATACCAGGTTTCAAGTTCACGCAATGCTGACCGGACGATATTGACAGCCGGGTTGTCGTTGCGAGAAACATGCGCGACCCCGGCTCGCTGAGTAACGAATTTCGCCAGTTCACCCAACGGGCCTGGCGTCTCATCGCAGAAGGCCTTGTCGCCTACGATGTGAAGTGCGCGGCGGGCTCGCGTCAAAGCGACATTCAAGAGCCCCTCTTCCTTCGAAATCCACTCCGCCGCCCTTGGCTTTGCGCCTGAAGTGACTACCGGCGAGAAAATCATGATGTCGGCCTCAGCCCCCTGGAAGGTGTGGACAGTGCCGATCTTCAGGCGATCTCCCAAGGCGATGACCGCCGGCTCGGCTCTCAGGAGCTGCTCAATGCGGTCCCGTTGTCTCCTGTACGGGGTGACTATTCCCAATGTCCAGGTCGGCTGGAATGATGGCGCGCCGAGAACCTGGAGGGCGAGGTCTCGCACCGCTTGCGCTTCTTTCGGGTTAAGGAGACTGCCACGCCCGTCAGGCAGGTTTGACGGCACATCATGCCAGAAGACCGCCTGCTCGGCAGAGGTCGCGGAGTGGGTACGAAGCACAAGCCTACGCTGATAATAGAGCCTGTTCGAGAATTCAATAATCTCAGGATGGGACCGGTAGTGCTCTTCAAGGAAGAAGGGGGTGCCGCCGTTAGCCTCAAGCGCTTCCGCAGCACAGTCATAAAGAGATTTTGTTCGATATGAGAATCGCGCTAAGAGGGCGGTTGATTGCTGCTCGGCGGCTATCTTTTGTTCCGTGGCTTCCGTGATTGATGAGATATGGCGCAACTGCTTCGGGTCCCCTATAACCACGAGCCTCTTCGCGCGCAGGAGGAGCGGCATCGCGGAAGCGATATCGCACTGGCTGGCCTCATCGATGATGGCGCACTCGAAAAGGCCCGGCTCCAGAGGAATCGACCTGCGGGCCGAAAGACTCGTTACAACGACGCCGGGAACGATATTGAGAAGGCGCTTCGCTGAACGGCCGAAGGCAGCCTGGACATCGGCGTAGGCGCGTTGACTAAGGCGGGCGGCCTTTTGCGTCAGTTCCCAGTATTCTTTGATTATGGTCGGTAGCCGTGCGGCATTCTTGTGTAGGCGCTGGAGCACCATGCCTCTGGCGAGAGTGGATGAAATCTCTTGAAGATGTGTGGATGCGGCCTGAAGGTCTTGCTTGAGATCCGCTGCGGGCGTTTGGGAGGAGAGGGTCCTCCAGGCAGCATCTAACTCATGACGAAGCGCGAGGTGCTTCCGGAGCCCATCAAGGTTGGAATAGTCTGATTTTAGGCTTGCCCAGGTCAGGTTGTCGGCGGACTCCCAGCGAGGAAGGTCGCACCCAGGGGCAATCGCGAGCAAGGAGCTCCGGTATCGATTTAGGAGAGTTCGGCCGAGGATCAAACGCTTGAGCCAAAGCCAGAGGCCAGGCCACTGATCGCCTGCCAATGCCTGTAGATCGGGCGTGTCGCGGATCAATGAAGTCTTGAGAACATTGGTCATCCAGTCGGTTGAAGGACCGGCAAGCAGCCACTTCAGCCAAGAGGGACTCAGTTCGGCAAGATTGAGTCGTTCTTGGTGGGCGGCCAAGAGATATCTCTCGAGAATGCTCACGCGTTCCTGAATGGTGGTCTCGATCTTGTCTCTCGACAGGGTCGCCTTGTTGACGTCGGCAGGAGTTGTTCCTAGCTCGGGAGGCGGCGAGGACACAAGCTTTGCGGCCTCATCGATTCTGGAAGAGAGTTGACTGTCAATGTTGGGTTTGTTCCCGAGACGCATGAACCAGTCCGCATCTCCCAAAATGACCGCTAGACGCTCACGGACGACATCGACGGCCTGATTGTTCTTGCTCGCGAACAACACGGGAAGACCGGCTGCTCCAAAGGACGCGAGCATGGCAACGACAACTTGAGATTTTCCCGTTCCCGGGGGGCCAGTGATTACGGTCAAAGGGTTTGTCAGGGCGGAGTCAACGGCCAAGCGCTGGGAGGCGTTCAGAGGGACGGCTTCAAGTCTGGATGTGCGGCCCTTGAGGGCGGTCGTAGGTGCTCCCAACAGAGCGCCGAGGCCTGTCCCGGGAACCCGCGGCAGGTGGTTCTTGAGGTCGGAAAGCTCCCTTCGAAGCTGTGCTGTGAAGCCGGCGCCGGTATCGCGAAAGAGAATGGATATGTTTTTCCAGCCGGGCTGGCCTTTGGGCGTAGCCGCCTTAGAGATATCTGTCGCGGGAGTTTCCAGCTTGGCCAGGGCGGCGGCAATACGAGCGTCAATGGTCCCGAAATCAGGACCTTCAAGAAAATCCTGTAGATCCATCCGCTCCAACAGCATCAAATGCGTCCAGCGAAAAAGGTGCAGATTGACCTGAAGTGTTCCAGGGTGGGTGAGATGAATCTTGGCCTGGGTTTTTCCATCACCAGGGACCAGCTCAGCCTCGGTGAAAAAGAGCGGCGAGATGTAACCGTCCTTGTCGTAGAAGAGAGGATAGCCGTAAAGGAAGCGTTGTTTGGCGGTATCAAAGGAATATTTTTCGATGAACCGCTGGTCATCGGCCGCGGGAGTCCATTCGATTTCGGGGCTTCCACGAAAGAGCGAGCCGGGGTCACCTGGAGGGATTAGGAACTGTCCGTACTTCGGGTCTGCGCTGATCTGGAGGCTGCGCCTGTCTTCCTCCTCGACGCAGGCGAGATAGAACCCGAGGAGCGCTGAGACGTCTATTGGTGCTCCTGGACTCGCGGGTTTCATTCAGGGACCCTCAACCAGCGAACGGCTCCGGCTTAATGCCAGCCTGCTCAAGAAGTTGGTACAGCGCGCCGATTGCGGTGCGGTTCTGCGTCTGCGGATTCCAATCTGGATTGGTCACCCGCTTTTGGCTGAACATGAAGATAATCTTCTTCTCGGCTCGGGAAAACGCCACGAAGAACGCGCACGTATCCTCCTTCGCATGAGTCTTAAAGCTCCAGAATGCGGAATCTTCGAGGCCTATGAAAACTACGGTGTGAAACTCCAGGCCCTTGCTCTTGTGAATGGTCATGATGGGGACTGAATTAAGGCCCTCAAAATCAGAGACCGCGCCCTTCCAGGTCTTCTCTCTCTCGTAGCTCTGCTAGAGGAACTTCATCAGCAGCGCAACTTGGTCATCGTAATAGGTGCCTTGCCTATATTGCGGATTATTTTGAATGAACGCCTTCGCATCGACGAATCCCAAAAAGGAAAAAGAAAAAAAGGGGTTGGCTTTCACCTCCCCACGTTACTGCCTCTCGAAGGAGCCTTCTAGATGATTATCAAGTCTGCCGTTGACCTTTTAGCAGCTTCTTAATCTCCTTTGCTTGCCGCGCCAACCTCTTCTCCTTTTCCACCCTGGCTTTCATACTCAAACAGGCTGAGCTTACCGAGGAGTACTTCTCTAAACCAAACACCACCCCAATCTCCCTAAGCCTGTGCCCCCCTAGTTCCCGACATAGATACATGGCCATCGCCCTCGCCTCATTCCCATGCCCCCGCCGTTTCTTCCTAAACTCCTCCTCTTTCTTCCCATAAACCCTGGCCGTGGCCGATACAATCTGACCAATCCCAGGCCGGAAGAGTCTTCGCGCTTCACTAATCTCTTCGTCCCTCTTTACCCTTTCTTCTATCTCCTCCTTAACTCGTTCAACAAAATCTTTGCTTCCTAAGATGGACCTTAAATATTTCCCATGGTAAAATTCCCTCAACTCCTCCTCCACCTCATCCTCCATGAATTCCCGATAGGCCTCAACCCCTTGGCGACCTTTTCCAAACCGCGAGAGCAAACAATCCGTGTTCAGCCACTCTGGACAACTCTTCTTATCTAAATACCACCGGTGGCTGCTCCACCGATACCGGCTTATGTCCACGCCCACTCGGGCTTCAGCCGGGTTACGGTGAATGTAGCGAGCCACAGACATAAAGTACTCTTCCGGCTCTATGAGAATTGCTCGATAGCGTCCACGAAACAATGGCCCGTCTCTGCCGTGTGCCCGGTTAAATCTCTGCGTGTAGATCCCATCGAGATGTCGCATCGCTCTAGAAAGGGCTGCGTCGGTTGTCTCAACCAAGAGGTGATAGTGATTGTCCATGAGACAGTACGCATAGACCCGCGCTCCCCACATCTGGCAGGTCTGGCCAAGCAGATCCAAAAAACGTTGCCGATCTTGATCGTTAAGAAAGATCTTCTGCCTGGCGGTGCCCCGATTCATGACATGGTAGTAGGCACCCGGGTACTCAATCCGCAGGGGACGGGACATGCGGGAGATAATACCTTGCAAAATCCCTAAAGGTCAACAGCAGACTTGACCCCTTCGATCCTCGGCAATGAAAGTTCGCCATGCCAGTGACGAGCGAAGTACGTCCCCCGACGCGGTTCGCGCGACGCCTGATCGGTTAGGTGAGAGGATACGGGAGCGAGCGGAGGCTTTGTCTGATCTGATGCGGTGGGCACTTCTTCCTGCGTCGGTAGTTCAGCACCAGTTGGATCAAACAGCTCAACACCACATTTAAGGCAAGCGAACCGATAAGCAGCGTTTTTAGTTCCACATGCCGGACATGAAACAAGCTCTGTTGCCACGGCTTAAGCCTCCGAGGGACTAATAACACGGCTAGAATCAAAATAGAATTCACCTAGGTCCGACTCGAAGATAAGCCGGAGATCTACCCCTCCCCACGGGGCGGAATTGACTGGATTGTTTGGATGATCGGTGGCGGCTATAATTCGAGTAGGAGAATTGACGATGAACATAATTCTAAAAAGTACATAGTATAAGACAGAGCAAGCCGGGCGTAAAGCAGCGCAGAGGTCGGGTAAACTCTATGCTACGCGCTCGGGAAAACCTCTTAGTAAGCGTGTCAGATTAAAACCGCCGAGGAAGCCTGCTAAGAGGGGATGAAATGAGTGATAGAGCAGGAATTTGCTTTTCGAACGCCGACGCAGAGAACTGAAAGGAAAGAAAAGGTACCGGGAGTCTTTTCGTGATCACAATTTCCGGCTTTGGGCCCGCGTAAATGACCTGCCGGTTTGTTGGTCACGGCTTGAACTGGATAAGGTGGAGACGGGTGATCGGGCGATAATGCTTCACGTTGGCGGTTGCCAGCGAGGAAGCAGTCTCAAGGGCGGTGGCTGCGATCAGCGCGTCCACGACTCTGAGTCCGTGAGAGAAGGCATGCTGCTCCAGGAGAGCAATGGCCCTCCGCGATGTGATTTCGTCTGGGTGAATAACGAGGGAGATGTTCTCAGCGATAAAGGCTCTTAGCTGCCGGCCTTCCTCTTGATTGCGGCACCCCTGGAGCAGCTCCATAAAAGTGAGGGAGGAAAGCGCCCGCTGCTGATGGGGTACCAGTTCCAGGAAACGGCGAGCCTTGCCGTTTCCGCGTAGGTACCAGATCAAGACGTCGGTATCAAAGACTACCCTTTGTACCGCGGCTGCCGAAGACTTCTCAACCATTTCTCCACGCTCCGGATATCCTTCCTATTCTGCCACATCCCAAATCCGACCGGGTTTAGACCTTTGCGCTTGGTATTTTTCACGGGCGCGAGCACAGCAACGGACTTCCCTCTGAAGGTAATGACGACCTCCTGGCCCCTGCGCACCTCGTCCAGCAATGCGGCAGTTTTCTGTCTGAGATCCTTGGCGGTTGCAGTCTTCACTTTGCCCTCCTGTTTAAGTGTACACTTCATAGTATACACTTTCACTCTCCCAATCAAGACGAGCCGAGGGTCGAGCGGGCATGGGTTAGGTAAGAAAACGATGTCCAGACCAGCATCAATTCAGATGTCCAACCACATCGCTGTGAATCTGCGCCTGGCTCGCAAGTAGGGCTGGACATCCTAACCCCGGTTGCTAGATGAATCCTTCTGGATTAATATCAGAGCGTAAACGACAAGCCGGTACGGGGAGAAAGATCGATGAAACGCCTGAAACTTGGAGAATACATTGTTACGGACCCTGATATCTGCCACGGCAAGCCCACCTTCAAGGGGACACGGATCATGGTTAAGCAAGTAATGGACATGGTTGCTGAAGGCACCACGTGGGACGAGATCATTTCGGAATATGATGGCGCAATCAGTCGGGAAGCAATTACAGAGGCCGTGCGGGTAGCAAGCCGATCTTTCTCCGAGAAAAACACAGTGCGGCGCGCCGGTTGAACATCCTTGATGAAAATATCATTTCCAGCCAGCGTTCCCAGTTGCGTGCGTGGCGGATTCATTTTAACCACCTAGGCGCAGATATCGGACGCCGGGGAATGAAGGACCGACCCGATGTCATTCCCTTGTTGCACCATCAACGTCGTGCCACATTCTTCACTCATGACCTAGGATTCTTCGATCCTTCACTGCGTCACAAGAGTTATGCCTTGGTCTGCCTGGACGTGAGCGCCAAGGAGGCTGCGACATTCGTCCGGCGTTTTCTCCGGCATCCAGCTTTTCGCGCGCAAGGGCGACGCCTCGGAAAGGTCATTCTCCTGCGCGCCAGAGGTTTAAGATACTGGCAAGTTGGCGGTCGTAGGGAACTGGTGGTGAGCTGGGCAAAGAGGTAGAAAGCGGACAATCACTGCTGTCATTTAATCCACTTCGCCCAAAAACGATGGAATAGTGTACCGGGCTGTGGCCGGGCGAGAAAGAAAAGGTACCGGGAGTCTTTTCTTGATCGGAGAATCGGATAATGAAAGCTATCTTACGAAAGGAAGGTATAAACATGATCCATCGGGCTGTGACCGCTGCAACCATAACTACGCTGCTTCTGATTGTCCCGGGCTGGGCTAGCGCCCAAGGGGGAAAAAAGCTGCTGAAGCAGACCGCGACTATTGCGTTGGAAAAAGGGGGAACGATTCAGATCGAGTTCTATCCTCAGGATGCGCCCAACACTGTGATGAACTTCATCACCTTAGCCAAGAAAGGATTCTACGACGGGCTCACATTCCACCGGGTCGAGCCTGGCTTCGTCGTCCAGGGAGGTGACCCCAAGGGGAACGGCACAGGAGGCCCCGGCTACACCGTCAAGGCCGAGTTCAACAAACAGAAACACCTGCGCGGCACGGTGGCGATGGCCCGCGCCCAGGACCCTGACTCTGCGGGGAGCCAATTCTACATTTGCTTGAATCCCGCCTCCTTCCTTGACGGGAAGTACACCGTCTTCGGCCAGGTGGTACGCGGAATGGAAGTTGTCGATGGGATCAAAGTCGGCGACAAGATGAAGTCGGTGCGGATCGCCGAGGAGTAAGAAACGAATCCTTCGCCCCAATTTTAGTTACCCGAAAGGATAAAGACTATGAGCCCACCCGTCGTTGGTTTCATCGGCCTGGGGATCATGGGCAAACCCATGGCCCGGAATCTCCTCAAGGCGGGTTATCCCCTCGTCGTTCACAACCGGAGCCGCGCGGCAGTAAATGAGCTGGAAAAAGAGGGCGCCAAGGCTGCGATGAGTCCACGGGAGGTCGCCGAGCGGAGCGAAGTTGTCATCACCATGCTGCCTGACTCGCCGGATGTGGAGCAGGTCGTCGCGGGTGACCGAGGCGTGTTTCAGGGCGCCAAGCCGGGCACGCTGCTGATCGATATGTCCACTATCTCACCTGTGGTAGCACGCCGCCTGGCGGCCGAGGCTGAAGAACGCAAGCTCGAAATGCTCGACGCTCCGGTTAGCGGAGGAGAAGCGGGCGCAATCAACGCCACGCTTTCGATTATGATCGGCGGTAAGACATCCGCAGTTGAGCGGGCGATGTCGATCTTCCAAGTGCTGGGGAAAAACATTGTCCACATAGGGGACGCCGGCGCGGGACAGGTTGCGAAGGCGGCAAATCAGGTGGTCGTCGGTCTCACGATCGCGGCGGTGAGTGAGGCCTTGGTGCTGTCGGCCAAGGCGGGCGTGGACCCCGCGAAGGTGCGTCAGGCGTTGCTTGGCGGGTTCGCGCAGTCGCGCATCCTGGATGCGCATGGGCAGAAGATGTTGGAGCGCAACTTCAAGCCCGGCTTCCGCATCCGCCTGCACGAGAAGGACCTGAGTATCGCCCTGGCCACGGGGAGGGAATACGGAGTGCCGCTCCTGCTTACCGCCGTTGTCGATCAGATGATGAACAGCATGAAGGCGACGGGGAAAGGCGATCTGGATCATGCAGGATTAGTGACGTTGATCGAAGAGTGGGCCGGCCCTTCGGGATTTCAAATCGCAAATTTCAAATCTCAGATCTGAGATGTGAGATCTGCAATCTGAGATTCCGAGCGCAGCGAGGCACCCTCTTGACAATCCACCGAGAGTCAAACTAACTAAGGGTTAAAGCGCAAGAGATACGGGTGTAAGCGAATGCTAGGCTGACGGGACTGCCGGAAAGGATCTTTTATGTTGGACACGGCGAAAAGGAAAGAGATGTTGCGGACGATGATCAAACTGCGGGCCTTTGAGGAAAAGTTGGAAGAGTTTTACCAGAAGAGGGCTATGTATGGCAGCACCCATTCCTATCGGGGCCAGGAGGCCGTCGCCGTTGGCGTCTGTTCTGCCCTCGAGCCGAAAGATCTGATTGCGAGCTACCATCGGGGCACAGGGCATATCATAGCCAAGGGGGCGGATCTTTACCGCTTGATGTGTGAGTGCATGGGCCGTCTGGATGGTTACTCCAAAGGGCGCGGCGGCAAGATGCACATGGGAGACCTTTCATTCGGTTTTCTCGGCAATACGGGAACCGTTGGCGGGACGGTCCCTTTTGCCACCGGAGCTGCCCTGGCCGCGCAGATCAGGGGGAGCAAGGAGGTGGCGGTGAGTTTCCTGGGTGATGGGGCGATGAATCAGGGAGTGGTCCATGAGGCGATGAACTTCGCCGGTATATGGAAGCTTCCGGTCATCTACGTATGCGAGAACAACCTGTATGCCATGACCGTAAGCGTGGAAAAAAGTGTCGCTATCAAGCATGTGGCCGAGCGGGCAAAGGGATACGGCTTTGAAGGGAAAGTGATCGACGGCAACGACGTCGAATTGGTTTATGCGGAAACGCTGAAAGCAGCGGAAAAGGGTCGTGCCGGTGGCGGCGCAACTTTCTTAGAATGTCTCACCTACCGGTGGGATGGCCACTTTGGCGGCGATCCGGGAACCGCCTATCGTGCCAAAGAGGAAATCGAGGCGTGGAAGCAGCGCTGTCCGGTCAAGCGCCTCAAGGAAAAACTGATCGCGGAAGGGAATTTGCAGTCAGAGGAATTCGAGAAGATAACGGCGGCCGTTTACGCTGAGATCGAAGAGGTCGCCAAAAAGGCGCAGGCATCGCCAATGCCGCCAAAGGAATTTGAGTTAGAAAGCGTCTTTGCTAAATCGGAGGTGGCTCATGGCTAAGGCAGAAAATCTGCAAATGCCTCAGGGAGAGGTCAAAGAGATGCGTCTTCAAGAGGCGCTCAGAGAGGCGCTGCGCTACGAGATGGCGCGGGATCCGCGCGTCTTTGTAATAGGCGAGGATGTGGCCCTGTTCGGCGGGGCATATGGAGTGACCCGAGGTCTCTTGCAGGAATTCGGCGATAGTCGGGTGCGCGACACGCCAATCTCCGAGGCGGGCATGGTGGGACTTGCCATTGGCGCGGCGATCAACGGGATGAGGCCGGTGGTCGAGATCCAGTTCTGTGATCTCCTCCCACTCTGTATGGACCAGATCACGACCCATGCGGCGCGCTATTATTACCAGACCGGCGGGCGCATCTCGGTCCCCTTGGTCGTGCGCAACAAGTTCGGCACCCGCCCGGGAGGCGGTCCCAGCCATTCGAGTTGCAACCATGGCGCTTTCGTTCATTTTCCAGGGCTTAAAATTATAATTCCGACAACCCCTGCAGATGGAAAGGGGCTTCTCCTGTCCGCGATCCGCGATCCCAACCCTGTCGTCTGCTTCGAGAGCCATCACCTTTACGGGGTCAAGGGACCCGTGCCCGAAGGAGATTACACGGTGCCTATCGGCGTGGCTGCGGTGCGCCGGGAAGGAAAGGATCTGACGATCGTCACCTGCGGCGGCATGGTGCTCAAAGCAGATGAGGCGGCAGTGGCGCTTCAAGCGAAGGGCGTCGACGTCGAGATCATCGATCTCCGCTCCCTGGCGCCGCTGGACAAAGAGACGATTCTCAAGTCCGTAGCCAAGACCAAAAGGGCGATGGTAGTCGATGAGGGGCCGATGGTCGGCGGCGTGACCTCGGAGATAGCGGCGGTCATTCAGGAAAATCTGTTCTCAGATCTAAAAGGACCAGTGGTGCGATTAGGGGCCCAGCATATTCCCCCGCCTCACAGCCCTCCGTTGGTCGAGGCGATTCTTCCCAGCGTGGATGGGATCGTTGGAGCGGCTCTGCGGTTGGTGGAGGGAAAGAAGAAGTAATCGTTGCTTGCGGGGTTTTTGCGTTGTTAGGCCCGGTCCGGCGCGGCCCGCTGTGGCCTTCGCGCAATAACGGTCGCAAACGCCTTGACGCTTGGGCCGGGCGCCTCGAAGTTGTCGTAGCGCGATTGAAGGAGCTCCCACCCGGCGCAGCGCTCTTGCAGCTCCCCGTGACCGAAGAGATGGTAATGCCCCGGATCAAACATATCGAGGTAGGTCGTACCCTCTATCAACACGTTGACGATGGCACTGCCGCCGGGACTCACATGGTTCTTGATGTCCTCGAGCATTTCGAGCGCGCGCGCCTTCGGGAAGAACATCAGCAGTCCGATCGCAACGACCGTGTCGAACTCCTCGGTGATCCGATACGAAGCGAGATCGACTGCCTCGGCCCGGATCGGCAGTCCTCCGGCGCTGGCAACTTGCCGGATCCGTGCTATGGCGCTCATGCTGCCGTCGAGCGCGACAACAGAGCAGCCACGCCGCGCAGCCTCAATACTAAGATTCCCAAGACCGCAGCCCAGATCTAGAACTCTCCCGCACAGGAAGGGAAGGGCAAGCTCCTCAAACGGATTGAGCGCGAACTTGCCCTCGCTGACTTGACGCTGGAACTGGGTGTCAAAAAAGTCAACGGTGCGGTTCGTGATCATGAACTACCTGCGCAGCCTCGCTAGGAGCGCGGCGCCACAAGAATTTCATTGCGCGGCCAGTGGTCGATCAACTCCGCGCCGTTTTCCGTAACGACTACTGCATCCTCAATGCGCACGCCGGCCTGGCCGGGCTCCCCCTCTCGCCCCTCGATGGCGATGGTCATCCCGGCTTCGAATACCTGCGGGTGTTCGAGCGACCACTGGCGATTGATGATCGGGAAGCCGTAGTGGTACATGCCGATGCCGTGACCGATCTCCATGGTCAGGAGTTCGGCCTCATCGCTGTAGCCCCACTTACTGGCAGGCGGAAAGTGGCGCGCCGCATCCGCGGTCGTGGCGCCCGGTTTGATGGTCTCGATCAGCGCGTCGATGCGCTCGATGAGACCCTTATACCAATCCTGCGCCTTGCGGTCGGGCGCTTTACCCACTGAGAAGGTGCGATAGTAGCAGGTGTGATAGCCCATATAGCCGACACCACAGAATGCGGCGTATGCCAGGTCGCCGTGGTTGACATGGCGGCCGGTGTGATCGATGCCTCGGTCAAAGCAATTCGGCCCGGTTCGCATGTGACCTCGCGGTACCATGTCCGCTCCGGCCTTGTACGCCGCCAGCATCGCCTCATGAGCAACGTCGACCTCGTCGGCGCCGGGCTTGAGCAGCTCCCAGGTCTTGTTCCACGCGGCGTCGGTGATGGCATAAGCCATCTTGAGGCAATTGATCTCATCGACCGTTTTAATTTTCGTGGCTTCGAGCATCAACGGCCATCCCTTGGTGACGTTAATGCCTTTGGCGCTCAACGCTTGCGTGCTTGTTCCGTCAAAGCCGACGACCGCCAGCTTCTCGCCTAAGAGGCGGCGCTCGGCCAACTCTCGATGCACGCCCTCGGCGAACAGCGCCACCTCTTTTTCAGTAGCCTCTGGTCCGCATCCTTCATTCACCCAGTTACGCGCCAGGCGCCAGTGTTTTATCCAGGGAGCCTCCTGGGGGTAGTTGTGGTACCAGCCCGCGTGCAGAAACACGACCGGGTCGTGCTCGGCAAAGAAGAGCACGTACCAGAGCTGGGGCAAAAACTCCGCCCCGCGCAGACCAGTCAGGTACCGGGTGTTATCGGGCCGCGCCGCCAGAATTGCGGCAACGCCGTGTTTCTTTAGCACCTTGCGGACCTTCTCGGCCCGTTCTCCTCGCATGCGCTCGACGTTAATGCGCTCCTGCCAGTCCGCGATCGCAGTGCCGAAGGTGAGCTTTTTCGCCATTTTGACCATCTGAATCCTCCTTTATACAAGATCAAATAAGCTCAGAGGGAAAATCTATTGGCTTGAGAGCTTGGCCTGTAGGGCGTCCATCTCTTTGCTCCATACCCCCTTTTCCTTGAAGAGCTTGATTACTCCGGCATGGTAGGGGATGAATGCCTTATCGCTCACCATCCGCTCCCGCTGCCAGTCCTTTAGTATAGGATGGGTCGCTCCCAGCTCCTCGTTGTATTCCCACAGGGCCTTGACGACCTGATACGCAGCCTCATCGCTCATATCCTTGGTTGCGATCAAATAGGTATCGGTGGTCATGAGTGGCATGTCCTTCACGATTCCGGTCGCGGATCCCGCTTTGCGAGTACTTGGGTAGGTGCCCGGAGCAATCTCCGCCATTTTCTTTGCCGCTTCCGGCGTGGAGAGCGCAGCGACGAACTTCACGCCTCCCCTTCGGGCGTTGGCCTCTTCCACGCCCGGGCTCGCCGCCGATTGCCAGGCCGCGTCCGTCCTTCCCTCCAGGAAGGCCTGATAATTAGCCACCAGGTCGGAGACGGGAACCTTTACGACATCATCAAAAGTAAGACCTGCAGAGGCCAGTAAGGCGGTGGCGTTTAGTCTGACAATAGGGATTCCCGGGAAATCGCTCGGAACTCTCTTTCCCTTCAGATCCGCCACAGTCCCGATGGATGAATCCTTAGCGACAATAAAGCCTACGTGTAACGAACCCCCGACGACAAGAATCCGAGAATTTCTGTAGGGCTTCTTGTAAAGGACGATGCCCTTATAAGATGTGACGGCATCGGCGCTGGTCAGAACCCCCATATCCGTCTCCCCCCTGTCCATCGCAGGGAGCCAGGCCGGAGGGCCCGCAGAGGGCTGGACCCGCACCGATATGGGAGTATGGCGACTGGCGACTGTGGCAATACCAATCCCAATGGAATTGAAGCCGGTCCCCGTCCCATGTGTACCCAAGGTGGCGCTGCGCGGGAGTTGAGCCCAGGCGGCGCCTGCCACAAGGTACAAAGCCATCAATGCAAACACCATTCCTTCAAGACATTTCTTCTTCATGTTCTCTCCCTCCCCTTTTAATTTCTCACATTGAGGACCCTACGGATGAAGCGCCAGACGAATGTCAGGCCCTTTTACTGCCGCAATATACCGCAGGGCAGTATCATGATCCAAGAAAAAAATAGTCCTCTAACACTCTTGCGTTGATGTGATAGCAATTTTTTGGAGGTTAAGCCGCCGAGAAGCGGAACTACGTTAGGGGAATCATGATGTGCGTTTGATAAGGCGGCCGCTTACAGAGACTGTTATACCAGCGCCTCACATGGTCCAGCTTTGGCCGCTGAATCGGGAGATTAAACCAGCGGTAGGCCCACACCCCAGGCGGGATGTCACCTATCGTAAAGGCATCGCCGGCCATGTAGCTGTTCTTCGCCAGATGGTTATCTACTATCAGCCAGCCATTGGCAGCTTTTTTTAAAGCATTTTCAATTGCCGCCGGGTCGCGCTTCTCTTCGGGAGTACGGACTAATCCCCTGAAAATAGGCGTGATAGCCGGTCCCAGGGTGGTTAGCTGCCAGTCCATCCAACGGCCGGCATTGGCGCGCCCTTCCGGTGTCGGCGGCAGCAGTCTTCCCTGGCCGTATTTGTCGACCAGATAGCGCATGATGGTGTTCGACTCCCAGAGAACAAAGCTGCCGTCCTCGATAGTCGGGACCAATCCATTGGGATTGAGATCGAGATAGGGTTTTTCCTTGGTGCCGCCAAACTTTCCGCCAATATCGATCCTCTCATAGCTGACTCCCAGCTCATCGCAGCACCAGAGAACTTTTTGCACGTTGGATGAATCTCTTCTTCCCCAGATCTTGATCATCGCTTTCCCTGCCATAAAGACCTCCTTGCCGGCGCTGATGAATATCACCCTTTGCGGTGAAAGGGTAGTGTCCTTCCTTCTAGGATTCCTCCAGGCTCTACCTCTTTGCTCTTTTGTTTGGTAATAAAGAGTGCCACCGGGAGGTAGTATGAGAAGCAAGAGCCATATCCGAAGCCTTGCCGTTCCGCCCTATAAGCCTGCGGAAAAGTAAAAATAGCGCGGAAAGTCTCACTCCCCCCCCTTGACGTTTGCAGAATCGAACTTAGATTTGCTTTTAGCAGTTTCCTCCCTTTAGGGCTAAATCAACGTTTTATTTTAGGAGGTTTTTATGTCCACAAAAATTCGTCCCCTGCACGACAGGGTTATCGTTAAAAGAATCGAGGAGGAGGAAAAGACCAAGGGCGGGATTATCATTCCCGACACCGCCAAGGAAAAGCCTCAAGAGGGCCGTGTCATTGCGGTTGGTCCAGGCAAGCACGAGGACGGCAAGGTCATACCCTTGGACGTTAAGGCAGGTGACAAAATCCTCTTTGGCAAATACGCAGGAGCTGAGATAAAACTTAACGGCGAGGAGCACCTCATCATGCGGGAAGAGGATATCCTAGGCATTATCGAATAATTACTTATTAAGGAGGTAAATTATGGCAGCGAAGGATGTAAAATTCAGCGAAGAGGCTCGTAGTAAAGTTCTCCGGGGTGTCAATATCCTGGCCGATACCGTGACAGTTACCCTGGGGCCGAAAGGGCGAAATGTCGTCCTGGATAAATCATGGGGCGCCCCGACGATAACCAAAGACGGGGTTACCGTTGCCAAGGAGATCCAGCTTGAGGACAAGTTTGAGAACATGGGGGCCCAAATGGTCAAGGAGGTTGCAAGCAAGACCTCGGATGTGGCGGGCGATGGTACCACGACAGCCACGGTCCTGGCGCGGGCTCTTTTTGGCGAGGGGCTTAAAATGGTGGCGGCGGGCCATGACCCGATGAGCATTAAGCGGGGCATCGACAAGGCAGTCGAGAAAACGGTGGAGGAGCTCAAAAGACAATCCAAGCCCACCCGCGACCGCGAAGAGATTGCCCAGGTTGGAACGATTTCCGCGAATAACGACAAGACTATTGGCGACATTCTCGCAGAGGCGATGGACAAGGTTGGCAAAGAAGGGGTCATCACCGTTGAGGAGGCCAAAGGTTTGGAGACCACCCTCGATCTGGTCGAGGGGATGCGTTTTGATCGGGGCTATCTATCCCCCTATTTCGTAACCGATCCCGAGCGGATGGAGGTCGTCTATGAAGATGCCTACATCTTGAATCACGAAAAGAAGATCTCCAGCATGAAAGACCTCCTGCCGGTCTTGGAGAACGTGGCCAAGACCGGAAAACCTTTACTGATCATCGCCGAAGAGCTGGAGGGAGAGGCGTTGGCAACCCTGGTGGTCAACAAGCTCCGTGGGACTCTCAAATGCGTGGCGGTCAAGGCCCCTGGCTTTGGCGACCGGCGCAAAGCGATGCTGGAGGATATCGCCATCCTGACTGACGGGCGGATGATCGCCGAAGAGTTAGGGATCAAGCTCGAGAATGTCACGTTGAAAGATCTCGGCCGCGCTAAACGCATCATCGTGGACAAGGACAACACCACGATTGTAGAAGGCGCGGGAAAGAAATCGGCGATTGAAGGGCGCATTAACCAGATGCGCGCCCAAATCGAGGAGACGACTTCGGACTATGACAAAGAGAAGCTCCAAGAACGGCTGGCCAAGTTGGCCGGCGGCGTAGCCGTCGTCAAGGTAGGGGCTGCCACCGAGGTCGAGATGAAAGAAAAGAAGGCCCGCGTGGAGGACGCGCTCCATGCTACTCGTGCCGCCGTTGAAGAAGGTATCGTGCCGGGTGGTGGAGTGGCGTTGATTCGCGCCTCTGCATCCCTGAACAACCTCCGGGTCTCTGATGACGAGAGGATAGGAGTGCGGATTGTGCAAAAGGCGCTGGAGGAGCCGGCCCGTTGGATCGCGCAGAACGCCGGCGCTGAGGGCTCGGTGGTTCTGGATAAGATTAAAAACGGTAAAGGGGCCTACGGCTTTAATGCGGCTACCGAGGAGTTTGAAGATCTGGTGAAAGCTGGAATCGTCGATCCGACCAAAGTGGTGCGCTGCGCGCTGCAAAACGCGGCTTCGGTCGCAGGGTTGATGATCACCACGGAGGCGATGATAGCGGATAAGCCGGAGAAGAAGAAAGAGATGCCGTCCATGCCGCATGGGGACGAGTACTAAAATCAATTTGTGCGGTCCGAAAAAAAAGGGGGCTTTTGAAAGCCCCCTTTTTTTTTCTCACGCAATAGGCCGTTGAAAAAGTCCCATCTGCTTCGTTGCGCTCGACCGCTTGTTCGTAGGGGAAAACATGACGAGGAAGGACGCTACCGGTCCTCCGCCGCTTACCTTGACATCCAGTCTTTTTTCCAATAAAAAAACAAACTAGTCTACGGACGACATCACCGTTGCTTTCTCCCATACCTCTCCATTGGGGGTATGGTTTTTTTTGGTCTGGACTTTTTCATGACTCATCCCTTTTTCCCTGTGCTGGTGATTTTCTTCTTTGCCGGCGGCGTCGTGCTCGCCCTACTCCTGATCGCCGAAAAGGTAGGTCCCAAAAAACCCAGCGTCGTCAAAGGAGAGCCCTTCGAATCCGGGAATCCTCCAAAGGGAGATGCCCGCGTGCGCTTCTCGGTAAAATTTTACCTTGTCGCCATGCTCTTCCTCGTTTTTGATATTGAAGTGGTGTTCCTCTATCCGTGGGCGATACTTTTTCGCCGCCTGGGGCTTTTTGGTCTGGTGGAGATGGGGATCTTTCTTTTCATCCTTTCCGTCGGCTTTATCTACGTCTGGAAAAAGGGGGCCTTGGAGTGGGAGTAGCGCTTCATGGGAGAAGATAGCCCAAATATCCAATATCTGGGCGAGAAGTTTCCAGGACGGATTCTTGCATCTCACGCCTTTCGCGGCGACGAGACCATCGTCATTCCTCGCGAAGGGCTCCAAGAGATTTTCTCCTTCCTCAAAGAGGACCCTGGATTGGATCTCAGCTTTCTCACGGATATTACCGCTGTGGACTATCTGGGGAAGAAGGAGCCGCGCTTTGAGGTTGTTTATCACTTGTACTCGCTTCGGGCCAAACACCGACTGCGGGTTAAAGTCCCCGTGCCCGAGGAGGATCCGGTAGTGGATTCGCTCGTCCCGTTATGGAAAGGGGCCAACTGGTTGGAGCGGGAGGTCTGGGATATGTTCGGCATCCGTTTTAGCGGCCACCCCGATCTCCGGCGGGTCTTGCTCTACGAGGAGTTTCAGGGCCATCCGTTGCGTAAGGATTATCCGGTAAATCAATGTCAGCCGCTGGTTCCCGAGCGAGAATTACAGGGCACCTTTGTCGATCAGAGATCCAGTAATAAACTGTTGCAGCTGCAACAAAAATTTGCGCCCAAGCGTTAACACGCCGCCGCACCCTTGAACACATGAAGGCCGATCCAAGAGAACTTCTCTCAGAGAGCATGGAATTGCAGATGGGGCCATCCCACCCTGCCACTCATGGGACCATCAAGTTTGATCTCAAGTTAGAGGGGGAGAAGATTCTTGACTGTGACGTGGTGGTGGGGTACCTGCATCGCGGCTTTGCCAAGATGTGCGAGCAGGTGACATGGACGCAGGTGATCCCCTATACGGATCGCTTGAATTACGTCTCTCCCCTGATCAACAACGTGGGCTACGCGCTGGCGGTGGAGAAACTCCTCGGAGTAGAAACCCCGGCGCGATGTCAATTCATCCGGGTAATCATGAGCGAACTTTCCCGTATTACCGACCATCTGACTTGTTGCGGCATGGCCGCCTCCGAGCTTGGAGCCATCACGGTAGGTTTCTATTTGATCGAGGCCAGGGAGCTCCTTATCAGAATCATCGAGGTGGTGACCGGCGCCCGGTTAACCATTTCTTACACCCGCATCGGCGGGGTAAAGCATGATCTCCCACCGGACTTCGCCGAGCAGGTCACCAAGGCATTTCGGAAAAGCCGACAGCTTCTGGCGGATTGCGATCGACTTCTTTCCCGCAACCGGATCTTTATTGACCGGATGTCCGGTTTGGGGGTGCTCTCACAGGAGACGGCGATTGCCTACGGCCTCACCGGACCCATCCTGCGCTCCACCGGGGTCAGCTACGATGTGCGCAAGGCCGAACCCTATCTTGTCTACGATCAGCTCGATTTCGAGATCCCGATCGGGACTAAGGGCGACAACTACGACCGCTTTATCTGCCGTATGTTAGAGATCGAGCAGAGCATGCGGATTGTGGAGCAGGCCCTGAAAAAAATACCCTTGGGGCCGGTCTCGCTGGACGACCCGCACGTGGTGCTGCCGGAGAAGGAGAAGGTCTATAACAGCATTGAAGGCTTGATGCACCACTTCAAGATTATCATGGAGGGCATTCAAGTGCCCGCGGGCGAGGTTTACCTTGCTGTCGAGGGAGGGAACGGCGAGTTGGGCTTCTACATCGTCAGCAACGGAGGCGGAAAACCTTATCGCGTCAGGGTGCGGCCTCCCTGTTTTATTGCCATGTCGGCCTTTCGCGAGATGATCAAGGGTTCTATGATCGCCGATATCATTCCGACCTTTGGCATGATCAACATGATCGGCGGGGAGTGCGACAGATAAGATGGCCTTAGAATTTTCCTCGGAAGCGTTTAAGAAATTCCAAGAAACCGTGAGCCGCTATCCCAAGAAAGAGGCCGCGATGATTCCGGTTCTCTATTTGGCGCAGCGGGAGTTCGGCTATCTTAGCCCGGAAGCGATTGAATATGTCGCCAAGTTGATGGATCTATCCTCGGCACGGGTCTACGGCGTGGTCACCTTCTACACGATGCTGAACATGCAGCCGGTCGGGAAGTACCACATCCAGGTCTGCCGCACTCTGCCGTGCGCCCTCGTGGGCGCGGAAAAGATCGCGGCATTGGTCAAATCGAAGCTGGGCATCCAGGTGGGAGAGACTACGCCGGATGGAAAGTTCACGCTTTCGGAAGTGGAGTGTCTGGCCTCCTGCGGGACGGGACCGATGATGCAGATCAACGACGATTATTACGAAAATCTGACACAAGAAAAGGTGGAGGAGATACTGCGTAGTTTAAAATAAAATGGAAAAAATTCTGCTACGAAATATCGAAACCACAGACTCCCACACCTTGGCGGTTTACAAGTCGCGCGGAGGCTATCGGGCCTTCGAACAGGTCTTGCGGGGAATGTCTCCCGAAAAGTTGATAGAGGAGGTCAAGGCCTCGGGCCTTCGGGGGCGCGGCGGCGCGGGTTTCCCTACCGGGATGAAGTGGAGTTTCGTCCCCAAAGACAGCCCCAAGCCCAAGTACGTAATCTGCAACGCAGACGAGAGCGAACCAGGCACCTTTAAGGATCGATTACTGATCGAAAAGGATCCTCATGCCGTCATTGAAGGGACCATCCTGGCTGCCTATGCCATTCAATCCCATACGGCCTTCATCTATATCCGGGGGGAGCTGGTTTTCGGGAGTAAGGTGCTGCAAGGGGCCATCGATGAGGCCGCTCAGGCGGGCTATCTGGGTAAAAACATCCTGGGCTCCGGCTACGATCTAGAGCTGATCCTGCACCGCGGCGCCGGGGCCTATATCTGCGGGGAGGAGACGGGCCTGCTCTCATCTCTCGAAGGGGGCAGGGGATGGCCTAAGGTCAAGCCTCCCTTCCCGGCAACGCACGGCCTCTTTGGTTGTCCGACCGTGGTGAACAACGTCGAGACCCTGGCGACGCTTCCCTGGATCATCGATCAGGGCGCTGCCAGATATGCGGCCATAGGGACAGAGAAGAGCAAGGGGACGAAACTTTTCAGCGTCAGCGGCCACATCCGCAAGCCCGGAGTGTATGAGGTAGAGATGGGATATCCCTTCAAACGTTTTCTTGAAGAGGATTGCGGCGGGGTTCCTGATGGAAGGAAATTGAAAGGGGTGATCCCTGGAGGATCATCCATGCCGGTGCTGCGCGCAGATGAGCTCGAACCGGTCCGAATGGATTACGAATCCATGCAGGCTGCCGGTAGTATGCTTGGCTCGGGCGGCGTCATCGTCATGGATGACTCGACTTGCATGGTGCAGGCGGCCTGGAATGTCGCACGCTTTTACGCCCACGAGTCGTGCGGCCAATGTACCCCTTGCCGCGAAGGCTGTCACTGGATGGAGAAAATCTTCCGGCGCATTGAGAGCGGGGAAGGCGAAAAGGGGGATTTGGATCTGGTCCTGAACATCAGCGGCAATATTACCGGGAATACGATTTGTCCCTTCGGCGACGCAGCCGCCTGGCCCGCGGCCGCTTTCATCAAGAAGTATCGCGAGGAGTTTGAAGCGCACATCACACAAAAGAGATGCGTAGTAATCTAGCAAATGGCGAATTGCGAATGGCAAATGGACTTGCCTCTTTTAACTATTCGCTATTTGCTATTCACTATTTACTAATATGGAATCGGTCAAACTAACGATCGACGGGCAGGAAATTTCAACGGCCAAGGGGAAGACCGTGATCGAGGCGGCCGCGGAGGCCGGGATCGCCATTCCCCATTACTGCTACCATCCCAAGCTCTCGATCGCCGGCAACTGCCGCATGTGTCTCGTGGAGATAGAAAAAATGCCCAGGCTCCAGATCGCCTGTAATACGCAGGCGAGCGAGGGGATGGCGGTCCAGACCCGGAGCTCCAAGGTTTTGGAGGCGAGGCGGGCCGTCATGGAGTTTCTCCTCATCAATCATCCGTTGGACTGCCCGATTTGTGACCAGGCGGGGGAATGCAAGCTCCAGGACTATTACATGGAGCACGACCTTAAGGCGAGCCGGTTTGAAGAAAGGAAAGAACACGAGCGGAAACGAGAGATCTTCGGCCCCTATGTTGTCTTTGACGGCGAGCGCTGCATCAAATGCACCCGTTGTGTCCGCTTTCTCCAGGAAGTGACGCATACGGGGGAGCTGGCCGTAGTCAATCGCGGCGACCATTCCACTATCGCCCTGTTTGCAAACGAGACCGTCGACAATCCCCTCTCGGGCAATATCGTTGATATCTGTCCGGTCGGGGCGCTGACAGACCGTGATTTTCGCTTCAAGGTGCGGGCCTGGTATCTCAAAAACACCCCATCCGTCTGTCCCGGCTGCAGTACGGGCTGCAACATCACGATCGGCAGCTATCAAAACCGCATCGCGCGCTTCAAGCCCCGGATCAATGAGGAGGTAAACAGCCACTGGATTTGTGACGAAGGGCGTTACTGCTTTCATCCCCTCACCGAGGTCGAGCGTCTCACCTCGCCGCTGGTTCGGCAGGAGGGAGGACTCGCGCCGACTGACTGGGAGACGGCCCTTCAGGCGGCCCTTTCCGGTCTCAGCGCGGCAACGCCGCTTGCCGGGGTGCTCTCAGGGCGAAACACCAACGAAGAGGCGTTTCTTTTTGCGCGGCTGGTAAAAAAGCTCTCTTCTCAGGCGGCTATCGAAGCCGTTTATTATGAGAGGAAGCTCACGGAGGTCGAAGCAATTCTCAAGAGCCCGGACCGCTCGCCCAATTTCCGCGGGGCGCGGGAGATGGGTGCGAGTCCTAACGGAGGTTTCGAGCCCTTGCTCCGGCAATTGATCGGGGGAAAATTCCGCGCCGCCTACATCGTGGGAGAGGATCTGCTCTCGCTCGCTCCCGACGGAGAGAAAATCAAAAACGCTCTGGAAAAACTCTCCTTCCTGGTTGTGCAAGATACCCGCCTGACCCCTACGGCAAGACTCGCCCATGTGGTACTGCCGGCGACCAATTTTGCCGAAAAGGAGGGCACCTACACAAACCGCAAAGGAAGGGTGCAGAAACTCAATGCGGCTCTGGTCCCGCCTGCAGGCGCGCTTCAGGATTGGGAGATCTTCGCCCGCTTGCAGAACAAAGCTGGAGAGAAGATTTTTTATCAGAGCCCTGCTGAAATTTTTCAAGCGATTGCCCGCGAGGTCGTACGCTACCAGGGGCTCAGTTACGCCGCGATAGGAGATCAAGGGGTCCAACTCAGCGACGAGACATAACCACTATGATTGTTGACATCGGGATTATCGCAGCGAAGGCCCTAATGGTCCTCTCCATGGTGTTGAACCTGGCCGGGGTCCTGGGCTGGATCGAGAGAAAAGCCAGCGCCCTCATTCAAAACCGCATCGGGGCCAACCGCGCCTCCATTTTCGGTTTTGCGGGGCTGGGCCTGGTGAATACCCTGATCGCTGATCCGATCAAGTTCCTCACCAAGGAAGATTTCATTCCGCCAAAGGGAGATCGGTTGCTGCACACCCTGGCCCCCTGCCTGGCCCTCTTTCCGGCCCTGGTGGCCTTTGCCGTTATTCCCTTCGGCGATATTCTCGTCCTGGCGGACCGGACGATCAATCTCCAGGTGGCAAATCTCAATGTGGGCATCCTCTATATCTTCAGCATGGCCTCGTTGAGCGTGTACGGAATCGTGATCGGCGCCTGGGCCTCAAACAACAAGTTCTCCCTGTTAGGAGGGGTGAGGGGCTCGGCGCAGATGATTTCTTACGAAATCGCGATGGGCCTCTCGGTCATGGGCATCCTGATGATTTACGGGACATTGGAGTTGCAGGAAATCGCCCGCGCTCAGGGGAATCTACTCTGGGGCTGGCTCCCGGCGTGGGGGATCTTTCTCCAGCCGGTCGCTTTCTTGCTGTTTTTTACCGCCGCGGTCGCGGAGACGAAGCGGATACCCTTTGATCTCCCTGAGGCAGAGTCGGAGATCGTTGCCGGCTATCACGTGGAATACTCCGGGGGAAAATTTCTTATGTTCTTCGCCGGAGAGTTTGCCGAAATTGTTACCGCCGCCGGTCTCATCACCACGCTCTTCTTCGGCGGTTGGCAGGTTCCCTTCCTCATGCGCGACGGCTTTCACTTTCCATGGGTAGGGAACCTTTTCCTGCCCCAATTGGTGGTGGCGCTTCTTCAGGTGGGGGCCTTCACGCTTAAGGTCCTCTTTTTCTGCTGGCTGCAGATCCTCCTGCGCTGGAGTTTGCCCAGATTTCGCTACGATCAGGTGATGCGTTTGGGTTGGAAGATGCTGTTGCCCCTCGCCCTTCTTAACGTGATGGTGACGGCTGTTTTGATCGTTGCCTGGCAAAGCGCTCCCTTAAAACCGTGACGAGTCCCATGATTCTTTTTTTAATCCTGGCCGGTTTGTCGATTGTTTTTTCCCTGCTGGTAGTCTTCCAGAGAAATGTCGTTTACAGCGCCATGGCTCTCGTCGCCACCCTTTTTCTGATCGCGGTTCTGTTTCTTACGCTTGAGGCCGCCATGGTAGGCATCCTGCAGATCCTGGTCTATGCGGGCGCCATCATGGTGCTCTTTCTTTTTGTCATTATGCTGCTGAACCCGGGGCTTTTGGAGGGAAGAAGCATCGCCTGGTGGATTCTTGGATCGCTCGCCGCGGTGCTTCTTTTATTTGTGTTGGTCCCTTTCCTTTCGGATTCCGGCAGGCTTCTCCCCGGTCAAGCGCCGGCAGGCGGCTCCTTCGGCAGCCCGGAGAGCCTGGCCCAAAGTCTCTTCACCGACTTTGTGCTCCCGTTTGAGATCGCGTCGGTCTTACTTCTCGTGGCGATCGTCGGAGCGGTTGTTCTAGCCAAGAGGGAGGTCTGATTAAACCGTGGTGCCGTTGAATTATTATCTGGTTTTAAGCGCAGTCATTTTTGCCATCGGCGTCACCGGTGTCATCATCAGGCGAAACATCATCGTCATCCTGATGTCTATTGAGCTCATGCTCAATGCGGTCAACTTGACGTTCATTGCCTTCTCCCGTTCGCTGGGCTCGATGGATGGTCAGGTGATTGTCTTTTTTGTCATGACAGTCGCCGCGGCGGAAGCGGTGGTAGGATTGGCGATCATCATCTCCGTGTTCCGCCATCGCCAAACCCTGGACCCCCGGGAGATGCAGCTGCTGAAATGGTAGAGACAATGGGAAAAAATTGGAGGATAGAAGATGGAAGATGGAGGATGGCTATCCTCAATCCTCGATCCTCCATCCTCGTTTGGGGTCAGCTATGACCTTGCTCCGTTACATCCCTCTCATCCCCTTCGTAGGGACCGCGCTGAACATTTTTTTCGGGACGCGGCTGGGACGAAGGAATGCAGGCTGCTTGGCCTGCGTC
>Ga0209211_10001879_pt1 | contig 37921 bp, 38 predicted proteins | sample RifGroA2_FD_183992 | JGI IMG/M metagenome (GOLD analysis project Ga0209211, IMG submission 183992) | Groundwater microbial communities from Rifle, Colorado, USA - Groundwater A2 (SPAdes) (version 2) | ecosystem: Environmental > Aquatic > Deep subsurface > Groundwater | place: Rifle, Colorado...
ACACTAATTCCCCGTGGGCAACGCCAGAGTCGTCACAGCTGACCAGCGTGGGTCGCAGCCCGCCCTGTCCGCGAATCGAATCCACCCCGTCGAGAGGTAGTACGCCCTGGAGCGGATTGTCATCCCGGCCGGTGTGTTCCACGACACGCACAATTTCTTCGAAGCTTCGCCGATTTTCATTCAGCCGGAACACACGGTGCTGGGGGAAATCGTCCGCGAAGCGAACGATGTTTCGCATCGACGCGCCCCGAAAGCGGTAAATCGCCTGGCGGGGATCCCCTACGACCCACAAGCTGTCAGCATTCGCCGAAATGGCTTTAACGAGCTCGGCGCTTGCTCGGTTCACATCCTGGTATTCGTCGACCAGCACGTGGCGGAAACGGCCGATGCTCGGCAAGAACGCAGAGATATCCTGACGCAACGAGAGTGCCGGCAACATGATCAAGTCGCCGAAATCGACCAGACCACCGTTCGCGCGCAGCAGGCTTTCGTAGCATCGATACAACTTGACCAGATCGCGATCTCTGGCGAGACGGGCGGGGTCGATGCGAGCCGCGTCATGTTCAACCCAATGTTCAAATTGCGCGGCGTCGAGCAGCTCGTCTTTAGCCCGCTGGATCGTTTTCACTACTTGATCCAACCAGTCCAACGGATCACCGAGCGGATTGAAGGCCTTCAACTGGAGTCCGTAGATGTGGGGTTCCAAAATGGCGATCTGCGACATCTTGTCCGCCACCCCGAAACCCGGTCGAAGACCAAAGCGTTCGTGATTCTTGCGCAGGAACTCCAAGCCGAAGGCATGGAAGGTGCCGACCCACATCTCATGGGCGTCGGCTACACCCGCGGACTCGAGTCGATCCACCAACTCTCGTGCCGCCCGATTGGAAAAGGTCAACACCAGCAGTTCAGCCGGCTTTGCGCCGTTGGCCAACAGGTGCTGCATGCGCATGAGCAATGTTGCGGTCTTGCCAGTGCCCGGGCCCGCAACCACGAGCGAGGTTCGCTCTGTCGACTGCGCGGCCTCCCGCTGCTCCTCCGTGGGGGTCAGCGGCGGTTCGGGCGGCTTGTCTCCTAACGCATCATCGGGGAGCAACAGCGCGTCCAACAGCTGCTGGCGTACTAGTTCCAGCGGCAACTCCAATGCCGTAGCGAGCTGGCGTGCGGTTCGCCCAGCCTGAAATTGAGCGCGGGCGACAGCCCGGGGTAGCAGTAGTTCTCGCGCGAACACGTTGGCCTGCAATTCGGCGCGCTCTCGGGCTCCGTAAGCTTCCACTCGCTTGGCCCCGAGTGTTTCGTCGTCCGCTGGGTTGAGGTTGGTCGCGATGACGTGCCGGCAATCTTCTTGCACTTCAGGGTGCAGCTTCCAATGACCGAATTCGTGCGCGACCAAGAACGCTTGGTCGGGGGGTAGAGCATCCTGGCGAACGATAATTTGACGAAATGCACGCACCAAAACCGCGTCCGCGCCACACAACGCAGAGTCGTTGGGCTGGGTAAATGTGATATCGAAGTCTTCAGCATCGACGTCGGCAATCCGAGAGATGAGTTCGCTGGAACGCACGGCATCCATCGCCACTCCGGGCAAGTGCAATTGGCGCAAATGCTGCGCGGCCAACCGAGCTCGCCGAAAGGGTGTCACGAGTGGCAACTCCGATCTTGCATCGCGAGAAGGCGGGACTTCTCAGCCTCGTCCACTGCGAGCGAGTTGATGGCTTGGTCCCAGGTTTCTCGCCTCCCTGCCATGGGTCTGTCCGCTGACTTGTAGCTCTTTTGCCCTGCCAACTCGGGCCCCAGAAGCTCGGACAGCGACGCCATGCCGACATTCAAGAATTCGGCTAGTCGAACCAACACCCCTGCGGGCGGGTCGATTACGGTCTTCGTTAGAATCTTAGTGACCAGCGTCGTCGAATTGAGGCCAGTCGCACGCGCGGCGAACTTGAGACGATTTCCCGCCATCGTGGCAATGGCGGCGCGCACCACGTCTGCACTTTCTGCCGGACGCGCGGCGGCGTGCAACGCGTTAAGCACGCGGCTCTGCAGACGCATGACGGAGGCTTCGGAGACCTCCAGGTCGGATGCGGTAGGTTCGGGAAGAGCGTCCTGCGCCACCCAGAGGGACGCAAATTCCAAAATCTCCTCGCGAAATTCTGCGTGCGCCTGGCAGGCCTGAACGATCTCTTCGGCCGTCGGCGCATCGTCCCGAAGGAACAACCCGTCCAGGACGTCCTCGAGCGAGGGCCTACGGTTAGGCGAAGTCATGGTTGAACTCCTTTTTTACTTTCGCTTTGATGCTGCGTTGGTAGTTGTTGATGGTGCGCGGGTCGACACCCAGCGCCGTGGCAATATCTTTGACCTTCATCTGCTTGCGCCAAAGCATCACAAACACCGAGTACTCGTTGGGGGTGAGCAGGATGTGCAAGCGCGCGTGTAGCTGAGCGAACACACGTTTTCGTTCGAGGACGCGGTCCGGCGAGTCGTCGTCGTCCCCGTCCCCGTCCTTTTCTCCGCCCTCGTCGCCCTCGTCGATCGCTCCGCCAGCTCCGCCGCCGTGCTCGCCCGCGTGGTGCCAGTCCTCAAGGCCGACCATCTTCGTACGGCATTGCGCCATCAACGCACGGAAGAACGAAATGGACTGCCTCTGGAAAAAGAACCCGAACCGACGCGCGGCGAAGGCCGCGTTGTTGTCCTTCAGCAGACGATCCCAGACATACCAGGCCAGCTCATGGGCGCCCTCCTCGTTCGAGGAAAAGTGCGCAGGGGCCAAGTTGTTCTTGGCCACGAAGCCCCGGGAACGCTGTAACAGGCGCCTAGAAATGGCATCAGTGAACAAGCCCACCCGCGCGGTGTTCCCTGTCGCCCGTGCGGAACGGAAGAGCTCCACGAGCCGCTCATCCTTGACGAACGCGCGGTCCGTCCAGTCGACGCAGCGCAGGCGTTCAACCAGCTCCGGGTCCGCCAAGTTGTCCAATTCCTCTGTATCGGATGCGTCCATAGTTCCTTCCATCTTAGCGGGGTCCCCTCCGCCACCGTGGCGTACTCACCCTACGTGGTAAGTCGCAGATGGGCGCAGAAATCGGAAACCAGGTGACGCCCATACGAATCACTCGGTGCGCGGCCGGTCCGAGGCCTAGCGACCTCAAGGGAGGCAGCTTCATTCCGGCGGCCAAATTCGGGCCCTGCCGACTCTCAACGGACCGGTCGGTGCCGCCGCTCGGTAGCCCGCAAGGGTGCGCTAACGAGGGAGGTTGGGCTCATTGACCTGCTGGAGTGCAGACCTGTCACGGTATTTTGGCGACAAGAAAACGACCGTTTTCCTTACACAAGCGATCAGCCTTGATCTGGCGGCTCTTTCCCTTGCCAAAACATAAAGATTGCCGTAAATAAATCAACGTACAGCCAAGGTACGTTTGATGATCATCGGCTACGCTCGAGTCAGTACGCAGGACCAGAACCCAGCGCTCCAATTGGATGCGCTGAAGGCGGCCAGCTGCGAGCAAGTGTTCCAGGAGAAGGCGACTGGAGCCTTCCGAGACCGCCCAGAACTCACGCAGTGCCTGCGAACTCTTCGAAATGGAGATTCCCTGGTCGTCTGGAAACTCGACCGCCTGGCGCGCTCCTTGAAGGATTTGGTCGAGATCATCCATGACCTCGAGCAGCGGGGGATCGGGTTCCAGTCGCTAACCGAGTCGATAGACACCACAAGCACCGGGGGGCGCCTGGTCTTTCACATATTCGGCGCGCTCGCCGAGTTCGAGCACGGATTGATCCGTGAACGGACGTTGGCCGGATTGTCGGCGGCACGCGCCCGCGGGCGCCGGGGTGGCCGTAAGCCGCGCCTGTCAAGAACGGACGTGCGAAAGGCCGCTGCCATGTTGGCTGATCCGAAGATCACCAAGTCAGAGGTGGCCAAACACTTCGCCGTTAGTCGCGTGACGCTCAATGCCGCGCTTCGGCGAGATGAACTCTCAGACCACCAATTTGCAGACAGCAACGCGGGCAGCAACCAACCATAACTACCCCAAGGTCATGCAGTGCGTCATGGCCATCACCCTTTCTTCAAATCAAACGGAACCTGCAACTCAACTCATGGCCCTTAAGAAATCCGACCTCTACTCCTCCCTTTGGGCCATGTGCGACGAATTGCGTGGCGGCATGGATGCCAGTCAGTACAAGGACTACGTCCTGTTCATGCTTTTCATCAAGTACATCAGTGACAAGTACGCCAACAGCGACGACATCGCCCCACCGGTCATCATTCCGAAGGGCGCCAGCTTCAAGGACATGGTCGCGCTCAAGGGCAAGCCTGACATCGGCGACAAGATCAACACTCAGATCATTGCTCGCCTAGTGAAAGCCAACACACGCCTCGCCCGAAGCGACTTCCCCGACTTCAACGATCCCAACAAGCTTGGTGAAGGTCAGGCGATGGTCGGTCGCCTGACAAACCTGGTTGGTATTTTCCAAAAGCCCGAGCTCGACTTCTCTCAGAACCGCGCCGAACACGACGACATCCTAGGCGACGCCTATGAGTACCTGATGCGCCACTTCGCCACCGAGAGTGGCAAGAGCAAAGGCCAGTTCTACACACCCTCCGAAGTTAGTCGAGTCATTGCCCAAGTCATAGGCATCTCGCCAAAGAACACTAAAGCGGCAACGACAGCGTACGACCCAACCTGCGGCTCGGGCTCACTGCTGCTAAAAGTGGCGGCGCAGGCTGGAAAGCAAATCACTCTGGAGGGCCAGGAAAAGGACGTGACCACCGCCGGTCTCGCTCGAATGAACATGATCCTGCATGACTTCCCGACGGCTAACATCCTGTCGGGGAACACGCTTGCGGCGCCAAAGTTCAAGGACGGAGAGAAGTTGCGCACGTACGACTACGTTGTGGCCAATCCGCCATTTTCGGACAAGACCTGGTCAACTGGACTAACGCCAGCCAACGATCCGTACCAGCGCTTTACCTGGGGAGAACCTCCCGCAAAGCAGGGCGACTATGCCTACCTGCTGCATATCCTGCGCAGCATGAAGGCTAGCGGAAAGGCTGCCTGCATTTTGCCGCACGGCGTGTTGTTCCGAGGTAACGCGGAAGCCGTCATCCGTCGCAAACTGATCGAGAGCGGCGTGCTAAAGGGCATCATTGGCCTGCCGACTAACCTCTTCTATGGCACGGGCATCCCTGCATGCATTCTCGTGTTGGATAAGGAGAATGCCACCGCCCGCAAAGGTATTTTTCTGATCGACGCCAGCAAGGATTTCATTAAGGACGGCAACAAGAACCGGTTACGCGAGCAGGATATCCATCGCATCGTCGATACATTCCGTAGGCAAGTCGACGTGCCCCGCTACGCGCGTATGGTGGCCTTCGGCGACATCATCAGCGCCAAGAACGACGGCAACCTCAACTTGGCACGCTACATAGACAGCAGCGAACCGGAGGACCTGCACGACATCGACGGCCACCTGCGCGGCGGCATTCCTAAACGCGACTTAGATGCGTTCGCTGCCGACTGGCAGGAGTTCCCAAGTGTACGTGCCGCGCTTTTCAAATCGGCTGGTCGTCAGGGCTACCAGACACTTCAGCTCCCAATCGCAGACGTCAAGGATTCAATACTCTATCACCCTGAATTCAGCGCCTTCCAGAAGAAGGTGACATTGCTATTTAGCAAATGGCGAGACGCAATCACACCTCGATTGACCGGGTTCGGCAAGGGCGCGCATCCGAAGGCGCTGATAGAGACAGTTTCCGAAGTTCTTCTTGCAGCGTTCCAGGCGGCACCGCTAATCGATGCATACGACGTCTATCAGCACCTGATGGACTACTGGGCCGAGGCAATGCAAGACGATGCGTATCTGATCGCCGCCGATGGCTGGGTAAAAGGCGCTCAGCCAAGAGAGATTGTCCAAGCGAAGAACAAGGACAACAAACTCGTTTGGACTGAGTCGCATGATTACTTGAAGGGAAAGCGACGATTCAAGTCGGACCTCATTCCCGCATCTGTTCTAATCGCCCGCTACTTCGCCGTAGAGCGAGACGCCATTGAAGCAATCGACAACAAGCTCACAGAACTTGAACAGAAGCTCGACGAGATGCGCGAGGAGCACAACGGCGAGGATGGTCTACTTTCCGAAGTAATCGAAGGCGAAGGCGAAAAGCAGAAGATCACCGCAAAGGCTACGAAAGCGCGATTGGGAGAGATCGGCAAGGACTCAGTGTACGCCGACGAGCGAGCCGTCCTAGAGTCCTATTTAGAACTGCTGGAACGACAGGCCGAAGCAAAAGGAAAGCGCAAATCGGCACAAGAGGATTTGGATAGCAAGATTGACGCCAAGTATCCAAAGCTACGCGAGGCCGAGATAAAGACTCTTGTTGTGGATGACAAGTGGATGGCGCGTCTAGATGCCGCCGTGCAGGGTGAGCTAAATCGTGTATCGGAGACTCTCACCAGCCGAATTCGCGAGCTGGCCGACCGCTACGCCACACCCCTTCCGCGGCTTGCTAGCGAAGCGATCCTCCTCGGTAAGCGAGTGGATGACCATCTCAAGAAGATGGGGGCATCATGGGATTGAGGCCTGGCTACAAGCACACGGACGCGGGGGTCATTCCGCAAGATTGGGATTGCGAGCTCATTTCGAGCGTCGCCTTGCTAGAGAGCGGCCATACGCCAAGCAAGAAGAAACCTTGTTACTGGGGTGGCTCGGTTCAGTGGGTATCATTGCACGACACCACTGCGCTCGAAGGCCCAGAGATCGCTGCCACGGCCAAGACGATAACCGAAGAGGGTCTTAATCACTCGTCGGCAAGACTCTTGCCGCCAGGGACCGTTGTTTTCTCACGGACGGCGACAGTCGGAAAGTCGACGGTCATGGCAACCTCGATGGCAACAAGCCAGGACTTCGCCAACTACATCTGCGGGCCAAAGCTTCACAATCACTACTTGGTCTATTTGTTTCGCAGTATGGGGTATACGTGGCAACGTCTAATGGCGGGCAGCATTCACAACACGATCTACATGCCCGCCTTCAAGGCGTTAAAGATTCCCGTGCCTCCCCTCGCCGAACAACGATCAATCGCTTCGGCATTGAGCGACGTGGATGGACTGTTGAGCTGCCTAGACCAGCTCATTGCCAAGAAGAGAAACCTTAAGCAGGCCGCGATGCAACAGCTGCTCACCGGTCATACCCGCCTCCCGGGATTCCAGAGGAAGTGGGGCGAATCGCGACTAGGAGCCCTCGGTTCAATTTATGGGGGGCTCACCGGAAAGACGAAGTCAGACTTTGGTGATGGCGAGGCAAAGTACATCACGTTCACAAACGTAATGAAGAACGTAGTGATAGATTGCTCGCTATTTGAGCCTGTTCGTGTTTCCGCAGCGGAGACCCAGAATCTCGTTGCTCGCGGCGACCTGCTACTGAACGGATCTTCGGAAACGCCTGAGGAAGTAGCCTTGTGTTCGCTGATGGATGAGGACGTCCCAAACCTTTTCTTGAACAGCTTTTGCTTCGGATTTCGACTCAAAGTCACGGCAGGCGTCGACGGACTATTCTTGGCCTACTACATCCGAAGCGCTGAAGGACGGGAATTGATGAAGGCGCTTGCGCAGGGTTCGACGCGCTACAACCTGTCAAAGGGAGCTCTCTTAGATGCGCTTGTTCGTCTGCCTGGAAAGGAAGAGCAAGTCGCGATTGCTTCCGTCCTGTCGGACATGGATGCCGAACTGTCCGCGTTGGAGACCCGCCGCGAGAAGACAATATCCGTCAAGCGGGCGATGATGCAGGAGTTGCTTACGGGAAGGATCCGGCTGACATGAAGCAGATGACGCCTTGCATCGATTGCTGCCGATACCTGATCAGCCTCAATCTGGAGAAGTCCTGACATGAGTACGCAGCCCCGCTCCGAGCGCTCGAGCCAGAATCGGTTAGCGGCGCTGCTGACGACGCCGGAGTCGGACGGGGGGCTGGGATATCAGCATCTGGGCGACTGGAGCGCTCGGGAAGCGAACCGCTCGATCGAGGCGAAGTACCTGCGGGCCAATCTCTCGCGCAGAGGCTATTCCGAAGCTCATATCGCCGCCGCTCTACAGAAGCTGGAGACCGCGGCCGACGCAACTGGAATTACTCTCTACCAGGCCAACCTGCGCACGTATCAGTTGTTGCGCTATGGCGCGGACGTTCAGGTCGCAGTGGGACGCCCACACGAGAAGGTGCACCTGATCGACTGGGAAAACCCTGACAAAAACGATTTTGCTCTTGCCGAAGAAGTCACCCTCAAGGGAGGTTACCAGCGGCGGCCGGACATCGTGCTCTACCTCAATGGCATCGCCATTGGCGTTATTGAGCTCAAACGTAGTTCCGTGGAGTTAGGCGACGGCGTACGCCAGCTGATTACCAATCAGGAAGAGATTTTCAACAAGGACTTCTTCAGCACTGTGCAATTGCTGTTTGCGGGCAGCGACTCGCAGGGGCTGCGTTATGGCACCACGGGCACACCCGAGCAATTCTTTGTTGGATGGAAGGACGAGACGCCACACAAAGGTGGAAAACCTCCAGCGGCTGGTGAGCTGCTGGACCGACCGCTGACTCAACTGTGCAGCAAGGTGCGCCTGCTAGATTTGATCCGCAACTTTGTCATCTTCGACGCCGGACACAAGAAAGTTCCTCGTCCGCATCAATTCTTTGGCGTCAAGGCCGCACAGGAGCGCATTGCTCGGCGCGAGGGTGGCGTGATCTGGCATACGCAAGGAAGTGGTAAGAGCATCCTCATGGTGCTCCTCGCTAAGTGGCTTCTGGAGCACGATCCAGACGGGCGTGTCCTGATAATCACCGACCGAGATGAACTCGACAAACAGATCGAAGGGGTCATGCGGAATGCCGGCGTGATCGATAGCGAATCAGACTCGCCGCGGATCACCTCTCGCGCGGAGTTTGTCACGAAGCTCGGCGCCACGACACCGCGCCTGCTCTGTGCGCTGATCCACAAGTTTGACGCGTCCGACTTGAATGGTCCGCCGCCACCGATCCATGGACGCTTTCATGTCTTCGTAGACGAATGCCACCGCACACAGGGCGGTGACATGAATCGACAAATGAAACGCTGGCTTTCGAATGCTCTGTTTGTCGGCTTCACCGGAACGCCGCTCCTGCGACGCGACAGGCAGATGACGCGCGATGTCTTCGGCACCTACATCCACACCTACAAGTTTCATCAGGCCGTTGCCGACAAGGTCGTGCTCGACCTGAAATACGAAGCCCGGGATGTGCCGCAGCGCTTAACTTCCCGGACTGCCATCGACAGGTGGTTTGAGCAGAAAACTCGGCGATTGAACAATTTCCAAAAGGCGGTGCTACGCCGTCGCTGGGCAACGATGGAGGAGCTGATGAGCGCTGCCGAGCGCAAGCAACGCATCATCGCCAGCATTATCGAGGACTTCAGCCTCAAACCTCGTCTGAACAACGACCGCGGGACCGCGATCCTAGTTGCCGCATCGATCTACGACGCTTGCCACTATTTCCGACTGTTCCAGAACACGAGTTTTGGACCCTATTGCGGTCTGATCACTTCCTACGATTCGAATCACAACGCCATTTCTCGCGAGTCGGCTAATAGTGACGAACGCTACAAATTCGACACCTACACCCAGCAGGTCCTGAAGCCAGGGCAGACCACCAAGCGATACGAGGACGAGGCGAAGCGTCGCTTTATCGAAGAGCCAGCGAATCTCAAGCTCTTGATCGTCGTCAGCAAGCTGCTCACTGGATTCGACGCCCCCAGCTGCAGCTACATCTATTTGGACAACGAGCTGCACGACCACAACCTGTTTCAGGCGATCTGCCGCACCAATCGGCTAGACGGCGACGACAAGGACTACGGCTACATCGTCGACTTCAAAGAACTATTCGGCGACGTACAACAGGCTATCGCCGTGTACAGCTCCGAAGAGCTAGACATCGACGAAGGCAACGGCGGCAGCAATAACGTCGAGTTGAAGGGTTGGCTGGTCGAGGGCAAGAAGCGCCTAGATGAGGCCCGGCAGGCGTTGCGCTACCTTTGCGACCCAGTGTTGCCCCCGAAGGAGGTCGAGCAGTTTCTGTTCTACTTTTGTGGCGATGCAGCCAATGCCAATGCCTTGAGCGAAACCGAAGCGCTCCGCATTGCCTATTACAAGGCTGTGGCAGTGTTTGTCCGTGCATTTGCGGCCATTGCGCAGGACATCGTCGACGCCGGATATACCGAAAGTGATGCCGAGGCGATCGAGGCAGAGGTCGCGTTTCAATCTGAAATCCGGGCCGCGATCAAGAAGCATTCTGGTGAGGAGCTGGACATCAAGCCTTATGAGACTGACATGCGCCACCTCATCAACACTTACATCCAGGCCGATCCTGCGGATGATCTGGGGACCCTTGGTGATTTGTCGCTGACTGAGCTGATTATTCAGACCGGCATTCACGATGCCATTGCCCGAAAGCTCAATGAGAAAGGCAAGCTTTCGAAGAATGCCATCGCCGAAGGCATCATCAATAACGTCCGCAAGACCATCATCCGCGACCAGCTCACCGACCCGCGGTTCTATGAACAGATGTCAAAGCTGCTCGACGACCTAATCAAACAAAGCCGAGCGGATGCAGAAGCCTACGAGGAGTTCCTGCGAAAGGCCGAGGCCTTGGTCGGGCGCCTAGCCGCACGGCAACCCGAGCAGGGCGTGCCTGCTGTACTCCACGGAAACCGAGAGGCGACGGTTCTTTACACCAACCTCGAAACCATCCCTGCGACCAGCTTCAAGTGCCCATCACTGGAGACCGATAGAGCGGAGCTCGCGTTGCGTTTGGACCGAGCAGTGCGTGAGAGCGCCCCCGCCGGATGGAGGGGCGATCCACCCCGCGAGGCGAAGATCTTGAATGAGCTGTACCCCCTTCTCGATCGTGATCGCGATGCGACATTGGCACTGTTCGAGATCGTCAAGAACCAATCGGGATACTGATGACCCAAAGTATTCACCTTGGCGAGACCGTGATTGCCTTCACCTGTAAGGAAGTCAAAAACGTGCATTTGTCGGTACATCCGCCTGGTGGCCATGTCACGCTGGTGGCGCCGATCGGTACCCGACCCGAAGTCGCGCGAGCCTATGCAATTTCCAGGCTTGCTTGGATTCACTCCCAGCAGGAAAAGCTCCGCGCCCAAGCGCGAGAGCCCGCGCGTCAGTTTGTCGAACGCGAAAGCCACTATCTCTGGGGGCGGCGCTATTTGCTTTCGGTTGTTGAGCACAACGCGCGACCATCGATCAAGCTGGATCACCGCCAAATCACGATAGCGGTTCGCCCAGGCGTCACCCGCGATCAGCGGGCGACGATCATGCATGACTGGCACAAAGCCTTGCTCCACGAGGAAGTGCCTGTCTTGGTTCGCAAGTGGGAGAAGCGCCTGAGAGTATCGGTCCACCGATACTTCCTCCAGCGGATGAAGACGAAGTGGGGAAGCTGCAACCCCAAGGCGAGACACATCCGCCTCAACACGGAACTGGTGAAGAAGCCCCGGGATTTGCTCGAGTACGTCATCGTCCATGAAATGGCTCACTTGATTGAGCCCACACACAACGAGCGATTCGTGGCGCTGTTGGACAGGCATTTCCCGACTTGGCGTGAGGCTCGTTCGGAGCTAAACGAACTGCCGTTGGCGGATGACTTCAGCCAACATTCCTGACGGCTCAAAAGAGAATTGTCTCGAATTCTGGCGCCACTTTGAGGCCGACCCATCTGCCCGAATCATCTCCCGTCGCGTGCTCATTGCACTTAATGGATCCACCAAAGCAGCGTTTTCCGTGGCTGCGTAGAGGTAGGCGGACACCCGTAGTCGGCGGCGAGGGAGAAATCCTAACCGACGAAACCGTGATCGGTCTTGAGCACAGCCGACATCAGTGTAGCTGCTCGGCCCTCCGCCACGTGCCTCGCCGGCGAGCTACCAAGCTCAAGGAACGAAGAGGCAGCGCATCGTACGGCGGAATCAGGTGTTGAGAACAATCGTAAAATGTCCGCAGCGAGCTCCGGCTCTGCCGTTTCAAGCGCTCGTAGTTACGGTGACGGATATTCAACCGCTTCTGGCCTAGCCAGCGCTCGCTCGTGGCCCTCACTTCGATGCTGTCCAGATTCTTCTAGTGGCTCTGGGTCATCGGCCGGTTCCGCGGGCCGACGAGACCGCGGAGCGCGACGCTGAACTAGCTCATTAGCGGAGCACTCGAGGATCTCGCAATGCGCGCCGAAGTGGAAGACATGCGCTTTCAGACGCCCTATTCGACCGCACGGCCAGAGCACCGCGGCCGGACTCAGGCACGCTAGGTCTTCTTTACCTTGCGACGGAGGCTGACAGACCGGTTTGACAAGGTTTCAGCGAGCAAGATCACCGCTTTTTGATCCCACTCATCAAGGCCGCGGAACACGGCCAATATGTGATCTTCGGCATCATCTCGGGCGAAGTGTCTCAAGACGACGGCCGTCTCTTCTCCACTACTAGTCACTGAGTTGGCTGGACGTTTGCCGCCGCGTCCAGTAGCCAGCCATTCAAAAGAACAACCCAGGAGCACCGAAAGTTTTGCCAAGTTGGACGCCGTTGGATGGGAGCCATCCGAACGCTCCCACTGGGCGACGGCGCTTCGACCGATGTCGAGTTGGTCGGCCAAGTCAGATTGAGTCAGCCCTGACGCTCGGCGCGCCAGCCGGATGCGAGCAGCGACGGATTTCAAGGCTGTGCCTCCTAAGGCATTGATTCTTAGGCAATGTTAGCAGTTTTGGACAATGGCAGTATCGATGACGGAATGTTGTCGGTTTTCGGTGTCGGAAGCTTCAGGAGCCACGCTCTAATGAGGGACCGGGTGTTGATGACATTGATACTAACTTTCTTGCGGGGGAATGGCACCAACGACGCCCCAGCTCGCCGCGGTAGTCTTCGCTTCGAAGGGGAGGCAGCGACATAAGATTTCGGTCGCGCCGCGTCGTCACGAGAAGGTTGAGTTTGGTTGCATGGATGCGATCGCTATTGGGATTTTCGCCAAGCGTTTCCGCATGTGCTGAATATCATTCTGACCTGCCCTGCCTAGAAGCTGTTGTTTCGAGGTCTGGTTTCGGTCACGTCATCCGCCTAGGAGTCGAACCGTGCCCCATCGTTTGAGTGTCTCGCCAACCCAATCCAGATCTTCCCGGCCAAGCTTGCATGCATTGACGTTTGGATTAACGGTGTTTCTTGTTTCCGTCAATGCCATGGCCAGCAGCCCGGCGCCAACGACTCATGCAGTGTCGGAAGCGTCGCCTTCGGAATTGACTGTCCAGCATCACCCTGCGTTGCCTGAAGCATTGATTTCGTTCGGCGTCAGTACGCCGACTGAGCGCAGCCAATTGCAGGTGGCGCTCGCCGCCTATGAACGGACAGGTCAACCGGAACGAGTGGAACCGCTCGTCAACTTCCTGGCAAAGTACCCAGATTCGCAGTGGCGCCAGAGCCTGTGGCTCAACCTGGGCGACATCTATTATCGGCACGGTTTCTTCAGCGATGCGCTGCACGCTTGGCGCGAATCCTGGGAGAGCGCTAGATCCGCCACTGGACCAATGCATCGAGCCATCGCCGATCAAGCGGTGGGCGAGTTGATCCGGATGCACGCCCGTCTTGGACACGCCGATGAGGTTGACGCATTGCTGCGCGAAATCGGCAGCAGAGCGCTGACGGGTGCGGCGACGGAGGCCGTTCAAGGTGCACGGGAAGGGCTATGGAAGATGCGCAATGAGCCAGGTGTCGCCTATCTGTGCGGCCCCATGGCGCTCAAATCGCTAGTGGCGATAGAGCCGAGCCAGAGTGGCGCCCTAAGCCTTCTCGAAGGCGCCCGTTCAGGGCCGAATGGTTTTAGCTTGCAACAAGTGGCGAGTCTGTCACAGCAAGCAAGGCTGCCCTATCGGGCAGTCTTCCGTGAGCGTGGAGAGGACATTCCCGTTCCGTCCGTGGTGCACTGGAAGGTCAACCATTACGCGGCCATTGTTGGAGAGACCAACGGTCGATACCAAATCAAAGATCCAACCTTCGGCAGTGACCTTTGGCTGACTGCGGCGGCGATAAACGCGCAGACCAGCGGCTACTTCCTCGTCTCCGCTGACCGCAGCGCACCAAATTGGCGCCGAGTGGGCGAGCATGAAGCGCAAGGCATTCGCGGCATGGGTTACACCTCGTCGCTTGACGACAAGTCCACCCGGCCCTACGACGACAAGGAATGCTGCGACACCACTGCTGGCAAAGGGATGCCGAGCTACTCGATCCACTCGATGTTGGCGAGTTTGAGCGTCCAGGACACGCCCGTCGGCTACGTCCCACCCAGAGGGCCAACGGTAAATTTCACCGTGAGCTACAGTCAGCGGGAGGCCTACCAGCCCGCGATTTTTCCTTTTTCCAACTTGGGCCAGAAGTGGACGCACAATTGGCTGAGTTACGTCACCGACGACCCGACACAGGCTGGGGCCAGCGTATCGGTTGCGGTCCCGGGCGGTGGTACCGAAGCCTATGCAGGTTACGACTCAGGGACTGGCGCGTTCAGAGTCGAAGCTCGCCTCGGAGCGGTATTGGTGCGGACTGCGTCAACGCCGATCACCTACGAGCGGCGTTTCTCCGACGGCTCCGTTCACGTTTACCAAAAGAGCGACGGAAGTACCTACTTCCCACGGCGCATATTTCTGAAATCAGTGCGTGATTCCGCCGGTAACGCCATTACCCTGGACTACGACTTCCAACTCCGCTTGGTCAGCCTCACGGACGCCTTGGCAAAGGTCACCACGCTCAGCTACAACGACCCGGCCGATGCCAAGCACATCACTCGCGTAACTGACCCGTTTGGCCGTTATGCAAGTTTCGGCTACGACGCGAGCGGCCGCCTCAGTCAGATCATCGATGTGATCGGCATGAGTTCCACCATCGCCTATGACGCCGGCACGTTTATCAATGGCCTGACGACGCCGTATGGCACCACCACGTTCGCCTATAGCGGGAGCGGAATGACACGCTGGCTTCAGATCACGGACCCCCTCGGCAAGATCGCCCGGCTTGAGACGCTGCACGCGGCGCCCGGAATTCCAGGCTCGGAAGCCGTCGTGCCAAGCGGCCTGCTGACCGTCAATGCTTACTTGGAGGCCCGCAACACCTTTTACTGGGACAAAGACACCTGGGCCTTGGCGCCGGGTGACTATACGAAGGCCACGCTCAAGCATTGGTTGCACGCCGGCAGCGGCACCGTCACCGCGCCGACGTTGGAGAGCACCAAGCGGCCTGGCGAGAGCCGCGTCTGGTTCAACTACCAAGGCCAGACACAAGGACACTTTGCTGGGCCGACCGACTGGACCACAGCCACGGCTCGCGTCCTTGATGACGGGTCCACGCAGATCACCCGCGCGGAGTACAACACCCTCGGGCGCCGTACCAAGGCCGTGGATGCCGTCGGTCGCGAGGAGATTTACGAGTACGATGTCAACAACATCGACCTGTTGCGCGTCAAACGCAAGAACGGCGCAAGTTACGAACTGGTGGCGCAGCTCACCTATAACGCGCAACACCTACCGCTGACCAAAGTCGATGCGGCGGGAAAGACGACGACGCTGACGTACAACGCGGCCGGGCAGCCGCTCACCATCACCAATCCGCTCCTGCAAAAAACAACACATGAATACAGTGCGGCTGGCTATCTACTGCGCACCAAGAACGCCAGCAACATCATCCAACAGAGCTTTACGTATGACGCCTACGGCCGGATCCGCACGACGACGGACTCGGAGGGATATGTCCTCACGTATGATTACGATGCACTCGATCGCCTGACCAGAATTACCTTCCCGGACACGACGTATGAGAGCTACACCTACGACAAGCTGGACCGGTCGCAGGTGCGTGATCGCCTGGGGCGCGTGACGACCTACACCTTTAACGCAGTTCGACAGCTCTTGCAGGTGGACGAGCCATTACCGCGGACCGTCCGCACGGAATGGAGCCCGGCCGGGCGGCGGACGGCGCTCTTCGATGGCGAAAGTCGCCCGATACGGTGGGAGTACGACATTGCTGGTCGCCTCACGGCGGAGGTGTACGCGGACGCCACTCGAAAGACCCTGACCTACGATCTGGCCGGCCGGTTAAAGTCCAGCACCGACGCGTTGAATCAAACCAAAAACATCAGCTACACGCCTGATGATCGAGTAGCCGGCCTCAGCTACAGCAATGCCATCAATGCGACACCATCCGTGGTCTTTGCCTATGATCCGGTCCATCCGCGCTTGGTTTCGATGACCGATGGCATCGGCACCACGTCGTTTGCCTATGGCGCGATCAGCTCGCAAGGCGCGGAACAGATCATCCGCGAAGACGGACCGTACGCCAGCAAGGACGTGCTGGCCTATAGCTACGACGCATTGGGTCGGCGGGCGTCTCGCACCATCGGCGCGACCTACAGTTCCGGCGTGCTCTCGGGCGGCCAGTTGGAAAGTTACGCGTACGATATTTTGGGCCGCTTAAAGACGAAAACGAATGCCTTGGGCACCTTTACGTTCAGCTACCTCGGACAGACCGGTCAGCTAACCCGGCGGTCGGTATCGACGACGGGGGGGCTGAACCCGGGATTAGAGCTGAGCTATGACACCAACGCCAATGACCGTCGCCTCACGCAGATGCGTTACACCAAGTCGACTGGGGCTTCGGCCCTCCAGGATTACAACTACAGCAGCGATGTGCTCGGCCGATTAACCCTCGTCGATGAGGTCGCGTACGACCCTCTCGGAGGAGCGGGGAACATTTCGGGCCGCAAGACCTGGGATATCGTCAATGACGGCGCAGACCGATTGCAGACCAAGGCGCCCGGCGTTGGATCGGATCCAGCGGAATGGTATGAGTACAGCTACGACCGGGCCGACAACCGCGGAGCATCGTCGCTCAACGGGACGATACAGACAGCGACCCACAACGCCTTGAACCAAATCGACACGTTGAACGGGCAGGCCGTTTCCCATCTGGCCAACGGTAACTTGACCAGCCTCAACCCGACCACCCAGTACAACTGGGATGCCGAAGGCCGGTTGGTTCAAGCCCAAGTCGGAACCGGCACCTTCATCATGCGTTACGATGGCTTCGGTCGTCTCATCGAGTCGGAGAAGGTCGGGTCCAGTGGGCCGGTTATGAAGCTGCGTCACGCATGGTGCGACGCGAAGATTTGCGAATCGCGAACACGTGCCGGTGCCGAGTCCAGTGGCACGGAGTTTGATGAAGGCCTGAGGAAGGGGACGATTTCCTATCTCTACTTCCGTGATCAACTCGGCACGGTGCGTCAAGTGCGGTCACGCAGCAGCAGTTCGGACGTGGGTTTCCACGAATACGGACCCTACGGTGAGGATGTGTCGCACAGCGGGCAAGCCAGTTTGAGCCGGTATGCGGACATGTTCTACCTGACGGGAAACTTGGGAAGCCCAGGCGTCTATTTCACGTGGTACCGCGCGTACAACGCGAATGTGGGGCGCTGGTTGACGCGGGATCCTATCGGGGTGGAGGGTGGAATCAATCCGTACGCATATGTCAACGGGAACCCGCTTGGTTTTAGCGATCCATTCGGAGATAACCCAATTGCTATTGGGGCGGGAATTGGGACGGCAATCGCGCCGGGGCCTGGAACGGTTGTTGGAGGGGTCATTGGTGGCATAGTCTTGGGCGGCATAATCATTTATGCGCAGTGCAAAGACGACGAAGACGATAGGAAGGCAAAATGCGATGAGCAGGCTTTGAAGGACGAGCAAATGTGCAGAATGAGCACGGTTCCAGGGACTGGCCCTAGAGCTAGATGCTGGGCGAGCGTTCAAGAACGCTATGGTGCCTGCAAGACCGGAAAGCCCATTCCACGCCTTGTAATTTGGTGAGCCACGAAAATGTCTGAGATCAAAGAACCTATTGCACAGAGAAAATTGACAGCGGGCACCACAGTAATAACGGTGACTGTTGGGAGACCGCAGCGATCCGGTGACGACTATTCGTGTCCATATTGCATAGAGTTTGGAAATGCCAAAAGGATTGGCCACGCCATAGGTATGGATGGCGTCCAGGCAATTCAGCTTGCCATGAGAAAAATAGGCGTTGATCTACTAGCTACCGGTAGTGAATTAGGGAGCGCTGTGTCTTGGTTGGATGTTCCGGGAGAGACAGGGTTCCCAACCTAAGTTCGATAGCGCGACCAGGATCGAATCAGCGAACCTCGAATGGAGAGCCTTCGGATTTGTCCGTTGGCCTCGAACGCCGCCATCCGCTCCAACCACAACGCCACCTTGTCCGCACTCTTCACGCCCATCGTCTCGCTCCTTGGAATTCCTGCGCGAGAGTGCGTCATGCCATGGGTCGACTGGAAGGTGTCTAGACCGGACGCTTACGATTGTCACGAGCGAGACGCGGTTGAGGTGTTGCAAGACCTGTTTGACTGGGCGGATGACGTGGATCTCGCCTATGCGTGGGTCAGTACTGCGGAAGGGACGGCAGCCCATTGGAAGGCGATGGTCAGAAGCGGATACGCGCCTGGCAGCGCTAGATAAGTGGGGACGGGTACGAGCCACCGCGGAAAGTGAGCCCGGGTTTTTGGCTGATCGTCCACCGTTGCCACCGAGAGACCACTAGCTCTGAATGGGGGTAAGCCCCGCATTCTAGGTGGCCGCGATTACTTGCGAACTTTGAAATGCGTCGTTGCCGCCGGCGTCAGCAGCAGCTTTGACCGGCGAGCCCATTCAGCGGGGATGATGTGGAGATCCGAAGCCTTGATAACGCCTCTGCGCACAAGCAGAGCGTCCCGAGCGTGTATCCGCCGTTGGCCTTCTTGCACGGCGTCCCACTCCGCCTGAGTCAGACGCCGGCCTACCTCGGCCGCTTCACAAATGAGCGCGTAGAGGGGCGCAAAGTCGGCGATTGCATTCTCGACATCGGCTTCGGTCAGGTCTTCCCAAGGAGGGGGCAGCTTCTTCATGGCTTGGTCTTACGACGCATTTTGTACTTCGTGGTCGCTGCAGGCGTTAGCACGAGCGTCGATCGTTGCGCCTGTTCAGCAGACATCGCATGGAGATCAGATCCAGCCAGCTCGCCGCTGGCCACGCGCTCGCGATCGCGCTCGTGCATGCGAACAATGGCAGCGCGCATCGCGTCCGCCTCGGCCCCGGTCAGGACTATTCCGTCGTCTTCAGGCGTGGCGGGGAGCTTCTTCATGGGCCCAAAATGGCCCCGATCGGCAGTGACGTCAACGGCCTGCCTGAGCCGGTGTTAAGCCTCTGAATGCTCACGCCTTTCCACTCTTGCGCTCGGAAACCATTCGTAAAGTGGAAAACGTTGCGTTATCAATACGATGCGGAATGAGCGCCCCGGAAGCGTCGCCTTGCTCAAGGGCGATGGCGCCTGGTGATTCTGGGAGCGGCGATACTCGCTGCGCCTGTCTTCCGGGGCAACCTCAGACTGCCGCCTTCGCATCGCCTCGTCTGTAGGGTGATCGCTAGCGTTGCTGTAGGAAAAGTCCTACTACTCCGTGGGTCGCCCGTGGTGAGAGCAATGCGAGCATCATCAACCCGCTACTGATCCGCTCAAAACCTTGACCATCGGAGGCTGCTATGGCAGAAACAACTGACTTTCGCGCCGTGCTGTCGCACCTCTGCTTCTGCTTCCTGGAAGCCGTCGAATCCGACACGCCGCCGAGCAAGGACCAGGTACGCGAATGGTGGAGCTATACCCTCCGACTCAGCCCCGTCCTCGGGCCACTCATCAGCGCCGCTGAAGATCTGATAGAAGAAGCTCCGGACGATCCGCGCATCGCGGCCCTGCGCACGGCGGTGGCCCACGCCAACGGTGGCGAGACCTACCAATTCCGGCGCGATCGCTGGTAGCTGATTGCCCATACCGATCTGTCAGGATTGCCGTCAGTTTCAGCCGGGCCACGCTTTTTGGTCGATTTCAGCAGGGCGCCTCGCGCTTCAGGGCGGGGAGGATGCCAAACGCGGCAAAGCTGTAATATCTATTCCAAAGACCACCCGTAAAGGCGCTGTCCAATGCCGCTTCTAAGCTCGAAACGCCAACTTACCTTGCCAAAGGATCTGTGCGATCGCCTTGCGTTAGCAGTTGGCGATGACCTCACGATTCTCGAACATGAGGGCCGCATCACCATCCTCAAGCGCACTAAGGGCGCAAGCAAAGGTGTGCTTAGCCAAGCCAAGATTAACCGTGACGTGACCGAGGCCGCGTCGCGTGATGACGCGATGGCGAAAGCGGGGCGGGGTGCTCGATCCAAGGACGGCGAATGGCGAGCACTTGCGTGATCGCGGCGGATACGAACAACGCCCTTCGCCGGCTGCTGCAAGACGACAAGGCGCAGGCCTCCAAGGCCAACGCGCTGTTCGACCGTGGCCATGAAATACTCATTACCGATGTCGTGCTTGCCGAAACCGCCTGTCTTCCGGGGCAACCTCAGACTGCCGCCTTCGCATCGCCTCGTCTGTAGGCAGGTCACTGGTATCGTTGTAAGAAAAATCCTACACGGCAGATCTAAAACCCAAGAGCACGCTGGGACATTTCCGTAGTCATGACTAGCGCTCGTGAGAGCCGTTCCCGAATCGAGCCAAACAACTCGATATACGTCGTTGCAGGAGCATACCTGTCGGCCTTCGCGAGCACATTGACAGGCCATCCGGCCGCTGTAATGAGGTGTGGTCCTTGCTGAAACCACAAGTCTGCGCGTGGAGAATCCAGATGCACCCAAACCTCGGCGTAGATCTGCTCGGCGTCCTTTGCATCGTAAGGATCGCGCCTGACGAATGCGCTGATCCTGTGTCCCGGTCCACCCAGGTAGAAGGTGGTTTCGTATTTGCGATCAAAGTCGAAGCGGTGTCCCGCCGGGATTACCAAGTCGCGGCCCAGCTGCTCGATCAGGTCAGAAACCTCTGCCGCCCGCGCCGCCCGTTGTTCACTGCTCAGACCGGTTTGGTTCATCGCGCCCGTACTCGCCGCCTACAGCTCCACGATCAAGCCAGGATTGAACTCTCGGTTCTCTGGCGTGCCGGCTTTGGTCACATAGCCGCAGGGATTGCAGACCACCCGGCATTTGCCAATCTGGTAATCCGATGAGGTGTGCATGTGACCATGCACCCAGAGATCCGCTTTCTCAACCAGGGCATCGAGGTTCGAGGCAAAGGCCGATGAGATAATATCGCTGGTGAACTCATCCGGCACTGAGCGCATTGAAGGCGCCATGTGCGTAACCACGACGGTCTTTCCAGCGAACGGCTCGTCGAGCTTGCTTTCAAGCCAGATCCGCTGATCATGATGCCAACGTTCGGTGTCGCTGGCCCGTAGCTTGCGGTAGCCCTGGGCCGCCAGCCGAATGCGTTTGTAATCATTCATCGCCGCCTCCGCGTCCGCTTTTGCGTGGCGTCGCCACTCATCGCCGAACAGGCGAAAGTCCGTCCACAACGCCGCGCCTAGAAACCGCACGCCGCCCAGCTGCAGCTCAGCGCAGTTGAGGTAGTGCACGTGATCGGTGGCAGCACATGCCTTTTGCAGGTCGTTCTGCACGTCGTCCAGATTGTGTCCGTAGCCTTCGTGATTTCCGTGCACGTAGATCGTCGGTATCCAACGAAATTCCTGATCCGCCCAGGCGATGGCTCGGGCGCCGGTGTCGATGTCCCCCGCCAATATCACGACGTCCGGGTACTCGCTTACATCAATCTTTGGTGCGTGCTCGCGCCAAACTTCTCGGTGTAGGTCGGAGACGATTAAAAGGCGCATGGCTATGGGCTCGGGCTATCGCTGCCAAACAGATCCGGGATGTCTAACTCACCCTGCAACAGTTGAAACACTTGAGCGCGCTCGTTGCTGGATAGGGCCCTGTCGCCGTCGACCTCAACGCGCACAAACCCCGGAGAGACCGATTGTTCTTTCAGCTGAGCAACTAACTCGAGGATGGTCCACGCCTCAATTCGGCACCGGCCATCCTCGAAGTCGGCCCTATAGCCTTTGCCGTCGACGTCTCGCCAAATCAGCACTTCTCGACCTTGAGTGAGAGCAGCCTGCTGAAGCAGCATTGTCATACACAGGGCCTTACCTGATCCTTCATCGTCATGCTTCATTGGACGTTCCTGTTGCGTTGGCTGCTCTTTCGCCTCTCTGCCTGCGCCTGGTCTAGTCGGCCTCGTCGCTGCCAAATTGGCGCGACCGGGCGACACGAATTACCAGCTCCGGATTCTGAATGAACGCCTCAGCCGCCGTCTGACCACCGAACGCGTCATCCGGCGCAAACAGCCACAGGGCCGCATCGCAATTGCCGCCATCCCAATCCCGGGGCAGAACGGCGATCAACGCCGGAACGCACTCGTGAACGCGGCCCGTCGGGTCGAACTGAAACCGCGGGTAGACCGCCCGGCCTTGATACTCCAGCCGAAGGCTCCGGGTCGGGTCGGCGGCGTCGGGCAGCGTTTCGGTGACGCGCGTGGCGTCCGCGAACAGCCTGGCGATCGTGGCTTCAAACGCGGCCGCGGCGGACGCGGACACGGGCGGTGGTTGCCTCGTGCGAAGGTGCGCCAATGACTCAGGATCTGGCATTGAGATCCGGACGGGCAGGTAGTGCTGCTGCAAGCGCTCAATGGCCTTCTGAGCCCACGGCGCCAACACAGCGGGCGGCTGCAGGGCAAGCCAGCCTTGGCGCAAGGCTTCGGCGTCCACGCCGGCATGGTGCTGCCTGACGGCCTGTGCAGGATGCGCGTTGAAATACGAAGTGATCATGATGTCGAGGCTGGCGTTGCGCGCGAGGTGGACCAGCTTGACGCTGGGGCGCCGGCCACAGTCCACCAGGTACGCCGGCGGCATTCCAAATCCGTCGATGGCAAAACAGAAGAGCTTTTCGTCGGTGTCGCAATCGAAAACCAGTACCGGGTCATCGATCGACGCAATGAAGTGCCGCAGGCGCCGCGTGATCTGATATTTCGTGAGCGCCAGGCCTCCGCGCTGAAGCAGCGGATAGACCGTGTCTTTTACAAAGTCAGTGGCGCCGCTGGGCAGGGGATCGAGCTCGGCGTAGAACGTCCGCGAACCCGTTTCATCGACCAGGCCGATGCTCACAAGTTCGCCCGTCATCGGCTGGGTCCATTCGCAGTCCAGGAAGAGGTAGGTCATCGCAAGAATTCCATGCTGCTGCTGAAGGTGAATTGCATGGCCTCGGCATCGGCCAGGGTGCGGTGCGGCCTCGCTGCCGCCTTAGGGTGGGCTGTTAGATGGCGCTCGATGAGTTGGTCAAGCGGCCCCTTGGAGATTAAGGCATGACGGATTATCAGGCGAGGGTCCAGTATCGTCGCTAGGTTCGAATCGATGGACGCACCATCGGCCTCGACGTGGCGCGTCTGCATGGAGCATTTGGACGGTAGCAGGCTTGAAGGATCCGTCATGAGTAGCTCTTCAATTAGAGCCTTCAGCGCGTCGGCTTCGCTTCCGACGACCAAGCCGAATCACGCGCAGCAGCTGATCGTCCTGCCAACGTGCGACCGCCGGATGCGCGTCGGCGAACGCCCGCCACTGTTCCGTCTCCGACGCGAAAATTGCCATGCGCTGTTTTCTGGTCGGGGTGGACTCTTTCAGCATGCGCTCCAATTGGCGTGCCGTTCGCAAATCAGGAAGCTCGATTGCGCCCAGCAGCCGCTTTGGCGGGTGCATCCGGGTATAAACCGCACCCAGACCACCCACGTGCTGATTGAACCGACGCAACAGATCATTGGTCGAACCGATATACAAGTGACCGTTGGCGCACAGCAAGAAGTAGACCCATGCTCTACCTGTCGAGTGATTGCTCGCGTTGCATTCCATTGGACCTCCTCGTCGCAAATTCAATTTTCTTTCGCTGCAGTACTCCAAAGGCGTCCATGTAACGCAGCGCGGACGCGTTCGTGACCCCCAGCAGGGCCATGGCGCCATGAATGTTCGAAACGTTGCTTCTGGCCGCATTCGCCAGGCTGGACGGAAATAGCTGTCGAAGCTGAACGCGACGCTCGCGCAGCCAGTCACTAAGACTCTCGGGCGACTCGGGGCGATGCGGCGACCGGCTAGGGAACAAAAATGGAGCGTCCGCCAGTGCACCTTGCGCCTGCAACTCGATACGGCGCTGGAGCCAGCGCTTGCCCATTCCGCCAATGTCGCGATGTAGCGCCACCCATTCCCGGTGGAATTGCACTTCCACGACGGGACCGATGATCCGGATCCGTTCCATCCTGAGCGCGAGGGCTCGGTGTGGACGCTGCATGTAGAGCAGGCAGAGCAGGGTACAAAATCGCCAATGCAGATCGATCTTGTCCTGCGACCTTTGCAGGTCCCTGACGAACGACGAGAACTGCGTCTGAGAGAGCGTCGGCCCTAACTTCGAAAGCACTGATCCACCGGGAGCCTTCAAGACATCGAAGCGGCGAGTGCGCTTGTTCAGAAACGCGATGAACTTGGAAAGGTTGCCCGCACTAGAAGAGTCCGACGCGCATATCGCATCCACATGGCTCTGCTGCACCGCAGTTGGGCTCTGCCCTCCCCGACTCGCAACAACGAGCAGGAGACGGCGAGCCGAGCGAAGGGCAATGCCCACCGAGCGGAATTGCAGGGGGAACAAGGTTCGTACATGGCCGCGCTTTCGATAAGTATCCGCAAGATCGGACAACCAGCGCCAGTATGTGGCGAGGCAATCCTGGATCCATGGAGGATCCGAAGCCTTCGAGTTTGCCAGCACCTTGTAGGCTTCCAGCAAGATGCGCGTCCCGTCGGATTCCAGTGGGTCCATCAACTTGCGGTCGGCCAAGAACCAGACCACTCGACGGTACGACTGCAGATGACGGGGGGTCAGCCGCATGATCAGTGACTCGGTGCCGACCTCCGCCCGGGACCGAAACGCCTCATCCAAGCGCTCGAAGAATGGGAAGTCGCCACGCAGTTTGGCCAATCCCATCCGCTGGTCGACATAACGGGGAGCCAGCCAGGCCGAGTACTCGAGCAGCAAGACCCTAGTCCAGGGCCGTTTGAGTTGTCGTGCGAGCCGTTCGCACTGTGACTTACGGTCGGCCGCTGCGCGGCAGGCGGGACACGGCAGGTGAAAGTCGGACCGCCGATTCCGCTTGCAGGTCGGGCACGGGGCAAGCCGCTTGTAGGCTGCTGGATAGCACGTCGCGCAGTAGGTCCGCAGGTTCATTCGGTGGTGCGGCGGCTCGACCTTTCCGCATTCACAGCAGGGGCCGTGCTTGCCGCCACGACACCTAGCACAAGCCAATTCGGTCAACCCCAACAACGCGCTTCGGGACAGAGACTTGGACCACCCACCACAGTAGGCGCATTCGCCGCCGGGGGCGCGCTTTCGCACACAAGTGTTGCACAACCAGCCCTTCTCAGTGCAAACGTAGAAGGACATGTTGGTCCGACGGCAACAACGACAGCGTCGACGCGGATGTGGACGGACATGGCATTGGTAACACTGCGGACGAGGCGCGCCGGGTTCCCACTTCGTCGCTTGGCCACATTGCCCGCATTCGCGCTTGACAAGGTACCAGCGATAGCAGCCCCGGCAGTACGGCCCGCGCCGGGTGATTCGGGAGGGCCGCCCGTTCCGACGCATTTCACAGCGCACGCATTGGAAACGTCCGGTCATCTATCCACGGCTCGCAAGGCGCGCATCGGGGGCGGCGGGGTGCCTGGAACGGGGCCATCCGGAGGTGGCTTCCGTCCGCCGCGCTTGCGCGGCGGGACACGGCGCTGGATCAACTCGTTAGGCGTGCAGTTCAGGATTTCACACAGGGCACCAACGACGGCGATGATGCGCTGGGGACTGTCGCCCGAGATGATGCGATTCATCTGTCGCTCGCCCAGAGCCACACCCTTGTCTGAGAGCAACAGAAGCAGTTCCTTCGCGTGCGCATAGCCTGCCTGCGCCATCGCGACGCGAGCGTACAGCACCCACTTCGTGGTCTTGGCAGGCGCCGGCGTCAGCTGCTACGCCATCGAATGCTCAACCAACTCGCGCACAATCTGCTGCTGGTACGCGAGCGGAACGTGTGTGTATTCCTGAGTCGTGCTCGCGAAGACGTGGCCGCCCTTAAATCTGCCGAACTCAAAATCCGTGCGCTGGACCTCGTGAGTGATGCTGGCGTGGCGCATGCTGTGCGTGCAATAGCGCGCAGGATCGAAGCCTGCCAGGCGAAGCACTCTTTTCAGCGCCTGCATTTGTGACGATCGCTCTACGCGGCGCCCATCCCGATTCAAAAACAGCGCCCGACCTGCATCCACGTATGGCCGGAGGAGCCGAGGCCGAACGCTCTGGAGGTACCACTCGATGATGTTCACGAAATCCGCGGACGTGACGGGCACCATCCTGGCCTTGGGGCCGCTACCTTTCGAGCCCTTGCCCTGCCGAATATGCACCTGCGCCCAAGTGCCCAGATCCGGCGCCCAGGGACCCGATTCGTGGTCGTCGAGATTGACCTGAGTGGTCTCGGAGACTCGAGTGCTCAGGTAATACATCGTCCCGAAGAACGCAAGATCGCGGCAAAGAATCACATGCGACAGGCTGCCCGGATCGAGTTTCCCGATGCGCGTGCGGATCGCGTCGAACAAGCGTTCGATATCGTCAACCGTCCACTGGTCGCGCTCGATGACGGTCTCGCGGGTATGCACGTGCGTAATCGAATTTTCAGCCGTCACCACCGAGGCGAACCTGCTCTGATGCAACGACCACAGTTGAGTCTGAAGCTCATGACTGCCTTCGAGAAACTCCCACAGCTTGATAATCGCGCTCTGATAGTTGCGCTGCGTGCCGTGGCTGATCCCGCGCTCGCTGTATAGGTGTGCAGCCCACGCATCGAAGTCGCCCGGCGTCAGCTGATACAGGGGCTTGCCTGCAAATTCGCGGAACCGCTCAACCAGGCGAGCGTCCTTGAGGCGAGCGCCAAGCGTGTGTCGCAGCGCCAAGCGGCGTGTCTTGAAAGCCTCCACACAGGCAAGTTCGAACTCATCCAAGGGGAGAGTGGGTGCAACGAGGGACATGTCCGCTGTCGCGCCAGCGCGCTTGCGCCTGACCAGGCAATGGTCAAGGTCGTTCTGGATGAATGCCATGTTTTGCCCTTTTCGTGTTCGGCCACAACGCGGCCGGGGGATCGGATCGCCGCGGGCCGGAAGCGAACTGCCATGCAGGCAGAAACGTCCCTCCCGGCTTTCGCAGGATTGCGCTTGGGCGGAAAAGGGGTTACGGTACGGACTAGATCGTCAATCTCTAGTTCTCGCGAAATACACCGGCTGCCAGGCCGGTGTTTCGTTTTCCGGCCCCCGCTTGTTAGCTCATAGGGGCATCCTCCGGCGATCGGGTTGAGATTTCGAGGCGCGCCAGGACTTCTGCCACTGCCCGAGGCGTGGTGTACCAGTCACGACGGTTGGGAAGCTGGGCGACGGCCACGGGCAACCGACCACGGAGCCTGGCCTTCCGGGCAGCGCTGGCGCTGGGGAAATGCAGCAGACCAGCGAGATCTTCCATGCCGATCAGATCCCCAAAGCGCGCTCGCAGCGAGCGCTCGCGTTCCGCGATGCATACGGCAAGGGCATTCGCTTCGTCTCGCATTGGAGCATTCGCTTCGTCTCGCATTGGAGCGCTGTTCCATGAGTGTCACCCAGAGTATCGCGCAACCTCGAATGAAATTCCGGATCAAGTTGAGCTAGCCCGTGGACCGATTCGTGACTTCCAATGCCACCGCGCAAATAGTCACAATTTGTCCCCGAAAGTCCCAAAATAGACCGCTCAGGTGTGATCGGGGGTGGGGTATGCGAAAGAGTTTTCGGGACAGTGTCAGGAGCGTCACCAAAGAGAAGCTCGGGAAGTCGCCCGAGTGGAGACACCTTCGGGGGCGCGTCACCCTTTCGTGCGCGGTCGCGCTCAGCGGTCTGGACGAACACTCCTTCGCGAGCAAGTACCTATATGGCGGGCGATCCGAGTCGGGCCTGATGGGGAAATGGTTGTCGACAAAGACTGCGTTATGGCGAAGCTCCGCGCAAAGGCTTAACAAAGAGTTGCCCGGCACGATTGATACCTTCGACTTGTCATTGTTCGAGTTATTGACGGACGAGCCAATCGAGGTAAAAAGGATTAGGAAATTGCTGGAGCCCTATCGTGCCACGGAGCACGATGGCGCTCCCTTAGTCTATTGGAAGTTCCCGAATCAGGCCGACCGATTAGCTGACCGCAGCCATGTGCCCGTCCTTGTCGAAACGGACACTCAAGGGCTGTTCGCTTGCAACGATCATTATTCATTTATCGCAATACTCGGGGTCGTCCGGCTGGCCGATGAAACTGGCGATTCTGATCTCCATTGGAACGCATCAAAGGACATGTTCCGAGCGCTTCCTGCACTGCTCAAGCTGCCTTGGTTTCGAGAGAACGCGGAGTCTCTGATTCGTCAGTTGGAACGGGTTCGGTGCCGCATGCTTGTCTCGTCCTTGATGTTCGACGTTGACTGGGACGTCATTTGGCGGCAGGTCGATGACCCCAATCATCAGCCAAATAGGAATAGGAGGCCGCTCAATCCAGCAACCGCAAGATTTGTCGAAATCGAAGATCCAATAATGGAAGCAGAGATCATTCCCGGCGCTGAAGTTAGAAGGAGGGAGCGAGTCAGGGAGGCAAGAATGGCAAAGAAATAGGTGGTCCAGTTCGCCGGAAGCCGCTGGTTCGCCGAATGACGCCTGCGGTACTCTCAAGTAGGCACTCACGAGCAGCTAAATCGCCATGCGCTTGGAAACGCGAGGCCCCGCGGAAGGGCCATGCAGCCTGTGCGGCACGCATGGCCGACTGACGGAGGACCACGTTCCACCTACGAAACTCCAAGCAGTTGACCATCTTTGCCAGCCAAACTGACCAGCGTTTCCGGACTGGCCAATATTTTCAAGTTGACGATCTCAGCTGGCAGCGCTGCAAACATGCATCAACTGATGGAAGCTAAGGCAGGTGCGGCTTGAAGTGAATCCTGCTAGCTGAGCGAGTTTGATAAAGAGTCGGCTAGCGCCCCATTGGTCTCGTGATCGTCGCTCTCAAGCGGGAGATCTGGCCGGACGCTTGGTTTCATCGCCTAAAGCGCGGGGTTCATGGGTCGACGACGTTCTGCTCATCTTTCATTTCTCGCCAAACCAGCCCTTGAAAGCGTTGTAAATACGGTCGAGCAGCCCAGGACGCTCGGAATTCGCGCCCGCCGAGCTCGACGTAGCTGTTGGCCTGCCGATCTTCGCTTGATTTACCCTCTCAAAATGCGCCGCTTTCTCGGCACGATCCAGCGTCCGACCCCATTCAATCTCCTGGACGGTCATGTCGCCCGCCCAGATAATATTGCTCCTGCGAATAAAGTAGTGCGATCGACAGGCGTAACTCCAGTTGCCCACCGAGGGATACAGCGTGACGAAGTGTCCATCGATCCGAATTGACCAATCTGTCGGTCCTAGCGGGGTAACTACTTCTTCACCGCAGCCACAAAAGCACTTGTGAACGGCCGTGCCATACCTCAGTGAAACGTATAGGACGCCGTCTTGAACGACTTCAGGTATGAACTCCACAAGTTGATGCGATATCTGGGTTGTCCTCATTCGGGCGGAGACTCCTTGATTTCATCCCGCGTGAGCTGATGCGTATTGATCACATAAACGGATTGATGCTCCTCGTAACAGTCCTGGTAGAACGTGCAGAATTTCTTCCACTTAATGACAGCCATGGCCGCATTTAGTGCATTCAAATCGGCCACTTGTATATTGCTCAAATACACGTCGTCGTCTGGCTCCCTCTCGGTGCATACGTGACGCTCGAAGTGGTCGGAACGGTCGGAGGTGACCAAGGTGGCTCGGCACGCGCCGATGAGCACCTGCTCTTCCTCTACTAGCTCCACCTGCATGCCAACATCTATAAAGGGAATTCCTTGGCCGATCAGATAATCCGCGATCAGCCTTCTTACCGCCGGCTTGTCGACGCAGACAAACACAAAGTCAAATCCCGCAAGCTCGCTGATGTTCGCGGGGTCCAGAAGGACCTCGTGCGGAACAATTCCCCGATGCATTTGGCCGTAGAGTTCCGCCCAATAGGCGACCTTCGATGGCTTTGCGTTCAGTACGTCTATTGATGCGGCGCCAGGGGCGCGAAACGCGTTGTGCTGCAGGAACATCTTTCCATCGAATAGATGAATTTCACGAGTGGGCGTCTTGGCGACCAGGTCCAAGGTGTATGCCCCTGTGCCGCCGAGACCAACAATCGCGATCCTGTTCATTGTTAGCTTTTTGGAAACCATCACGATGTTCGCTCGCGCGGACGCGGAGTCGGTATACCGGAAGACCGAGTCCTCATCAGCAGATTCGATGGGCTTGAACGTGCGCGCGTCCACGGTTTCGTCGATCACCTTGGCGTGGCTGGAAATGATCTCAATATACCGGGTCACCTTTTCGTAGTAATCGGCGTAGCCGGCCTTGGGCTTGTTTGAAAAGTGGTGATTAACCACCATTCCGTCGAACAGGATGCGATCGGCGGACGTGTGCCGGATTGCACTAATGGGCGTCCCGTCATGTTTGCAGGGGAACTCCCCTGCAAACCAAACCTGGTGGCTATCGGGCCGACGGGTGAGCTCGCCATGTAAGTCGAGATTAGTGACAATCTTGCCGAATGCGATGAGGCGTTGCGAGGTTACGTAAGGAACGGAATGGATGATCAAATACCCATTCCGCACCTCAACTTCGTAGCCCTCATTGCGTAACCGCTGCAGGTCCGGATTACGACTGATCAGTTTTGTTGACATTGAAGATCAGCCCGTCCTTGATGACCACTTCCTGGCCATCCACAAGCGAACCGTCCTTGCCGTGTGGCGTCGAGTAGGTGACGGTGAAAACCACTTTGTCGGTCGGCGTCTCGCCGGAGAAGGCGAGCTGAACGACCTGCAAGTACGACAGTTTGTGATCGGTCACCTCACGGCGACGGCCGTTGACGATGATCGAATAGACCTTGTTATGGCCGGGAGCTTGATCGGAATGGGTGTTGCTCATGGCGTGTTACCTCGCAAGTTGTTAACAGGGAGAACGGCCGCCAGGCAAGCTCACTTCTTAGGGATTCGCTATCGGCGTAGGCCTATGTTACGGTTGCTGCCTGTACAGGCAACTGGTGAAACGTAGGTTTTATGACCAAGAGCCATGTCTTATATAGCAGTGGTGTCTGGCTGGACACCAGAGTATGCCAATGGATTGCGGCTGTCAAGCGGGCGTCTGTGCGGCCAGCTATTGACGGCCTACAATGGGCTTCCCGGGAAGCAGCCCGATTGACGGCTTGCGCGCTGACTATCTGAAATGAAACGTTTTTTCCCACTTTTGGTTTGCCGCCCAGGTAACGGCCGCCACGCAACGATGACTGCGAGGCAAATGGACGCCGACAATGTCTAGTACTGGACTAGGTGCGGCACTGCGCATACTGCGCGACAGACGAACGCTCTCGGTTCGCGAAATAAGCAAGCTGTCGGATGTGGACCACGCCTACATCCACCGGTTGGAGGTTGGTGAAAAGACCAATCCCTCGCCCGAGCTTGTCGCAAAACTCCTAAAGGCGCTTAAGCCGAGCGATCGTGATGGCGTAATCGTGAAATGGTTAGTAGAGCATCCGGACACGAGCCCGGAATTGGTCGACTACACTCTGGCCAACCCTGAAATCGACATCGAAGTTTTTACGATTGCCGCAGGAGCTCGACACCGAGGTATTACGCGGCCCGACCCATCCCTACTTATTGAGCGAGTCCGGCGCGCTTTCGCTGCTACGCAGGACGATGACTAGTTGATGGACGAACTTGACGTTCAGCGACGTGCACGCGCCTTCGTAGAGTCAGTCGATACCGCAGACATTCGAAATGATTTGACGGCCTACATCCTAAGCGCTAACGCGAAAGTTCGGACAGAGATACTTGGCGTCGGCGAATCAGGGTTTACGATTACGCGACCTGATGGCAAGCACATCATTACGGTCAATGCGAATGAGAGCGAAGCGCGGCAGCGATACACTGTGTGCCACGAAATCGGCCACATCATCCTGAGCTTGCCATCCAGCCACACTGAAGGCCCGTTGTGGGGATTCGTCAAGCGTGACCTGAATGAAGTTTATTGCGATTCGTTTGCCGCGGAGCTGCTCATGCCTGTCAATGCATGGCGGTTGGCGTTACCAAACGGCGATCCTTCGTTTGAGCTCATCGAGTTCATGGCCGCGGCGTTCAACGTTTCATTTCCTGCCGCCGCTTCACGTTTGGCCACGTTGTCCGACGAGCCTTGCGCCTTCGTCACAATGGACAAAGGGTTTATCCGCTATTCCGCCCGGTCAACGCCGCTGCGACAGGCGAGTGCTTGGATTCCTCCGCGATCTCCTATTCCCGAAGGATCGGTCGCTTTCGGGCTTCGCGCCGCAGGACAAAGCCAACAGCGCGTGGGCGAGACACCACAGGACATTTGGTTCTCAGACTGGGAGCGTGGCGCCGACCTTTGGGAGATGGCGCGACATTACCGAACTTCAGATACGACTGTTTCGGTTCTTTGGTTGGACGACGCCGATCTTCCGGAACCGAACGATCGACGACGCGACTACCGAGCCGATGATGAAGGTCTCGCCGAATTGACCGGCGAGCTTCCGTGGCCTGGCAAACGAAAGCGCCAGTAGACCTGCAATCCCGACCCCGCCGCCGCCCGTTTGGCCGGTCCTCTCCTTGACACGCGTTACCGCCAACAAGACAACTCGATCTGCACGCGGTACACTCCCAAACGAAGATCACATATTATCCTGTTAAATCAAATAGTTAGAATGACCCGCAAGTCCCTGGCCAAGTCGAGGCTGCCATGCTGACTGCCCGATCCACCGCTACGAGCCCACTGGATGTCATTCGCCTGACGCTGGAAATGTTGTCGGGCGGGCGCGTGGTTCCGGCGCCCTTGCAGGAACATTTCAACAACGTCCTGGCTGCGGCGCGTGCGCTCACCAAAAATCCCCGCAACCCGCCGCAAGACGTTACGGCTGAAGCCGTTCACCTGGCCTTCGAATTGTTGTATCGGGATGCGCTAAGGCAGGAATTGGAACACGTCACTAAGTTGAACGACGTGGACCAGGGGCGAGCCAGCCGGCTGTTGGCGGAGATGGAGCAGTCCCCTGTTCATCCGTAACGACCTGCGTTTGCTTGATGCCAGACTTGAGCAACTCGAGCATGCGCCGTTCTTTCGCGACGGGCTTCATGAGTACCTCGGTAAGATGCGCGAGGTCATCGCCCAGCTCCAAGCGCAGATGGATGTCCTGGCGCCTGAACTCACGCGCGCGCTGACCATGCAGGTATGGTCGGCATCGCGCTATCTGGCCGGCTCAGTCTCGCGCGAGATTCCCTATGAGGTTGTGTACGGGCTGGACCTAGCCTTGAGCGACTGGCTCGCGTCGCCACCAAAATACATCGTCACCACCGCGTTCTTGGCTGAACCCAACTATCATTTCGAGGGCGTTCCCGAACAGTTTTACGTACTGGCGAGCAGCGCACTCGGCGTTAACTTCGAGCATCGCGTCGTGCAAGTCGCATTGCCTCAACTTTATAAACACCTGCCGCTCAACAATGCAGTGCTCTACCATGAACTCGGTCATTTCATAGACGAGCAATTTGCAGTAAGTAAGTTGATGGCTATGCTCGAAACACCGCAGGGACAGAGGATATCGGATTCCACGCTAAATCACTCGGCGGAGTACTTTGCTGACCTTTTCGCCGCTTGTTATGTCGGCGACGCGGTGTCGGTGATGATTGAAAGTCTGGCGCCGAATGTGGGCGCCTCGTCGAGTCATCCTGCGACTGTCGACCGTGGTCAAGTAGTTCGGGACTTTCTTTCGGGTTGCCCTCACTCACGGGTGACGCTTTGCAACGCAGCTCTTGCCGTCTTGAACTTGCCGCAGTTAGGTAAAAGATTTTCCGAGCCAGACATTTCTGGTTGTTTCGACAACGTTCGACCGTATCAGCTTCAATCAAGAGCGGAAGTACACGGATTGCTCCTAACTGGACAGCAGTACCTGACACAGCGGCTGAGTGACTTGACGGGACTGTGGACCACCGTCTCGGAAGGCGATGCAATTCGAATGATCAATGACTTGGTCGAGAAGTCATTGCGAAACTGGATGATCCTCGAGCGATGGCAAGATGACCGTATTACACAAGACTGAGATTCAGGCCCTGCTGCACTCGGCAGATCCGGACAGTCTGTTCGTCGACCCGCTGTTGGACACTGCGCAAGTCGGCGATATGGCTATCGACTTGCGTCTAGGCTACGACTTCCTAGTTTCAATCGTTACGAGGCAGCCGTCGATTTCAATTCGTCGGTCAGGTACCGAGTCCAAGCGCACGATTGCCTCCTATTTTCAGGAAACCCGCCGCGAGGTTGGCAGCGGTTTTGTTCTCTACCCCAACCAAGTTGTTCTGGGCACAAGTTTGGAGTTCGTGGCACTTCCGCGGGATGTGTATGGCGACGTGCTTTCGCGAAGTAGCATCACCCGACTTGGAATACACATCAACACAATGGTTCAGCCTGGGTTTCGCGGTTGCGTTCCCTTGGAATTGTTCAATCATGGCAACAACGCAATCGAACTGGTTGTCGGATCTCGTATTTGCCAGCTTCGACTCAGTCGCCTTGCAGTTCCGGGAAACTACGCTGCGAACCCAAGAAAGTATTACGGAGACGTCAGACCTTCCGTGTCGAAGGCGGACCGAGACACGGATTTGGCGCGTCTGAACGCGATCGCCCCCCGTCGAATGTGACTAACCGACGCTTGGTTTCGAAACTGTTGGCAACTGATCGTCGGATCAGTCGCGCCGCCTCTTGTTGAGTCGCAACGACTTATGGACCTGTCAATCCCTGCCAGCCCTCGAGTTGTTCGCGCCCGCGTCTTGGTCTAAAGGGACTAGTCGGGCCACTGTCTCATTTCCTGCGACTAATCATTGCCAATCTCTCAACAAGGCCAACGTCCGTTGGCCGGTTGGCATTCTTCCAGGAGGCGATATGGAAATCGAACGGCTCGTAGCCTTTGTCAGGGACATGGCATTGGTCATGCCATCGTGGTTCAACGACATTTTCTGGAACATCATCGCTCTAATTTTCATCGTTCAAGCGCTCACGATTCTCATCAAAGCGACCAGCGCTGCATCGCTTGTCGATTCAAGTGAGAAGGCCATTGTCTTCTTCAAGAGCCTGGGGAAGTCGATGCTTACAGGATCACTGAGAGCCATCGACTCGCCCATTAAGCGACCGAGGGCGCGGCTTGTTGTACTTGGTGGCGCAATGGCGGTCTCCTACATGGTATGCCTGGTGTCCTTTACCATTTGCCTGGTGGCCGCGTGGTTTTCGATTTCCATAAGCGGAAAATTGCCGTTTCAAGGCGTGCTGGCGATATGGGCTTTCATGTTGTTTTTCCTGTATGCCGGACTGTTTTTTCTCGCCGAGGCCGACAGAGTATGGCTCGCGCTCAGAGCGCAGTGGCTAGCCGTCCGGCCGACTGGCAGTAAAAACGGGAGGAGCGCTGAATTACCGCCTTGAATTGACAGGCCGCCCCGGTCGGCTGAGGTCCGAGTCGGTCATCCGCGGACCAGGGGCGTCCTCTGGCGTCCGAATCGGACACCTGGTGTCGTTTCCGACCCGCCCCCCTCGGGCTCGGTCATGACGTGTCCGACACCTGATGACTTGCAACCGCGCAAGCGCCTGGCAACCAAGGGAATATGCGGGCGCAAGCGTGGCGGTCGCGGCGAACGTCGCAATATTCATATAGCAAGCTCCTTCAGTCACAGCGGCACCAATCCGCATTGCTCACCTTCCAGAACGTTCCCTAGATCGCGCCCAGGCTGCTCGCGTCAGTGTCTCGGATCATCCAGCTTACGCGGGTCAGGCAGTGCGGCGGTGCGCGGTCACCAGTAGGCTCCGCCCACAACCGGCGTAAACCATCTGCTACGATTTGCCTAACTATTCAGTCAAGGGGAACCAGAATCGTACCGATTCTGCTCCCCTTACCTCAGGCGTTAGGCGCAAAGATTCACAGCAAGAACATTGCGGTGTTTTGCGCGCATCGCGTCAACGGTTGGCGCCGGAATTTTCAGCGCAACTTCGCCTGACTGCAACAGGCCACGCCCAGACAGGACATCGCAAGTATGCTCCGACCGTCGGCTGTCGCATCGCGATGTCCAGAGCATTAACGGGGCACGGCCCCGTTAATTGAGATGCCGCGCTGTTCGCGTGCAGGTCGCCAAACCTTCCCTGGTCGCAAGTCCGGCCAGTCACAGCGGCACCAGTTGGCATTGCTCACCTTCCAGAGCGTTCCCTAGATCGCGCCCAGGCTGCTCGCGTCGGTGTCTCGGATCATCCAGCTTACACGGGTCAGGCAGTGCGGCGCTGCGCGGTCACCAGTAGGCTCCGCCCACAACGGGCGTAAACCATCTGCTACGATTTGCCTAACTATTCAGTCAAGGGGAACCAGAATCGTACCGATTCTGCTCCCCTTACCTCAGGCGTTAGACCTTCAATATGGGAGTGTCTGTGAAAATCATTGCCATCGTAGTTGCCATTGCAATAATCGCTGCGTTGGCATGGTTCCCAACTCAAGCCAAAGCGAGTCCCGAACCCGCCGCCGCCTCGACGACCTTTGTATTCGTCAAGATTCCGGAATCGATTATGCCGATTGCTCGAGGCGATAAATACGAGGATCCGTTGGACGCATCACTACAGCAGGCGGGACTGGGCGAGGTAACCGGCGGGGGCAGTCAACTTGGCGACCCAAACCCTGACGGTTCTGCGCACATTGACTGGGTGGGAATCGATGTAGAGCTGGTCGATCTTGAGACTGGCCTTCCATTTCTAAAGCAAGAACTACTGAGGCTTGGTGCGCCAGAATCCACGACGCTAGAGTACAAAGTCGATGGCAAAGACGTTTCCGAGACCATCCGGTAGGCTCTAACTATTCATTCAAGGGGAACCAGAATCGTACCGATTCTGGTCCCCTTAACTCAGGCGTTAGGCGCAAAGATTCAGAGCAAATACATTGCGGTGTTTTGCGCGCATCGCGTCAACGGTTGGCGCCAGAATTTTCAGCGCAACTTCGCCCGACTGCAACAGGCCACGCCCAGAGGCGACATCGCAAGCATGTTCCGGCCGTTGGCTGTCGCATCGCGAAGTCCAGAGCATTAACGGGGCACGGCCCCGTTAATTGAGATGTCGCGCTGTTCGCGTGCGGGTCGCCAAACCTTCCCTGGCCGCAAGTTCGGCCAGTCACGGCGGCACCAGTTGGCATTGCTCGCCTTCCAGAGCTCTCCCTAGATCGCGCCCAGGCTGCTCGCGTCAGCGTCTCGGATCATCCAGCTTACGCGGGTCAGGCAGTGCGGCGGTGCGCGGTCACTAGTAGGCTCCGCCCACAACCGGCGTAAACCATCTGGTACGCTTTGCCTAACTATTCAGTCAAGGGGAACCGATAGTTCCTACGCTTTAGTGGACACCCTGACCTAACTAATCAGGAGTCGTCCCGATGTCCAAACCAGGCCCACGAACCACCTACCGCTACAGTCCCGAGTTCAAGTCCACGGCGATCCGTCTGAGCCAGCTTCCCGGCGTGGCGGTGCAAGATGTGGCCCAGTCTCTTTACATTCACCCTTTCATGTTGTCTCGTTGGCGCAAACAAGCGCGAGAGGGACTGATCATGGCTAAGGGTGTCGTAGTGGACAAAGAGGTTGCGGCCGAGCTCAAGGAGCTGCGTCGGGTCAAGAAGGCCTATGAGCAGCTCAAGATCGAGCATGACCTTTTAAAAAAAGCGATCGCGTTCACTTCCGCATTAAGAGCGACATCTTCGCCTTCATC
>Ga0209211_10001880_pt1 | contig 37915 bp, 42 predicted proteins | sample RifGroA2_FD_183992 | JGI IMG/M metagenome (GOLD analysis project Ga0209211, IMG submission 183992) | Groundwater microbial communities from Rifle, Colorado, USA - Groundwater A2 (SPAdes) (version 2) | ecosystem: Environmental > Aquatic > Deep subsurface > Groundwater | place: Rifle, Colorado...
GCCGACCAGCCCGCTACGGCCGACGACGATAAAACTACCGACGAATACATCGATACCTACGCGAGGCGCTAAGGAGAACTTTTATGAAATTCATTCTGACCATTCTTGCTTTGATCGTGGGGGGGCTGTGCGCGCTGGCCTTCATACTAACCCCGGCCGGCAAGGCCACCGTCCTGTACCTGACCGCAAGCTTGCATGCTCCCACGGCTGTGGTCGCTTCCACCGCCTTGCCGAAACTCAATGATGACGAACTCGCCGCGCCGCCCCTGGACGGCGAGACGGCTTTGGCGGTGCCTAAAGAAGAGCCCGCGCCCGCGGCCGCAGATGAGGACACCTTCGGCCCTGTGATGGCCATCTACGAACAGGATGGGAAGGACCAGGCCGCGGAGAGTGCGGCAAACTAAAGCGGCCTAACTGACAATATGACCGAATCAAACAACCTGGAAAGCAATGCGGCTACAGACGGGCGCCATGATGTTTTTATATTGTACACGTTCAAGGATAAAGTTATAGCCGACGCTCTGTGTGCCAAACTGGAAGAAGCTAAGATCCGGTGCTGGATAGGGCCCCGCGACGTTTCGATGGTCAGGCCCTATGCGGAATCGGTAACTAATGCGATCAAAAGCGCCAAATGCATGGTCGCGGTCCTGACCAATGTGCCGAACACCCCGCATGCGCCTTTTGAAATTGCCCTGGCGGTACGAAAAAGGATACCGATAGCGCCGTTCGAGATAGCGAGGCCGCCGCTGTCCGGCACTATGGAGTACTTCGCTACCTCTCCCCATTGGCTGGACATCTGGACTCCGGATAGGGAACAGCAGTTCACTGCCTTGGTGGCCTCAGTAAGAAGATTCGTGCCGGATAAGGCCAGCGGCAAGACAGCGGATACATACGCCTCACCCGAAAGCGACGCCGCCTCTAGCACGGAAGAAATAGAAAACAAGAAATTCGCCTTTCAGTTGGGGGCGAGCCTGATGCAAATTCACCTGGATAAAGCCGCCTGCGGAGCGCTGCCGGAAAGCCAGGGATCCCCGGCAAGACTAATCAACAGCTTGCTGACAGAATGGAACTCGTTAAAGGTATATTCAGAAGAGATCCTGGCGCAGAGCGATCTTCAGTCGGCGCGGGCGTCTGAGCCTGGCGCCGTAGAGACCGGGAGTATTGATACGGCACGGTCACTGATAGTGGAACTGGGTTACCTTTCTTTGATGTGGATACAGCTCGACCGCACGGACAGGGAAATATGGCTGGCAGTCTTGGAGCCGCTGCGGGACCTGATGATAAGGCTCGACCGGGTAGAGCCGGAATTAACCACGCGCATGATGGTGATCCTGCAAGCTTACAGCGACTGCCGCGTGAGTTCGGAGGTCGCCTCCCAGTTCAGCAAAGAGATACTGGAGGCCATGTCCTGATGTGCGGGGCGGATAATTACCGGATAGTTCAGGTATTCAATAGTCTTCGGCGGTGTGGTACAACATAACAGGCGGTAGGGAGAATCTTGCAGGAGGAAAAATATATGCTTAAAAAACTCATAGCGGTGATGGCGATGATGCTGCTCTCAGCCGGGCCCGGCGCGGCGAAAGAGGCAGTAGAGGTGAGCACCGGAGAGGTAGTCGCGAGTATCGACCGGGAAAGCACCCTGCTCTGCACGGCAACAGCGGTAAAACAGGCTCATCTCTACTTCGAAGGATACAGAAAAGCGAACGCCAACGAAAGTAAAACAGTGGCCAAAATAAAGGCCCTGGACGAGAATGACGCGGCAGAAATGGAAAAGCTTACGGCAACCCTGGCTGCCAACAGGCAGCTCCAGGCTGGATGCCTGAGCGGTTATATAACCAGTCTAACCTCCGTGATCGACTATAACATCCCGAATCTAGTGGTCCTGGACGAGACCAGGAAAAAGCTCGAAGGAATAACAAAAGACCTCGCTGCCAGGAAAGACAGTAAAAAAAAGGCAAAGCTCCTGGCAAAACTGGAAGAAAGCCAGGCGAAAGTAGCGGAGGCTAATAAGACCCTTATCGAGATGCTGGCGTACCTGGAACAGGTCAAATCCGGCTCGAAATCACGGATCGTGGCGCTAAATCAGGAGACCGTGGTGACAGCCGAAAGCAAAACTGAAGCGCCAGCAGCGAGTGAATAAATGCCTGCTAGGGCGGGCTAAGCTGATACATTCGGATAGTTTTGGGATACTTCTGTGATACTTAAGTCCGGATAACTGTAATATACTTATCCTGTAACAGACAGGCTGTAATCCGTGGTTACAGCAGAGCGGCGCGGCGGTCGGAACAGATATAATATTAAGCAACTATGGTTCTCCAATTTATAGTTAACGGTTTATGTGCTGGGGCGCTATTCGGGCTTGCCGCTCTGGGGCTATCGCTTATTTATAATACCACCAAGGTTTTTCATTTTGCTCATGGCGCGGTGTATACCTCCGCCGCTTACCTGCTTTTCTTCTTTCTCACTAAAACCAGCCTGGGCGTAATACCTGTAGTAATAGTCTCCCTGGCGCTGGCCATGCTGCTGGGCGTGCTGATAGACCAGGTTTTCTATCTGCCCCTGGCCGAGAAAAGCGCGGGCGGAACCGCCGCTATACTTACTTCGTTGGGCATATATACCATAGTGATAAACATCATTGCCCTGCTTTTCGGGAATGAAACCAAGATCCTGCGCCCCGGCATAGAAAAGACCTTCGAGTTTGGCACGATTATTGTAACGCGTATCCAGATTATGCAGGTAGTCGCTTTTCTTGTGTTGCTCCTTATAACCGCTTTACTGCTGAAGTTTTCCAGATACGGGCAGTTGATCCGCGCGGTTTCAGACAACGGCAAGCTGGCTGAGGCTCTGGGCCTCGAGACCAAGAAGGCCAGGATAGTGGCTTTCGCTTACGGTTCCGGCCTGGCGGCCGTGGCGGCCTGCCTTTCGGCGCTGGATGTGGGACTGGACCCTTATATCGGCATGCCGGTCACGCTGATAGCCGCCGTAGCTATGATCTTCGGAGGAATACGTATTTTCGCCGCAGCGGCTATCGGGGGCGTTATAATCGGCATTATCCAAAATTTAGTGGTATGGCAGACTTCCTCCAAGTGGCAGGCGGCGGTCACGTTCGTCATTTTGCTGGTCGTGCTCATTTTCCGCCCGCAGGGATTGTTAACGCCTAAAAAGCGGCTGGAAGAATCATGAACTATATACTCCACATTCTGATAATGATAGAGATATACCTGATTTTGGGTCTGTCGCTGAACCTTTTGATGGGCTACGGCGGCCTTTTCAGCCTGGCGCAGGCGGCTTTTTACGGTGTAGGCGCGTACATTTCGGCCCTGATGATGATTAACCTCGGAATGAATTTCTTTTTCACGCTGCCCTTCGCTATTCTCGGCTGTATGCTTCTGGCGCTGATCGTCGCTTTGCCTTCCTTAAGACTTAAAGGCGATTATTTCATGCTTGCCACCCTCTCTTTTCAGACCCTGGTTTTCACTATTCTCTACAACTGGATACCTGTCACCCGGGGGCCTTACGGTATCCCCGGTATCCCGTCGCCGGTATTATTCGGATTCAAGATCAGCGAGGTGTGGCAGTTTTTCCTGCTTGGCCTGGTGTTTACTGCCGCGGCGGTTTATGTTTTCAAAAAACTGTACCATTCCCCCTATGGACGGGCGCTGAAAGCTATCCGTGACGACGAGCTCCTGGCTGTGTCGCTGGGGAAAAACACTACGCAGTTCAAAGTAACGGCTTTTGTCATCTCCGGCGGGATAGCCGCGCTGGCCGGCGCCCTGTTCGCCGCCTATGTTTCCTATATCGACCCCACCAGCTTCACGCTGGATGAATCCATTTTTATCGTGACCATCATAGTAGTAGGCGGAACAGGCAACCTGAAAGGGCCGATAATCGGCGCGTTTATCATCCTGATCATACCTGAAATTTTAAGATTCCTGAACATCCCGGACACGATGGCGCCCAATATCCGCCAGATAATTTACGGCGCGCTTATAGTTTTAATGATGCGGTTGCGGCCGCAGGGACTGCTGGGCGATTATAGATTCGAGTGAGCTATGCTTGAACTGAATAATATAAACAAACATTTCGGCGGCATAAAAGCCGTGGACGACGTTTCCTTGTATTTTACCGAGGGGAAGATCTCAGCGTTGATAGGGCCCAACGGCGCAGGCAAGACCACTGTTTTTAATATCATAAGCGGATTTATCCGGCCTGATTCCGGTGAAATACTATTCAAAAACAAAACCATAGCCGGTTTGCCCGCCTGGAAAATCGCCGGTGCAGGCCTGGGCCGGATGTTCCAGGACAACAGGGTTTTCGGTAAATTGACCTGCCTGGAAAATGTGCTGCTCGCTAAAAAAGGCAATCCCGGCGAAAATCCCCTGGGCGCTTTCTTTTTCCCTGGGAAAGTGCGGGCTTTTGAGGCCGCTAATATAAGCGAAGCAAAAAAATGGCTGGAGTTCGTCGGTTTAGCTGACAAAGCGGAGATCGCGGCTGATAATCTTTCTTACGGCCAGCAGAAACTACTGGCCTTTGCCCGCCTGATGGCCGATGGGCGCGAACTGCTGCTGCTGGACGAACCAACCGCCGGCGTCAACCCCGCTATGATAGGTCAGGTCCTGACCTTGATCAAAAAAATTGTGAAAGAGGCCGGTAAGACGGTCATCATTATAGAGCACAATATGTCCGTCATCCTGGAAATAGCGGATTTCGTCTATTTTATGGACGACGGCAGGGTGGAAACCTTCGGCGCCCCGAAAGATGTGCTTGCGGACGAGCGTGTGCGCGAGGCGTATACTGGATTATGACCGAGAATATAACTCTTGTTCTTGAAAACATCCATGCCGCCTACGGCCGGAAGGAAATACTCCGCGGCGTCAGCCTTTCTTTGCAGGCCGGGGAAATAGCGGCCCTAATCGGCCCCAATGGTTCTGGTAAATCCACTTTAGTCAAAGTAGTAGCCGGTGTTCTGAAAAATGCAGTTGGCTCAATTCGGCTGAATGGCGAAGATATAACCAAAATGTCCCCAAGGCAACGTGTAAAAAAGGGGATAGGCTACTTTATGCAGGGCGGCGAGGTGTTCCACGCTATGACCGTCGCTGAAAACCTAGCGCTTAGCGGGTACCGGCTTAACAAAAGCGAGATTGACGGTCGTATACAAGAGATCTATAGCCTTTTCCCTAAACTTCAAGCCAGGAGCGGCAAGCGCGCTGGCTTTCTCTCCGGCGGCGAAAGGCAGGCGCTGGCCTTGGGCATTGTATTGATAAACCGCCCCAAACTGCTCCTGCTGGACGAGCCTTCCGCGGGTTTGTCTCCCGCCCTGGTAAAAAACACCTTAAGCCTGGTTCAGCAGTTCAACCAAAAATACGGAACGACTGTTATCCTGGTTGAGCAGAATGTAAGGGAAGCCCTGCAGGTCAGCAGACGTGCTTTTCTGCTAAAAAACGGTCAGGTAGTGTCGGAAGAGCACCCCGCAAAACTCTTGGAAAATGAAAACGCGATTCATAAGCTCTTCTTCAATTAGAGTATTTTTAATAGTATATAATGATAAAAATGCGAACTTTACTCATATGTTGATGATGCCGCAGAGTACGTATACTCCCTGCGGAACGCATTAAAGTCAGACTTTAACATTGTTTGCGCTTTTACTTTGGATGAAGCTAAGAAGAAAACCGATAAAAATATCGATGTTATACTGGCAGATATCCGTTTAGACGAAGCCAATCCGGACAATCAGGAAGGCATTCTGCTGTTAGAGTGGGTTAAAAGTAATTTTCCGGATAAACCGGTAATTCTTATGAGCGCATATATGGCGGATGGCGGCAAAGCGCTGCTCGCAAAAGGCGCCGCCGACTTCATGGAAAAGCCGGTGTTTCTCGCGGAGTTGAAAGAAAAGTTGAAGATTTTGACTGCGAAGTGAAAAAACCAAGGAGAGACGTTATGTTTAATAAAAAAATATTGATGGCGGTGGCGGTAGTCAGCGGACTGTTACTGGCAACTTTTTCCGCCTGTACAAAAAAAGAATCAAACATTATTAAAATAGGCGCTATCCTTCCCCTTACCGGTCCTGTTTCCAATTTGGGGCAATGGGTAAAAAATGGGATGGATATAGCTGTTTCAGAGGTTAACGCTTCTGGCGGGCTAAACGGCAAGAACATCCAGGTAGTTTATGCCGACAGCAAAGCTGATCCCAAAGAAGGCCTTTCGGCCTTTACGCAAATGTTAAACACAGATAACCCTCCGGTGTATCTGTCCGCCATGACCGGCGTGACCAATGCGTTGATACCTGTGGCAGATAAGAATAAGCGAGTCCTTTTTGCGACCACTGTTTCGGCTTCAGGTGTGACTGAGAAGAGCTCGTGGGTGCGCAGATTGTTTATTACTGCGGATATAGACGCTAAGACTATGGCGCAGTATGCTGCGGAGAAATTGGGATTGAAGAAAGTTGCGATAATCCTTGTGAATGATGATATGGGGCTAAGTTTTGCTGGCGTGTTTAAAACTGTGTTTGAGGCTGCCGGTGGGAAAGTGGTAGCTGAGGAAGCCTTTGAAAAAGGAAACACAGATTTTAGGAGTGTACTGGCCAAGCTTAAGAAAATGGCTCCGGATGGATTGTATATTGTCGGATATGACAATAATCTCGGCGTTTTGCCTCAGCAGATACGTGAGGCTAAAATAAAGTCGACAATTCTTTCTATTGGCACTTTGGGGCAGCCTAATGTGCTGGTTCAGGCCGGCGCATCTTTGGAGGGGGCGTATTTTACGACCACGGAGTTCTCCGCTGAAACTCCTCGCACAGAGCAGGCAAAACACTTCGCGGAGTCGTATAGTGCTGCCTACAAAAGCCCGGCGAACTATTTTTCTACGTTCGCCTATGACTCCGTTAAAATAATAGCGGAAACTATAAAAACTGATGGCTCTGACCCGGAGGCCATCCGTTCAGGGCTTCTGAAAGTTAATTCGTATGGCGGGGTAACAGGTAACATCACTGTTAAGCCCAACGGCGATGCGGATTTCCCCATGGTGGTAAAAAAGATTATAAATGGAAAAATTGAAGACGTACATTGACTTGCGCGCCGAGGCGGTAAACTGGCTGGCCAAGTACCTGGTGCAAACTGGGAAGTCTGGGTTCGTGGTTGGCCTTTCCGGTGGAATAGATTCAGCCACTATGGCGTTGATGGCGCAGGAAGCTGCGCGCAAGACCGGCGGAAAGGTGCTGGCGTTGCTCTTGCCGATATCATCGCGCGGGCCGGACTACTATGACACCGCCTACGCTATGAAGATAGTGAAACAGTTTAAGCTCCGACATAAAGTGCTATCTTTGGGTAAATGTTTCAATCTTTTGGTTTCCCTTCTGAAACTGAAAACAGATAAGACGGTTACTTATACCAACCTCAAATCGCGGTTACGCACGGCCGTGCTATATTTTTATGCCAACGTGTTGGATTATTCGGTATTGGGGACGGTAAATAAGGGAGAACTGAACATAGGCTATTTCCCCAAGAATGCTTCCGCTGGAGATATACTCCCCATAGCCGGCTTGCTAAAAAAGGAGATTCGCGGCATAGCCAAGACTTACGGGTTGCCTGAAGAGATAGTTAATCGTAAGGCCTCCGGCTGTATCTGGGCAGATACCGCGGAAGAAGAGTGGGGATTCACCGAGGACCAGTTGGATGCAATGATAGAAGCATCGGAAGCGAAGCGGCCGCTCAGGAAGATTGTGGGGGCGGATATCGCCAGCCGATTCCGGAAATTGCGCGCCGACTCTGTGCATAAGAGAGTGTTTTATCCGATATTCCACAAGGGTGCAGGGAAATGAAAATAGGCTTGCTTGGTTTTGGCCGCTATCGCAATGCGCTGATAGAGGGAAGCATGGCTGCAGGCAGTTTCTCGGCGAAAGATCTTCTGATCTTTGACGTAGATAAAGCCAAGCTTAATAGGTTCGTTCGCAGGCATCCTGGCTGTCGCGCAGTTGATCAGAGGCTTCTCCTGAAAGAAGCTGATGTGTTGGTGGTGGGGCATATTACCAATGAGTTGGCAAAAGCATTGTCTTCCTCTGATGCCCAGGTAATTACAGAGAACAAGAAGAAGATTTACATCTCAATAGACGCGTTGCTTCCCTACCCAAATCCAAACGGGTACAAAATCGTTCACATACTCAACAATTACGCTACGCGGGTAAATAAAGGCGTTACCGGCGTATATTTCCCGCCCAAGCTGGCGAAAGAAAGGAAACTTAAAAAAATTGTGGTAAAGCTGTTTGGAAAAACCGGTCTGTTGGTCTTTGTGAACAAGCGCAAGGATTTACTGCGAGTAAGGATGGCCGCCGGTAGCGCGGTGGGGCTCTTATGTTATTTCAGCCTGGAACTTCAGAGGGCCGGGGCGGCCTACATGCCCGGCATGAAATTGCGAGAGAAACTTGTCAAAGAGGCCTTCCTTGGGGTGGCAGAACTGCTGAATAGCGGGATGTCCTTCGAGGAGATATTTGAAACAGTGCAGACTCCCGGCGGGCCTACAGAGGCATTTCTGCGAGATTTAAAAAAAATAAAAGTTGGGGAAACCTTGCGTAAGACAGCAAATATATTTTTTGCCCACAAGTATCTTTACGATGAATAGAGATGAATTCGCTTCTTATTTTACTGCAACTTTGCTGAAACTTGATACCAGTTTTGTTTCTGCGTATGAGGATGGTGAAGCAAATGATGATTTTGCTTTATTCTGTGACACATTACGTGGTAGTCTTGGGGGAAATAAAGACTATCCATTTGAGTTTTTGAATCCATATCAATATGCGCCGGACACGGCAGAAAACAGGATTGAGTTCCTGGATAAGCTCAGCAAAAAAGATTTAGCTAGACGAGAAAACATTAAGTGCTATATACATCACAATGCAGAACTGAGCGAATATGTCGCTTCTGTTCGAACTTTGGCGGGGAAAATATCTTCGTTAGCACACCTGCGTAAGAAGGCATGCGTATTAACCACGACAAGGCCACCGAGGTCTAGTCTTGATGCATTGCGTGTGTTTGCCAATATCTTCGTGCTCCCAACATTCCCCGCAGGGTATAAGACGGCGAAAAGCATCGCTGCTGGCACTAACGCTTTAAAACCGAACAAGGCTAATTTTGAGTTGTTGCTGAAAGACAAGAGATTCTGCATTGATTTTATCCAACTCAACAAACATTTTTATGAATTCAAAAATCTCGGGTTTGATTATGAGAACAAAGTTGTTTTGGCAAAATTCCTTAATTATTTCGGATGGACTCAATTGACGTACGCGAACTGCGATACCGTTATGATGATCCCGCCCACGACAATTCCTAACCTTACCCCGTTCGGACTCGTGGCTGGGTTTAATATTGGAGCTTGGACAAAAGACTTAGTGCAACAGGTGCAGGGCATAGAGGTGTTGGCCGCGCATGGCCTTTCTTTTTGGGTGGAACAGATAGCGAAAGAAAGAGAGAAGACGGTTGAAACTTATGCCTGTAAAGCGGCAGTTGCCGCCATCATGGCCCGGAATATGTCTCACAATATCGGTAGTCATGCTTTGTGGCATATAATCGACGCTATTAAAACTGATGTGAGCGTATTCTCAGGTAAGCGGCAGGAGGAATTTTTAAGCTATATACGCGAGCGTATGGGTTTTATCGCATTAATGGGGACAGGAAAAGCAACCTGGGCAATTGATTATAAACTTAATGATGTGGTTGAGACATTTAACACGCAATATGCTCTGCATGAAAATATTGTCAGGACTGAAATAGATGACCTTCCATGTAGAAAAGGAGAAGATCCCTGGGACAAATGGGGATTCCGTGTGAAATGCGACGATGATAGAAAGGCGGAAATTCCACACGGACTATTTGGTTGTCATGCCTTTTTTAATATTCTAGAAAATATTATCCGCAACACATACAAGCACGATCTTCGTGCTATTAAAAGATTAAAAAAGGCGTCGGGTAAAAACCCTGAATTCACAGTAACCATTAAGGAATCGGTTAAAAATAGGGAGTATTTTGAGGTGACAATAACGGATAATTTGCAAGCATCAAGCAAGAAAAGGGTGGAAAAACTAAACCTAGCGCTTAAAGAAAACTTAATTGACAATTTGGGAAACCTGAATAATCATTTTCTGGGCATGAAAGAAATGAGGGCCAATGCGTCATTTTTGAGGATGCTAGCCCCTGGTGCTGCTAATGCGGATATTACCCCAGCCATTTTGACGATAGGAGAGAGGAAGGGTGGGCTTGCTCACACATTGTATTTGGGGAAACCCAAGGAATTGCTTCTTGTTTGCTCAACGGAATTGTTTAGAGCTAAATCTCTGGGTAAATTTAAGTCCAAATTGTTTCAGGAGGGGGTATTGCTACTGTCTGAGGAGGCTTTGGTTGGCATATTTCGAGAAAACAAATCAGTCAAAATATCGCATAAACTGATGGTTTACGAGAACCAACTTGAGACTAAAATCCAGGAGTTTTCTCCAAGACTCCCCTTCAGGCGTGTTGCAGTTGATGGTGGGCTGATAGTGAAAACAATTTCTTCTCCAGACGAGTTGGTGTTGTCATCATGGGAAAAATGGCTTAAATTTTTGTTAGCTAAAGACCGAAATTCACAAGGGTTGATGTTGGATTGGAAAGCTGCCAAGGCTAGTCCTATGCCGGGGGACTATTTGTTCTCTGCGCAATCCAACAATATTATTACGCACGATAGAAAAATGCCCAAAAATTCGGATGAAGACGGTGGGTATTTTGACACCTTTTCTAGCGGAGACAGCAGATTGGCTACCTTGTTGGGGACCATTCGCCAACAAGCCGACAAAAAACTATTCCTTCAACTCAAAGAAAGTTGCCTTGAGCGAGTTGTTGTTATGGATGAGCGCATCTGGAAAGCTGGGGCGAGAGAAATAAAATATTGTAAAAGTGAAGACAGCAAGAATATTGCCATAAAAGACATCTGGAGAAGCAGGCAGGTATATTTCTGGGATCATAAAGAATTCATTGAAGGTAAAGGCGTAAATGTGGCTGCAGCTCTTAAGAAAATCAGGGCTGACATATTGATTGTTCACCAAGGCGTGATTGATAAACATCTTGCTTACCTTTGCGAAGGCAAAAAAGGGGATATAGAGTCGGCGATGGATGAATTTCGGCAAAATTGGGCGGAGCTTGCATCATGCGTGCGGAGAATTGTAATTGATTCCGATCGTGGTGAGCCGGAAATGCTGAAGGAAGCCCAGAGCTTTTATCTGGATTTTACAGATCTCAATCAGATACTGATTGAAGGAGCGGAAAACAATATGGGCAAGCATCTCCTTGTGAATATGATTGCCGCATTAATTAAGGGGGAATAGATGAACCGATTAATTTTTATTACTAGTCCCAGTAACTGCGGCTATAGATTGGTTCAATTAGCAAAAAAAAAGAGGGGCGCAAAAACAACCAGGTCGTCGTCACTGTTTAGAGCGGGAAATACAGAGGTGATTGTTATAGATGAACAGTCACAGAATCAAAAGAATATGCTTGGTGTGAAAAAAATGGCAAGTATAATTAATGCACACGCCGCTAAAAATAAAGGCAGTGAATGTTATTGCGCTATACATGGCGAAACAAGGATGGAGGAATTAAAATCTTTATTGAAAACACAAAACATTGCGCATTTGCAGCATACTCCAGGTGAGTTGTTATATGATCAAATTTTAGGCCTGCTTGAACATGACCAAGCCGTACCGGAGAGGTTAGATGCTATTTGTTCTCTTATAAATAAAAAGCCGATAGTGTCACGAGTTGTGGGAATAAAACACAAGATTGGGCATTTTTTATTGCCGCTGGATATTAATATCCAAGGCCTGATTGAGTCTGGTAATTCTGGCCAGGGTGCTTTGGTATATTTCAAGGATATTAAGCAATCTTTACTAGATGGGGTGACTGCCTGCGCGAATATTGAAAAAATACTACAGGCAGAGAATGGCTATTCCATAAACACCAAAGAAATGAACAAGGTTGTAAAAAGCGGAGAAAGTCTTCTTAAGAAAATGAGCCAAATCAGCGCGACTATCGACACCAAGAGGGCATCTAATAACACACATAAAAGATTAATGAACTTTATAGGTTTTATAAAAAAAGATGCTAAAAGTGGGAGCAACAAGTTCCACGAGTGGTTTCGGGACTTAATGGCAGCGGTAGACAAATATTATTGCAATTAATTTATAGTCACTTATGTCTAACCTATAGTAGTAGGTGTCTTTATGCAGGACCAAATAAGACTGGGGGTAGCGAAAACACAAAAAAATGTAGTTATGGTAAGTAATGACAAACCATATGTCGATTCCCTTGCTTTGGCGTTAAGTGGCATCAATGTGATTTATTTCTGTAAAGACTCTGTTGCCGCGATAGATAAATATTTTAAACGTTTTGACCACAAGAGATGTCATGCAATAATAATAGATTTTGACCCATCGGATAGTTCTACCAGTAACCAGGAAAATGGCGCTTCTTTGGTGAAATACCTAAGGTTCGAGATCGGAATTGACACGCCTATTATTGTTCTCTGTTTTAAGGATTTAAATACTCCTCAATATCAGAGTAAACACACTATATTAAAACGAAGAGGGCATTATTTCCTGCGGCAACCTTTTTTGTTGCCGGAGTTGAAAAAAACGCTTTTGGATGGGGAAAAGTGTGACCTTCCATCTGAAATTAAGTGCTCAAGAATTAAGCAGTATAGTGTATTTGTTAAGCACGAATTTATAGATAAATTAGATTGGAGATTGAGATATCCAGAAGAGATTCGAAGGTTATGGAATGACACTAGGAATAAGTACTATGAATTAGGGGGGTTCGATACTGAAATAGGAGTTGTGGACAAGTCTCTAAGGGCTATGGATAAAATGCAGATAGTATTGGGAGTGAAGTATTTGCTTAGAAGGGGTAGAATAATATTAAGCGTTAATAAGCGGAAAGATGGGGAGCGATTATGCGAAGAATAATGATAATAGATGATGCTGAAGATGCCTCGGCAGATATGCGACATTACATAAACAACCTGCCACCCTGTACAGAAACGCTACATTTTAGAAGTGGTGTGGCGGCAATATCGTATCTTAGAAGCAAAAAGAAAGCGGCAATAGATCTTATCTTGCTCGATCAGAATTTTAATTACGGATCTGTTAATGCAGCCGACGGCGTGAAAAGTAAAAGTGGGGGGTTTGCTGTGGTTGATTTTAACAAGATTCAGTTCAATGGTGATCCGAAGGCTAAAATTCTCATCTTAAAGCCAGGCTATTCTGATGAGCAAGTTGTGCAGCAGCAAGGAGTTATTATCCTGTCAGCTTTAAAGAAAGAACTGCGCCGTGTTCCGCCAGTTATATTCTGCTGCACAAAAAGCGAGATTTCTGTAGCAGCTGATGTAACTGAAGATGAAACGGTGGATTATATCGGAAAAGATGTATTTGAAAAAAGTTTAAGCAGAATTATTTTAAAAAAGCTCCCCTCCGTGGCGGTAAGTCTGGAACAGTTTGTTCAGAAAATAATTTTAGAGAAAGAGTTGGAGTTTGATAGCGTGGCAAAAGGCTACCTTGTCCGAATATGCGGTAACCCTGGAGTCAATTCAGAGCAGTATGTAATGGAGATATGTGCGGCGCTAAAAAATAAATCAGTTCCTCAGGATTGTATTACAGTCGGTGATATAAGACAGGTGGTGGCTATTATAGAGGGCAGTAAAAGAAACTCTGGATTGTTGGTGGATAGCGATGTTATTCGAATTGTGGAAGAACGGATAGGTAAACTCGTAGATGACGGTTTTGCTTTCATGGCCAAAGTGAGCGACCAGTGTGATTCTATCGCCAGTGTGCTTAAGAATTCTAGTCCTAGTTTTAATGAGTTGGTATTAACGTGCGGGCAAATCATTGAAATTTATTCATTTGTAGGGCGGAAGGATGAGAAATTGTATGAAAGATTAAGTTATTTAAAGCCCCCATTGCCGTGCATAAATATCGGGCTAAAGATTTGGGAGAAACGGAATAAGGTGGCGCATCCACATCCTGGGTTCAGTTATAAACGAAAAGAGGCATTGGTAATATTAAATGACACTTTGCAGTTTCTGGAAAGTTGCTATGATTGGGAAAAAAGCAGGCCTTCAGTATGATGTTTAGGCAAGGCCGTTAGCTGTAAAGAGGAAAGCTCACTAGATATAAAAATCGTTGAGAAAAACAACTGTTCGTTAAGAATATGCTAAAGAGCTGCCAGAATACTAAACAGGTAGTGATTATCTCTGATTCATCGGAGGTGGCAGCAAGTTTAGCAAAGTCTCTTCCCGAGTTCGGCAACATTGCGGTTGTTGCTTGTGTTGCGCCACATGATCGCCTTTTACCTAAGGATTTGGAGGAGGAGGCTGTGTTGGTCTTACATCAAGCAAGTGACAAAGAGTTGGACTATTGGATATGGGATGTTATTCGTAAGAAACATTCAAACCCCATACTTATTGTGGGGTTGGAAGGCTTGAGGTCCTATGGGCAGCGACGCGAATTCTTAGTATGGGCTCAAAACCATAAATGTGTTTTAGCTCCATTCCTGCTTAAAACGCTTGTGCTTCAAATTATAGGTATGAGGGAACTGGAACTGGGGTTAAGGAAAATTGTTTATTCAGCGTGTGCCAATGTGAAGGCGAGAAGACAGGGGGATGTCCATGATATTAAGTTCGTTTCAGATTCGCCAACAAGCGCAGAGATTGAGCGCGTGAGGGATATCCTGGTTGTCCAAAAAGAATTCTTTATTGCCATCAATAACAAGAGGATATGTAAAGATATAGATGCTGCTGTCGCGTGTGTGGGGAGCAAGAACTTCAAGGCTTTAGAAATTAAGGATAAGTTGTATAAGGAGTATGCAAAATTATGAATAAGATATTGTTGATTGATGACACGCCGAACGAGCCTATAACAGCCAAGGAAACTCTCTTTGATGTGCTAAAAGACATGTATAAAAATAAATATTCTTTGGTTGTGGCTAAAAATAGAAAGGCGGCATTTAAGGCATTGGCTGATGATAAGAAAAGGCAAATAGGACTAGTACTGCTTGATATAGTTTTTGCAAGCCAGGGCGACTCTGGACAAGAGATTGCCCAGGCACTGGGGGAGCGATACGCAAACCTAAAGTTTATTCTATTAACCAATGAGGATGTCTGCGGACAGACGCTTAGTCTTGGGAATGCGGGCAGGAAGCTGGAGTATATTCTTAAAAGAGAATTAAGGGATATGGAGCAACGCAAGTACTTGTTTAATATAAGTGAGGCTATCCTGACCGATTTTCAAAATAAGAATATGAAATTGGAATGGAATTCAAAAACGTATATCCTAAAACTTTCCCGGAACGACACCTCAATAACATTAACACTGAACCCCGCACATGCAAAATGCTTTGATTCTTGGCTGGCTACCCCAAACCTCCCTGTGCTTGCCAAGGCCGCTGGCGTAACCTCACTCGATGCTGCTAGAGCATTTAAAACTATTAATGACAAGATTAGAGAGAAATCTAATGGCAAAATGTGGGGTATTCTTACCCGGGAGGCAACAGGGCATGTTACTGTTCTCGTCAACTCCCAAAATGTTGGAATTTTGCCTCCTAAATCATTAGTGCCTGTGGCACCTGCAATGACTCCGGGCGCAGTAACCAAGGCGGATTTGATGACCCTGGAGAAAAAGATAAAGGAGTATATAGATTTTAAACTGAAGAACCCCTAATAATTTATCAAGATTCGATGTGTTTATTGATATTTACCATACTCCTCTAGTATCAATCAGGCAGGCACTCCTTATCCGTCCAAGCTCAACTCTATGAGCCGGCACACGGATTCTCGTGCGAGTTTGCACCATTTAGTGTTTATCCCGTTTAGGGTGCCTGAAAAATTCAGATTTTTAAAATAGCACCCGCCCGTACAGTGCACGCTCGCTATGCAATGTTCACATTCCGGGTTGACCGGGGTTATGTCGTGAAGTAGTGTCTGAAGACGTTCCTCCTGAAAACATATACACTGGGTCGTGCTGTCGTAATAGCCGTAATGGAACCTGCCACCGATATCCCCCGTGTTGTCAGCGGAGCGGTGGCAGGCTGTCAGGCGGCCAAGCGGCGTGACGCAAACGATCTTCTCCGGAGCACGGCAATACCAGGAATTATCCTGGATCCCTTTCGCGAACGAGGATGTAACGCGCACACCCTTCGCTTTTCCCATTATGTATGCCTGCCAAAATATTTCAAAGAACTCATCCATGGGCGGTGCCTCTATCCCTGTAGCAGTGGCCCTTCCGATCTGGCTGAGAGGCTCAAAATGTATATTTCGGACGCCAAGCGACATAAACAGGTCGAGCGCTGGCAGAACATCATGCATGCTTGCCTTACTGACCGTGCTTCTGATCTCTATCCTGCAGCCGTTGTTTGAAAGGGCTTTAATATTCGCGACGATCGTGTCGTACATGTTCTTTCCATTAGCGGCGGGCCGGTGCAGGCGCATTATATCGCGAGTTCCGTCCATAGACACGGTAATTATGTCAAAATGCCTTTTTAGCCAATTCCCGGTTCTCTTATCCCAGGTTGTATTGGTGGTAATAGATGAGCGCAGACGGATTCCAAGATTCGCGCACCTACCCGCGGCGTAGAGCCAGGTCTCCTTTAAAACGTCCCAGGCCAGGGTCGGCTCACCGCCTCCCAGATACTTCAGGTGGAAGTTCTTGCCGCCAGCAGCGGTGATCCTGGAGAGGACGAAATCGATGGCAGCGGTTCCCACCTCAGTCTGGAAAGAGGCACTAGTGTCCCCGCCGGAACTGAAACAATAGGCACAGTGTAAATTGCAGCGCGCCGTGGGAAGCAGTATTAAGGTAGTGGGTTGAAATTGGGGAATATGGGCCCCAGTTTTTTGATTGTGTTCTTCAACTACGCCCTTAGCGGCTAATACGGTCAGGAGTCTCTTCTCGTCTTCGCGAAGAGGCGGCAGGGAGGATAAGGGCTTCCCTGACGCCTTCCGTAAAAAATTCCATGCAAGAATATCGACTTCGAATGCGATGTCGAGAGTTGGCGCGTAAACCAGCACCCTGTTTTCCGCGCGTTCAGCGCCAAGCAGTCGTGGAAGGTAACGGTTCGTGCCTTCTACATCTTCAGGATTCATATTACCTCCCCTCTTGGTTGGTATTGTCGGCGGTATCCAATTTTATTTCCTAAACTGTTCTGCTGGTAGGCCTGCGATATATGAAACAATTCTAATTCTCTTCATGTCGGCTCTTATATTCCTATAATATAAAATATGCGGATAGCATTTTTCTCAACCTTAGACAGCCAATCCTGGGGCGGTAGTGAAGAATTATGGAGTCGTGCCGCCCATGTGCTGCTAAAACAAGGTCACGAGGTGGCTTTTAGTAGTAGTCAATGGCGTCAGACAGCTGCTCAGCTGATGAAATTGATTGAAGCCGGAGCAGTTCCGCACTTTCGCACAAGGGTTCAACTCGGACCCGCACTCCGCAGAACACTAGAGAGACTACGGTTACTCCAGATGCCGCATGTTGGCTGGTTGAAGAAAACGAAACCGGACCTGGTTGTAATCTCTTTTGCATATTTCTCCAATGACCCACAAATAGCCAACACATGTCGAATGCTTGGAATCCCGTACGCTATTTTGGTGCAGTCAGCTGGCGCAAGTGACTGGCTGAGACGGCGACATCTTATGTCTTTCCAAGCCGCTTACGCACATGCGCGCCAGGTGTTTTTTGTCTCTTCGGAAAATCGCGATACGCTGGAAGTAAACCTGGCTGCGGATTTATCTCATGCGCAAATCGTAGATAATCCGTTCACTGTTAGACCAGGGGCCACCCCAGTATGGCCCGCGGTAGAGCCGTTTTGGAAGATAGCCTGTGTGGCGAGAATTAATTTAGCTTCCAAAGGGCAGGATTTGTTAGTGCGGGTATTGCGGCAGCCTAAGTGGCGTGCACGACCTTTAAGATTTTCTCTCTGGGGCTATGATAATGGTGACCTTTCTCTGCTTCAGAAGCTGATTAGCCTGTACCAACTTAACGACCAGATTCGTTATGAGGGGTTCTCTTCCGATATTGAGTCGGTGTGGTCAAGCAATCATGCATTTTTGCTTCCTTCACGCCTTGAAGGAAATTCACTCGCGCTAATCGAGGCGATGTATTGTGGCCGAGTGCCTATTGCCACAAATGTGGGCCGCGCCGCAGAATTATTTGAGGGTAAAGATTGTGGTTTTCTGGCAATGGCCGCCACGGTTGAATTAATTGATGATGTGCTTGAACGAGCCTGGCGGAGACGTCACGACTGGCAAAGCATGGGGCAACGTGCCGCTATGGCGATTCGTGAGCGTCATAGCCTCCGCCCAGCCGAGGATTTCGCTGCGCTCATTTTGAGCTTGGTTTCGCCGCGTAGGCGCTGATGGAGCCAGGTGCAGGCTGCTCGATATTTGATCAGCAGGCGCCAAAAGCATTGTAGCGTTGTAATTAAGTTTTTTATGTAGTATAACTCCAGAGGGGTTTACGAACATAACACAATAATGCAATCAGACACGATCCCGGATAAGCTTACCGTTATTATTAAGCCTACTCACTCATGTAATTTGCGATGTCGATATTGCTATGTGCCCAGCGATGCGGAACATGGTGTTATGTCGATGTCTACATTGCATAATGCGATGAATCAGGTTGTAAACTATGCTAAAGGCCGTCGTATTACATTTATATGGCACGGCGGGGAACCTCTTCTCCTAGATTTAAAGTTTTACCAAGAAGTGGCTGAAGTTAGCCGGACACTGCGAGACAGAGGCCATTCCATTAGGAACGCCATACAGACGAATGGAACATTGGTGACGGATGCTTTATTGGATTTTATCACGAAGGAGCGCGATTTCAGGCTAGGTTTAAGTCTTGATGGGCCGGAAGTAGTTAACGATTTTTCTCGCCCAAAGGCTGACGGCAGTGGTTCATTTAAACAAATACTTCAGACGATTACCGCTATACGTGAGCGAGAGGCGCGAGCTCAAGACGTTAGCATCGGGTCTGGAGTAATTTGCATCATTGGACGACATAACATAAAACACCTTGATGCTTTGTATGACTTCTTCAAGTCGCACCAGATTAACTTTAAGGTTAACCCCCTTGTTATGGCTGGGCGTGCAACATGTTCCCTGGCGGTGACGCCTATGGAATATGGAGAAGCTATGTGTCGTTTGTTTGATCTTTGGATAGATGACCCAAATACTATTAGAATAGATCCGTTCCAAGAAATAATGACCAGCCTTATATCAGGAACTCCTAGTAGTTGCAACTTCTCAGATTCGTGTGCGAAGACATTTGTTTCGATAGGGCCACTCGGAGATATTTATCCGTGCGGTCGTTTTGATGGGATGTCGGAATTCCGCCTTGGGAATGTTAATGACCCTGATGGACTGAAGATGGCATTATCCTCCCCTGAACATGCTAAACTTGGCTCTCGGGGTAAGTTTCTTTCTGGCGGCGGTGGTTCTTGCTCTGGATGTCAGTATCTCCCAATTTGTAATGGGGGGTGCATGCATATTGCGCACATATCCGGAGATGTTATGGGGAAAGACCCTTTCTGTGCGATGTATAAATCACTATACGGCCATATTTCGAAGAAGCTTCATGCTGCCCTTGCGAAGGCAGAAAATATTCAATGACTGTCAATTAAGGAGATTGTTATGGAAGAAACACTTATTCTTGGGCACGCAATTAGTATTGATAAAATAGAAAATATCAAGATTCGACATGCGGTTCTGCGATCCATTAAGTCGTGCTCCTCATGTGTATTTAGCGATAACCCGGGGCATACTGATCATAGCGATACTTGTGATGCCCATTCTGATAATCATACAGACCACACTGACAACAGTGACTATCACTGTGGCACATACGATTAGCGTTATTAGTATCAGAATTTAAACTGCTTGGATGCCGGGTTTATTTTCCGGCTGAGATAATCGGGATAGACTAAGCCACTTGTAGGCACTTCTTAAGGTGACTGCTTCGCTATTCCTGATGCTTAGCGTTAATCTGCTTCAAAAGATACTCTGTTTGCTCCACTGAATTCCCCGTATAGTAAATAAAATCGTCTTTATTGATATAGGAATACGGTTTTCTTTGCCCAAAGCCGCCTAAGGCAATCGTATTATAATTTGGAGGACAAGCCGCTCTTTGTGGTCCGCTGTTATTGTATAGTTCGTACGCATCCTTCCCTGCCACATCTCGCCTGATTGGCTTGGGATTTAATAAATAATTTGTTGGAAAATCTGTTTTATTAAATAAGGTTGCATAATTCAGTAAATAATCACTTTCGATAAAACTTTCTTTGACCACCTTCCTGAACATCATTATCTTTTCATAGGCCAATTCGAAATTAGCAGCTGAAAGTGTCGGGTCTGGTATTTTTTTATAGTTTGGAAAAATTGTAATCCGCCTAGGGTTTAATAATTTCGCTATCTCCAAATCTTTACGTAAAATATTTATATCTTCCAAAAGATTGTCTTTATAAATAAACACCATTAAATCCATATTATATTTAACATTCGTTTTCTCTAAAATATAAAAAATATCCTTTAACCTCTCGATCGAAACGTTCTTGCGGCCATTAAAAGCCAAAACATCTTCATCAAAAGATTGAACCCCGAAGCTCAAATGAGAAAAGCCCCACTCCATCAATAAGTTTATTTTATTCTCCGTGACATCTATTGGGTTAAATTCGAAATGCTTTTCCCTAACGTTCTTAAAATTAAAATTGTCCTGAAGTTCATTGAAAATGCGCTTCATAATCTTTATAGACATTAAAGAAGATGTCCCTCCGCCAAAATATACAGCATTTGGCGCAGCGATTTGAAGAATATCAGTCATATCCCTTATGTTTCTGATCAATATCTTTTTATAATACTCTTTGAACAAGCCCAGATTCTCTTTACGCAGCCGGGTCGGCTTATATATGCAGAACTTGCATTCTCCAGGGATACAGAAAGGGCTATCAACATAAATTTGCAAAACCTCTTTCGACTTGTCAAAATTATTTAATAATTTATCTTTCCAAATTCTTTTTATAATATCTAACTCATTGCTTTGCATAATATTTCCCCGGTATTCAGGCCAACGCTGAACTGTTAAATTCTATGCTTTGTTGTTTTAGAATACCACTCTCATTTTTTATTTCTGAGGTGTAATAAAACGTTCAGATACTTCAGTTGAATCTGTTTTAGCCAGGATGTCCAGTGCCGCAAGGGCATCAGTAGTGGTGATCTGTTTGCGGCATGATCCGCAATGGAGCGAATCAGGTTTGCGAGGGTAGCCGTTACAGTTTTCCTTTCGTCGTGCTTGGAGAACGAGAGCGCGCCCTCGCTGACCTTGAGGCCCGCTTCGTTCAGGATGTGCCACAGTAAACAACGCAATCAGTGGTACGCCGAGATACGAGGCCAGATGCATCAGTCCAGTGTCCACGGTAACGACTAATTCCGCGCCGGATAAAATGTGGGCGGCTTGTAGAAGCGTGGTTTTTCCGCGATAGTCCCATGCTTTCTCCGGATTAACATGGATTCCTGCGAGACAGTCCAAGTTATTTATGCGGTTACCTAAAACAACCGTGCCATCTACACTGGCTTGTCCAGGTAGGGCTTCGAGAAGGTCACGATATAATATTGGAGGAAGCGTCCGGGACACTGCTGTGGCCTCTGGACAAAGAACAACATATGGTTTAGATAATGGTGATGAGTCGGGAGTGGGTTGAGTGTTAAATTTAGGGAGCAAGTAATTATATTGTGTGTTTAGGCCTAGGATGTGAAGTAGGCAGAGATATTCGTCCGACTTCATTACTGCGCGAGGAGGTTTATATGAAAAGTCGTGGATATCGCTGAAGAACCCCACTGAGCATCCGGAGGCGATTTTGCTCACACTTGGATTTCGATATGGATTAAGATCGAAGAGTAGGTCGCAAGAAAGTCCAATGGCGGACTCTAGCGGCATAAAGCAGTCAACGTATGGGTTCATTAAAGCACCGAAAAGTTCATCCATAATAAATGGTCTGCCGAGAAAAGCGATATGTGCCCGTGGGAAATGGCGTCGTAGGTTGGCAAGGAAGTATAAGGCATTGAGTGCATCTCCGATACGGTCGACACAGACAACAAAAATAGTTTCTATCCGCTTAGGAAGCGGATGGCGTTGTGCTATATCTGGACAGGGCTGAAGGAACTTCGTGCGAACTGTGCTAGAAGCCACATTTGTAGTGTGTGATTCACGAGTATTGTCCATAAATAAAGATAGAGATAGTTAATGTTTGGGCTGGTTAACTCATGTTTGCGCACAATGGGTTAAGTTTATTAATGCGTTTACCTGACTTCATGCGCGTTATGGCACACAAAATCAGGCCGATTTCCACTGCGAAGTTAGAAAAGACGGGGTTAACGCCTGGCTGCTGCGAACCGCCCGTTATTTTCCCTCCCCTTCTTCTTCTATTGCCCCACCGCACTCAAGGCATTTCATAAATTCCCGGAACTCGATCTCATCTTTGCGGTATTTCAGGTATAAATCCACGGTCTTAGGATCCACACGGACTAAAAAATATTCATGACAGGTGTCGCACATCATCAAGTGCTCACAATCTCCCTCGGTGATCAACTCCTCTACTCCCGCATTTAAATATTCCCTGCCTTTCCGGCCCCAGGGTTTTAAGCCGTAGTTTTCTATACAGCCGCAATAATACTCCAGATAGTCGAAGATGGTAGAAATCCCTCCCTCCATCTGAGCGCTCAAATAAAGGCCGGAGCCGCTCAGCGCCTCATCCCTTACCTCCATCTTGTCTTCTAACTCGCGCTTGTTGCGGCGATAATTCTCCTTCCACGCCGGCTCATGAGCTACCCGGGAGTGATATTTTCTTAACGCTGCCGTAGCTTTTTTATTTATCCAAACCGAACCGTGGCCCCACACATGCCTGTCCACCGCCTCAGCAGCCCTGTCCGTCAGAGTAGTAAGGCCGCCAAGGGACAACCAATCCCTGGAAGGCGCCAAGAGCGCCTCTATCGCGGGGTCTGAAATTCGGGTTAAACCGTCGAGATACAACTCCCCATCATGCTTCGCCAGGGCCTCAGCTGCCTTGTCTGTTAATGTTGTGAGGCCGTTTAAGTATATCGCGCCGGGGAGTTTCGCCAGAGTTTCCGCCTGTTCTGCAGTTATTTCCCTCAACTCATTAGTGTTTTCCATAAAGATAGTATAGTTGATACCTTGCCGGACGGCTATCCGCAAAGTATCCCAAATATAATTATCGGATACGTCCCGTTACTCTTTCCATTGCATATAATGCAGACTCTGTTCATAGCGCCTGCTTACAGATAAGCGGAATGCAGTTGGATCCTATTTCGGTTCCGGACTCTGATTTGCCTGCCAGGATTTCCTGCTCCGTGACTAGCGCCAGGGGGGAGTCGGGTTTCGCTAAAGCCAGTTTTAGCGTCAGCTCGTATGTTGGGCTGAGTTTTGCTTTGAACACTTCAAAATATCTCTGGGTTATAGTGCCGGCTTGGCCGGGCCTGTCGCTCACTGCTCTTTCTGCTTTCCCCGCTATATATTCAAGCGTAATTTTATTTTCGGGCAAAGCGGAAAATACTTTCTCTTCATCTACAAGTTCCTCCCGCAATTCTCTGTAGGGGGGAGTTTCTCTGTCCTTCTTCTGATTAAACCATTCTTCGAATGCCGGCAGCTTATCCTCGGCTATAGTTAATCTGAGATCATTGCCGTTTTCGAAAACCGCGTTCAAGCTTTCGAGAAACGGCTTTGCCTGCTCATGAAATTCAAGCGCACCGCCGAAGGGGGTATAGACTTTCTTGCCGGCCAGAAGCCGTTTATTGTTAAGGGCTACCAAGATTCTCCCGTCCAGTTCTATCCTGGTCAGGGTCGCCGCGCTTATTCTGATTTTGTTCGTAGTGGTCTCCTGGTAGCTGTAGTTGATTAGAGTATATAAACTTAGGCAGAGAGTGCGCTCGGCGCTAGCGGGTAGCCGGCCGTTTGTAGATACTGCCATGGTTATCCGCATGCGGTCGGTTACTAATTTTGATAATGATTTTCTCTCTTCGGATACTTCCCGGATAGGGTTGTCATTTTATTCTTCGCCGCTGCCTGCAATACTATTTGTATGGCAGAAACGAGCGGGGAGAAAAACTTACGGACGGGTATACTTACCGGAGGATTATCGGATAGAAGATCAGAGACGGGTCAGGTAAACTATAAACGACGGAACTAAGGCAGACGGAGAGACGGAAAAAATTTATGAAAAATATTCTGGCGATACTTATCCTGACCTCGGCGGCAATAACGGTGAGCGCCGAACCCTTCACCGCCTGCGGCGCGCCTGAACCGATAGCCGCTCTGTACGTCGACGCAGTGCAGACTGGCGGGGAGGCGCAGAAAAAGCAGCTGGGCGCGGCTTTGTATCCTGTGGTGCAGTGTTTGACCAAGAAAAACGTCCTGCAGCCGTCCCGGCTCCGCGGGCCCTTTGCAATAGTAATCGAAGTCCTGTCTGTCATGCGCGGGGTTCCCATAGTATTTGTGACTGACGCGCAGATAGCGCCTGACGCGAAGGCAGCCGCGCCCTACCACAACCGCGGGTACGCCCATAATAATCTCAGGCAGTACGAGAAGGCGATAGAGGACTACGACAAAGTCCTGGAACTGAACCCGAACGACGCCTCCGCCTATATCGGCCGCGGTTATGCGTATAACAAGCTGAAGCAGTACGGGAAGGCGATAGCGGATTGTTCCAAAGCTATAGAGCTGGACCCGAAAGCCGCCGGCGCCTATAATGGCCGGGGGTACGCGTATAAATACCTTGGCGAAAACGAGAAGGCGCTGGAGGACTACAACAAAGTCATAGAGCTGGACCCGGAATCCAGCGACGCCTACAACAACCGCGGGTCGGCCTATAACGGCCTTAAGCAGTACAAGAAGGCTATAGAGGACTCTTCTAAAGCCATCGAGCTGGATCCGGACAATGCCGCCGCCTATAACAATCGGGGGGCTTCCTACAGCGGTCTCAATAAGCATTCTAAAGCTATAAAGAATCTTTCTAAATCCATAAAGCTTAATCCGCTGGTGGACGCGCCCTACAGCACGCGCGGGTTCGTGTACAACAACCTGAAGAAATACGACAAGGCGATAGCGGACTGTACCAAAGCTATCGAGCTTAACCCCGGCGAAGCGCGCGCTTACAATAACCGCGGGTTCGCGTACAGCAGACTCGGAGAATACGCCCGGGCCATCGCGGACTATGACAAAGCCATCAAGCTCGAGCCCGGCTACGACGCCGCCGAGCACAACCGGAAACAGGCGTATTACGCCCTCAGGTAGGATAGTAGTTCAAGCGGGCGACAGGTATAACAAAAGTATAAACGGGCGATACTTTTACTAGAGGGGCAGATGTAGACTATACAAGAGAGAGGATAAAAAAATTATGAAAAACCTGACTATAACCGAAACCTGCCTGATGGTGATGACGCTGATGTTCTTCGGCGGCTGCGCCGGCCATCGGAACCTGGCTGATAACCGCCTGGACGGGCCGCGCTGGGCCGCCTCTTACAAGCAGCTCAAGGGCGACTACGCGACAGCCGGCACGGCAGACGCGCGCAACGCTGTGCTGGACGGACTCCTCGATCTCACGGGCAAAAGCCCCGACAAAAAATCTGCCGCTTTAGTGAAACTGACTTTGTGCCCGCTCGCCCTCTCAGAGGGGAGGAGCGACATCCTTGAAGGCGCGTGCGCCGATTCTGAGATAACTAAGGCTTTGCTTAAAAGGTAATCTTATGAAAAACAAAGAAATATTCCAGCTCATTTTCGCCGTGTTCTTACTGCTCCCGGCCACCGCGCTGTTCGCGGCCACGGTCGACAGCAGCGTGGAACTGCCGCCCATGACCGCGGTGGCGCTGCACACGAAGACCGCCTGGAAGATTTACGGGGATTACCTGTCCTCCCGGAAACGCGAAAACGAGATCTTCGCGGAATTTAACTCTCCGGATTTCGCCAAGCTTCCTTATTCTACAAGGGAAATTAAGAGGGCCAATAATCTCGTAGAACTCAAGAATATATCACGGAGTCAGAAAGCGCAGCTAAAGGCTTATAAAGAGCATTCTTCCAAAGCGATGGCGGCCTTAGCCCAGGTCGGGCCCGGGCAGCTGGCCGGCGCGCAGGCACAGTTGGAAGGAACGAAAGCGGCTATGGCGAAGGATCTCGCGCGGCAGGCTGAGGCGGCCGGGGCTTTGGCCGACGCGGCCAGGCTGGGGCTCACCCCGGAGCAGAGGAAGCAGTTCGGCTCGTTTGTTGACCAGCTTAAGCGCAAGCAGGGGATGGGAAAGCACCTGAAGGAAGCCGGAAAGAAGCTGGAAGGGGCGACCGCTAGTATAGAGGGGCTGCTTGGGTATATGGAAGAAATAAACGGCCTTGTCGACCTGGCGCTCATCGAGACGGATATAAAGGACGCTATGAACACCGGCGCTATATTAAAACACACTATAGAACTGGTTATGCCCCAGATCAGCGGTGGAGCAAAGGGCAGCCCCGACCAGCTCTTCAGCCCGGGCCCTGACTATTCACAACTGCTGAGCGGCGGCGCGGCCGGCCAGGCCGGTACAGTCGAAGTCGAAAGGCCTATCGAAGACGATATCCGCGAGTTCGGGAGGCCATAAGGACGACCATTATGAAACATGTACAGATCCCGTCGGTATCACTCTCCGGAGGCTATCATGACTAAATTCATTATAGGCGCTATAGCGGTGTTCGCCGCCTGGATATATATAGGCACACCGGCCGGTCAGGCTGAGCTGGCGGCTTTAGCCGCCAGGCTGCAGGCCGTCCCGGCCGCGTCCTCGCCGGTTGTGGCGCCCGGTGCAAGCGACGAGGACCTGCCTCCGCCGCCTGTCAGCGCTGAGACGGTGCCCGCGGTGCCAGGGGCTCCCGCGCAGGACACGGCGGCAGCCGCAGCACCTGCTGCCGAGGCCGGGCCTGAGGATACCTTCATCAATGTCATGGGCGTATACGAGGCGGACGACCGGGCGCGGGCCGCGGAGGGCGGTAAATAGCGAGCCTGATGGGGTGTGGAACCCGTAAGTAATAACGATTGTAGCAGCCGGCGGTATTTAATATATTTAAGTATCAACTACAAATGGGAACTTTAATAATCTCAGACGATACCGAAACAGCGGCCGCACTGGCCCGCGCGCTCGGCGTCTTCGGCCATGAACAAAAGAGAAAGCCGCTGGCCGCTACAGGAAGGTTATCGCTGCCGGCGGACTTGGACGCAAAAACAGTAGTAATAATATTCGTCCGGGACGAACTCATGCTGGAGCATCTGATCTGGGGAAAGCTTCGTAAGTTGCATGAGGATTCGGATAAGGACCATTGTAATCCGGCTATAGTACTGGGTTTTCAGAAAGTGGAGGATTTTGGAAAAATGCAGCCGGTTTTCAGCGGGATAAAAGGTGAGCCGGCCGCGCTCTCACATCGCTATTTGCCGATACCTTTTCAGTTAAGTGTCTTAAATAAGCTGATCAAGAAGCTTGAACCGGTAACGGACCTGGCGTATATAAATACCAGCTATGCTAACGATAAAAAATACCTGCTGCACAGAATTCATCGTATCTATAATAAAAACACTGTTTTATCCAGGAAGGAAACTATAAAGAGGCTGAAAGAAGTGATGGCGTACTTTACGCAAAAAGGAGAAACTGAGAACGCAGAAAGACTGGAGACTGAGATCCAGGGAATCCCTGCCAAGAAATGGAAAGACAAGACATTCGAACTGCGGGAGATGTGCGAAGAGCTTCTTGCTTGAAACGAGCAGCATATTTTAAGAGATAGATAGGAGAATATATGAAGAATGAAAAAAAAATAATCCTGTGCATCGATGATAGATTCGATAAGCCTTATGTGGACTCGGATGAGGGAACGCTGGAAGCGAGGCTGCGGGCGATTTATAAAGGCACAGAAGACAAATACGACCTTGAATTTGTCAAAACATTCGACGGCTATAACAAGATTTTAAGCGGAAAGGCCGGCAAACAAATAGCGCTTGTTCTGCTGGACCATGAACTGAACTTTAAGCAGGGCCGTATACAGGGGCCGTGGATAGCCAAAGATCTGTATTCCGCTAAAATGCGGAAGGATATACGGATTATCGGGCTGACTGTTGTAGGGAGGAAAGAAAGCACCTTCGGCCATCAGTCGAATGTGGTGGAGTTCATCTCTAAGAATGAACTGCAGGCCAAATCGGACTATCTGCGTAATATAAGCGTATCCATAATTGACGATTATTTTAATCAAAAATGGGAAGTCCTGTGGGATATTACCAAAGGGGAACTGAACCTGCGTAAGGGCGCTGATTCGTACTCCTGCCCGATAGGTGGTAAGGACATAGCTGATGTGTTGACCTGGTGTTTGAAAGCTCCTGGCCAATGGATAGGACCACTGTGGCACAAGAATCTCGCCGGGAAGGTAACCGATGAGATAAACAGGGCAGTCAGGGGAAAAACTACAGGACGGGTTTGGGGCATAATAACTACGGAAGAATCCCCGCTTAAATGCGTTAAGGTTTTAGTTAATCCCAATCCCAAAATCTCCTATAGCCAACCGCCATATCCACTGGACAAGTACACCTTGGCCTACACGGACAAACTCCGGGGTTTGGAGGAGCTGATGAGAGGTATAGCGGCCAGGCTGGAGGCACTGGAAAAAATTTGCAGGACACAAACCGACGATAAAGACGACAAAAAGATCCGGTCTGTAATCGAGTGCTGTGTTGAGCGCTCCGATCTAGATTCGGATAGCAAGAGATTAGATGCTGAGATCATGCGGAAAGACAGGTTACTGGATAAATATAAAAAAATAAGCGTTAAGTCTTAATTGGGTAACGGGATAGCCTGCGCGCTGTTCTTAGCCAGTTTTGGTCATAAGCAATCCGGCCAGGCGCGCGTTCCTGTGCCAGCCGGTTGCCTGTAGTGCGTTCCATGGTTAGCCGTCCTTGGCTAGCCACAAAATCTAAACAATAATTTCAGCGTCCGGATACTAATCGGATAAAGCCGGTATTTAACTCGCCGCCGCGGTGTGTTACAACATTACTATGGCACGCATATACGGCGGCAAAAAAAGTACGGACAGGAGGAGAACCTATGTTTAAAAATTTGATCCTGATAGCGGCGGCGGCCTTGCTTTCAGCGGCTGTCTGCGCCACCGTCGAGGTTGTGCAGGCCGGCGCGTTCGGCGGCGGGATGTCGGAGAAAGAAAAAATCAGGCTGACGGAATTAATGGAGGCTATGGAGAAGACCCCTGCTTTCGCCCGGATGCGGGAGGAGGCAAAAAAGAGAGAGGAATATATATTTATTTTGGATCTGATGAGGATGAGGAGCGTTTGCGCGAACGTGTCTGAAAAGAAAGCTACGGACCCCGTAAAAAACCTCTTCTGCTACAGACTGAGCCGCTTTGAAGCGTTGAGAAGAAGTCTAGACGAGATAGAAGCGAGGACGAAAACGAGAGATACGGAGAAGCTGCCGCTTAAGCAGTCTGACATAAAGAGGGCTGAAGAGGTGATCACGATTTATAAGAATTACAGGGAACAGCAGCATCTCTGGTCTCAATTGCAGGTAATGCTGGGCTTCAGGACGATAAGAAACAGGTAAGTCTATGAAACTAATAGCGCTCATGCTTATAAGCTTTATCCTCGAGGTGCTGCCGTCACTGTGCGCCAACGCGGAATTCCCGCGCTACCCGGACAGGACAATAATGACGCGCTACAGGAGCGCCTTCCAGGGTGCGGCCGCCGCCGGCAGGCGCCTGGCGGCAAGCCTCAGGATAAGGGAAAGCGGCGAGCCCTCGCTCAGGGCAAGCGAGGATTTTACAACCGAGCTGGAAGGCCTCTTGAAAGTGATAGACGAATTGTACTCAGGGTATAAAAGCGCCGGGATAAGGCTGGAGGCAGCGGAGGCGCAGCTGAAGCGCTCTGACGCGCAGCTGGCCGGGCTAGAAAGCGCTCAGGGCAAGAGGCTGGCAGTGTGCAAAGATGCGGAGAAAGCTAAGCGGCTTAAAAGTTTTAAGACGCGGGTAGGGAAATTCCGGCGCAGCATAGCGGCCCAGCGCCTGCTTTTGCAGAAGCAGAGGGCCGGGTTGAGCCGGACAATGCGGATAATGCAAATCAGGCGTGAGGAGATAGCCGGCCTGGGAGCGGGAAGGAATATGAATAAGGAGCCGCGGCAGAGCTTCGGGGGGGCGCGCGCTAGCACTCCCGTGGTAACGACGCAGAACAAATTAAGCAAGGGAAATGGCGCGCTGACAAAAGACGGATCGCCCTTCCCAAGGTCCGCTGAAAACAACACTCCGGCGGCTGTTAAGGTGCGCGTCGCCCGCGGGCAGACCGCGCTGGGTATAGCGCTGGCGAATAAAATAAGTTTGTCCCAGCTGATGCGCCTGAACCCCGCACTGAAAAACAACCCCAGCCGGTTACTGGCGAACACCTCGGTCCGCGTAAAGTGAAGGGCAGGGCTCGATGAATAGGGTATGAGGAGGCTATATGGAAAAAAATGAACAGGAGAGGGTCGTCCGCGAGGTGCTGGAGCTTTATCCGGACCCCCGGATGAAAGCGATCATAAAGAGCGTTATAAAGTATCTGCCCCGGCTCTGGGAGGACATGATACTGCTTGGCAGTTTTAAGGAGAGGGTTAGAGGGCTTGCGGATGACGACGAGGATGTCAGGGCTAAAAAGGAACTGTTCAAAGTTAATTCCGAGCCGTCCCTGGACCTCATCGCGAAGATGGTCGCGGCGGATATCCAGATCTCCGCCCTCAAGCAGCATTGCGTGCTCTGGAAAAAAGCATTTTTTGTAATGGCGGAGGAGGAGGGCCTTCCGGCCAATGTGAATGTCAGCCTGAAACTGCCCGAGCTTGTCATTTATAGTAAGTATGAAAATGAAGCGGATAAGCTTCTGTGCATAGCTGAAGCCGCGAGGAAAGTTGTAATGGCGGATATGGAGAGCGTCCGGACCCTGGCACTGGGGAATGTTCCCGATAGTCTTTCTTTCCTGGAAGAATTGCCCGTTAAGGCGAAATTTTTCGCGGAGCTGGCGGCCGTATGCGTTGAGAACCAGGCTATTGTCCGCGGGATCTTCCACGACGCCTCGCCGGGACTCTCTGTCGAGGAGCCCTGCAATCCGCTTTTGTTCCTGGGGATACTTAAAAAGGAAGTTCTGAAAACGCTGGGCGCGGAAGAATATAAACAGGAGGCGATTCCCTCTATCGTCCGTAAAATACTCGTTTTCGACGCAGTCGCGGATTCCTGCCTGGCCCAGGCGAAGACGCCGGATTATCTCAAGGCTATCTGCGGGAAGATAGTGTCTGGGGAGATAACGGAAAAACAGCGGGCGCTCCTGCAGGCTATGGCGCTGGACCCTAAAGAAGCGCAACGATGGTCTTCGTCGGGGCCCACCAACTTGCCTGAATATTTTGTCGTCTGCGCGCGTGTGCTTTCAGGCAGCCGCAGGAAGGACTAGCGCGAAAAGAGATACTCCAGCGATGTTTATCGGATAGTAAGTCAGCGGCCGGCGAGCTACACTATCAACAAGAAGTGCGAGCGGGGAGAGAGGACTAAGGACTCTGCAAAAAAGGAAAAATTTATGAAAATTAAACTGACTCGCCTGATAACCCTTACCTGCCTGGCTGCGTTCAGCGTAGCGTTGCTGATCCCGGCGCCGGTCAAAGCCGTCGAACCGGGCGCCCCTTGCGGCGACGAGAAGCAGATCACAGAGCTCTACCAGGAAGCTGTGCGTTCAGGCGGGGAGGCACAGAAAAAAGCGCTCGGCGCCGCGCTTTATCCTGTCGTCCAGTGTTTGACCAAGAGAAACGCCCTGCCGCCTTCGTCGCTCCGCGGACCCTTCGCGATCGTCATCGAGACTCTCGCGGCTCTTCGCGGGGTGCCGGTAAAGCTGGCCGCCGACTCCGAGATAGAGCCCGACCCGAAGGCCGCCGCTCCTTACAACAGCCGCGGCAATGCGTACAACCATCTCAGGCAGTACGAGAAGGCCATCGCTGACTATGACAAAGTTATAGAGCTCAACCCCAACGACGCCGGCGCCTACGGTAACCGCGCGTACGCGTACAGTAATCTCAAGCAGTACGAGAAAGCGCTGGCGGACTGCTCTAAAGCGGTCGAGCTGGACCCGAACGACGCCGCCGCCTACAACTGCCGCGGGTATGCTTATAAAAGCCTCAGGCAGTATGAGAAAGCGCTGGCGGACTTCGATAAAGTTATCGAACTGACTCCGGAGGCGGGCCCGGTATATACCAACCGCAGTTCTGTGTACAACAGCCTTGGGCAGTTTAAAAAGGCTATCGAAGACTGCTCCAAAGCCCTGGAACTTAACCCAGACGATGCCGCCGCCTACAACAACCGGGGCATAGCTTACGGCAATCTCAAAAAACATTCTAAAGCTATAAAGAATCTGTCCAAAGCCATTAAGCTTGACCCGCGGATGGCCGCCGCCTATAGCAACAGGGCGTTCGTCTACAACAACATGAAAAAGTACGAGAAGGCGGTGGCTGACTGTTCTAAATCCATAGAACTTGACCCGAACTATGCCTCGCCCTACAACAACCGCGGTTATGCGTACAACCATCTGAAGGAATACGCGAAGGCCGTCGCGGATTACGACAGGGCCATCGAGCTGAACCCTGATTCTTCCGCGGTAACTAACCGCAAGCAGGCCTATGCCGCCCTGCGGCAAAGGTAAGGAGCGCTAAAATGAAGATAATCTCCACAGGTTACAGGCAGCTGAACGATCTGCTTGCCGGGGGCTTCAGGCGGAAAAGCCTGACTCTCCTGGCCGGGTCGCTGGCCCAGGGGAAAACCACGCTGGCTTTGAATATAGCGGCGGCCGTTGCTCTGGGCAGGAAGCCGGAGACTGTCTTGTTTTTCTGCAACTGCGAGTGCCGGCATGCGCTTGCCGAGGGTCTTATAGCGGCGGTGTCCGGGGTTCCGCTTGCGATTGTCAGACGGGCCGCGTTTACGGGCCATAAAGATCTGATCTGGCCGGCTTCACGGATCTCCGCCAGCCCGCTCTATATAGTAGACGGGAACTGGCACCCAAAACGGCTGACGGATATTATCGGCATTGCTACTGGTGAAATTATTCCGGGATCAGGGTGGAAGCGAATGTGTGCCCCGGCGCTTGTTATAATCGACGATCTAACCGGAGTAGTGGATAACCTGTGGACCAGCCCGTGGAAGTTTAGGAGCAGCCGGGAGCAGTACCGGTCTGTGTTGAAAGGACTCAAAGAATTTGCCGTAACACAGGACGTTGCGGTGGTCGGAATAGCTCCTGTTCATCATAGGCATGGTAAAAAGCAGGAGCCCCGGCCACAGGATCTTGAAAAACTGTTCGGCAAAGAAAAGTTCTCGGATGAACAGATCTTTATGCGTGGAGTAGTAGAGCCGTCAGAGCATAAAGTGGAACTGCACGCCGCCGGCCGCCCCGGGAAGGCGGTCCTGTCCCATAACCCCGCCCTGGCGCTTTTTTCCGACGCGCTGAATGGGGCGGATAGTTTTGGGACTCTAGAGGGATAGTTTCTCTCCCGGGTGTCTGCCATACTATTGATATGAAAAACATATTCTATAAATTCGGCGCCGGGCTACCCGAGGCGGAATATCTGGAACACGAGGCGGCATGGATGCTGCTGGTAGACTATTTAAACATAGATAAGATCCGCATAAGCTTCTACGAATACCTTGTCGGCCAGCGGAAGATAGGCGAAGATATAGAGGGCCATGTCGCGATGCTGCGCCTGAGCCAGGAGCTGACGGACGAATTCATAGCCGTGCTGCCGGTAACCAAGGGCAATGAAAAGCGGTTAATAAACTACCTGAAACAGTATCCCAGGTATATAGGCTATAAGCGCCTACTCGAAGAGTATTCGCCCGACGCCGACACCCGCAAACTCTTCTGCCAGCGCGCGGCGGAACTCTTCCCCGAAGAAGCAGGGGAGCAATGGAGGGAGGGATGAGCGACTATAGGCTACTGGCGGCCACTACAAGCTGGCCTGAGGGAAGCCCATTTGGAAATTGCCTTAATTTCGTCGCTGCTCGGGATATACTATGACCAGGTTCGGAGATAAAAAAATACTGATCATTGAGGACGATCCTGATTTGAGCCGTGTATATAAGGTTTTGCTTGAGCGGGAGGGCTATCGGCAGGTTCGTCACGCTAAGACGGGGGATAAGGGGCTGGTGTTGGCTAAGAATTGGCGGCCTGACCTTATCATTTCCGATATACTTCATAGGGGCCCGGACGGGTTCTCTGTTTTCGAGGAGCTCTATCTTTATCCCTCAATGCTCTCCACCAGGTTTATCATCGTAAGCGGCTGTTCGGTGCCTGATAATCTGGTTTACGCTGAAAAGGCGCGGGAGACAGGCGTTTCTGTTTGTATGGAAAAGCCTGTCGCCCCAATAGCGCTCCTGCTGATAATTTATACGGTCCTGGCTGGGGTCGAAGAAGAAACCAGCCGGGGGCTATAAAGTCAGTGAACCAGATAGAAATGAATACAGAGGTAATATGCTATGGAACCTAACACAAATAATATGATCGAAAACATTAAAAAAGTTGTAGCAAAAAAGTATCTTCTCACTCCCAAAGATCTTAGCTCCACAAAACGTGGTAAGGTCTTTGCTTTCCCGAGGCAGGTGGCTGTCTACCTGGCCTGCGCACTTACAGAATTGCCGCTTAAAAATATCGGGGAAGTCTTCGGCTACGATCATTTTGGCATGGTTCTGTACTCAAGATACAAAATACGGTTAATGGTGCAAGCTGACTCCGGTTTTAGCGAGGAGATCCGCCAGCTGATCTTGATGATAAAAACCGAGGTGGTATAGTTTGGGTATCATAGCCCTCGGCCTGATGATATTATAGACTGCGCCGGGGATAATGAAAAATAGGCGTTGCAGTGGCGCGCAGGGTTGAAACTGTGGTAAGGTTGAGCAGTTCCTGGAAAATACCTGCTCGGCAAATGGAGAACAGCGTATGGCTGGTAAAAAACAAAATGTACGTTGGAATCTGGCTGGGTATTTCACTGAATTCGACGGCACGGAGATGGCGGCATTTAAAAAGAAACTGCTTTCTGACGCGGCGGGGCTTCGAAATAAGGCCGCTAAATTGAGTGCGGTGTCACCTAAGAACTTTACCGAGTGGGAGGAGCTTGTTCTTTCGGCTGAAGACTGCTCGTCGCGGTTCAGGCACTTTTCTTCTTACCTGGGAGGCTTGGAGGCCGTTGACCCCGGCAATAAAAAATATGGGAAGAAGACCCGGCTTATCTCAGGCTTTGCCGCATTGGAAGAGTTGGAATCCGAGTTGCTTCGAGCGCTTACTGGAGTCAGCAATAAAGTCTTCAGCGAATTTGTAAAACGTAAGAAACTTAAACCGATAGCCTATTATCTGCACCGCATCCGTAACAGGATAAAGTATGGAATGCTGACGGAAAAAGAGAAATATGCCGCAGATATGAAGTTGTATAGTTCGTATTCCTCTGCGGGGCTGTATGACCAGCTTGTGGATAAGCTCGAATTCGAAATGGTCTGGCCCGATAAGAGCAAGGAGAAGCTTCCCATCGCACTGGGTATTTCTCTTATGTCGGATGCCGACCGCCCTGTCGGGAAAGCCGCTTTCGAGGGCGCTAACCGCGCCTGGGCTACTATCGAGGACTCCTGCGCTTATGCGCTAAACTCTATAGCCGGCACCAGGCTTACGCTCGATAAGCAACGGGGCGTGCCTTGGTTTATGGATGGAGCTTTGGTCTGCGCCGGCGTCCGCGGCAAGACACTGGTCGCCATGTATAAGGATATTGACAAAAATCTCGGGACAGCCCGGGAAATCCTGAAAACAAAAGCCCGCAGTATGGGGCGTAAAGGGATTCGCATTTTTGAGCGTGAAGCGGCCCCGTCGAAAATTGGTTACCCTATGCTTACCTGGGCCGACGGCTTCTCAAAATATTCGGACACGTTCGATTCCGGCTACCCTGCGCTTGGCGAGTATTATCACAAATTTGCTGAAAAATGCTGGATGGACGTCCGGTCGCACGGGCGGAAGCGCCCGGGAGAGTTAGCTACTGACTCCGCAGTATCCGCAGAGGAACGTGTCTGCTTATCTTTTTGCGATTCTTTTCGCGATGTTAGCATTGTGGATCATGATATGGGACGCGCCTGGCAGAGCTACCTGATGCGCAATATGCGACCCTGGGCGTGCAAGCATCCTATGACGCTCTCTGAGGCGGCGGCTATCTTTGCCGAGCGTATACTGCCTGACGGTGTTCTGACCGATAAAAAGAAGAGCGGCGGAAGAAAAGCGGCCATTCCAGGCGCAGACTTGTGCTCTGCCGCCGCTTTTATACTGGATATAACGGCGCGGTTTGAATTCGAGAAGGCCTTTTACGAGGAGCGCCTCCACAGCGAAGTTCCGGTCGCGCGGCTTAAGGCCTTGATGTGCAAGGCGCAGCGCAGTGTATATGGCGATGCGCTTGAGCCGGGCGGGGAGGATCCGCTGCTCTGGGCTTCCAGGCGTCACTTCTATCGTGTCGATGTGCCTTTTTACAATTTCCCGTATTCTTTAGGCTTCCTTTTCGCGTCTGCTCTTTTTGCGCGGCTTAAAGGCGAAAAACCGGTGTTTCGTTCGAAATATAAGGCCTTCCTTCGCATGGCCGGCCGTAACAGCGCAGTGAGCCTGCCCGGCAGCAGCATGGGGATTAACCTGGGGGAGCCGTCCTTTTGGGCGGCCCAATTTAGCGGCGTCAAAGCATCCATGGCTGAATATAAAAAGCTTTTAGCCGCTAAATCTGCTGCTTGAATTTACTGGGGGCGCTATTATGCTAAAAAATTGGGGAACCACCTGTGATATTAATCAGGAAACTCGCAGCCTTTCCATGGAGCAAAATGTACCTGAGGCCAGAGGCGTTACCGTGTCAGAGTCAGGTCACGCTACCCTCTGCGTAAGTTGTTTGATTGGTTCCGGCGGTTGTTTGACGTTTGAGCGTGTCCTGGCTGGTTATGGATGTTCAGTGTTTTTTTCGTCGTTCTATTCATCCAGGAGCGCGTCGTATACCGGTGTTCCAGGTTTTATGCCCGCATCTGTGAATAATTCCCGGATATCAGTCGGGCGGCAGCGGATTTTTGTTATGTAGTATTCTGGTTTGGCGGAGGTAGCGTGGGTTTTTGAGAAAGAAACTGTCCCGGTTGCCAGTTCCAAGGCCCGGCATCTGTTATCTATATAAATAAGGATATCCGGTTTTAAATTATAGTCGGTGTCAGCTTGCCGCGTTGATATCGTTGGCTTGTCCTTGCCCGCTGTAGCTGCGTTGGTCTCATCTGACATTAGAAGTTCCAGATAGGGGTGCCCCGGCGGGAAACCGGAGGTTAGCAGCTTGATGTACGCTTGTTCTTTGCCGCAGGCGGTTCTGTTTATGAAGTATTTGTATCCTGCGCTCAGATCGCTGAGCTTTGCTATGACTTGCGTGCCCTCCCCACGTTTGAAAAAAGTTAATTCTACATGGAGTATGTTAAGCTTGTCTGGGTTTATGGGGGCGGCCATGTTTCAAGTATGTTAGAAAAGCCGCCCGTTGTCAATTATTCAGTATGCCCTCCGGGGGTGTCTTTTTTCTTTAAGTTTGGTAAGATATTGGTAGACGGTGCGGTGGCCAAGTGGTAAGGCGAGAGTCTGCAAAACTCTTATTCGTGGGTTCGATTCCCACCCGCACCTTAAAATTTTCAGTGTTTTAAGCGACCGGCAGAGGCCGGAACCGGGGAAATCTCCCTCCTGCCGCCAGGCGGGGTAGAAAGAGGAGAGCCCCCAGGGGTTTAAAAATGAAATCTCCCATCAGTCAGCTC
>Ga0209211_10001882_pt1 | contig 37884 bp, 18 predicted proteins | sample RifGroA2_FD_183992 | JGI IMG/M metagenome (GOLD analysis project Ga0209211, IMG submission 183992) | Groundwater microbial communities from Rifle, Colorado, USA - Groundwater A2 (SPAdes) (version 2) | ecosystem: Environmental > Aquatic > Deep subsurface > Groundwater | place: Rifle, Colorado...
CGCCACAAATATAAAAAAAATGTAAATGGTATTTAGGATTTAAAAAAATGTGTAAATTTGTAGTAGGATTATTAACCAAAAAGTGTAAACTTTTTTTAGGACGAGACAGCTATCGGATCGAACATTATGGACAGACACTGACTTTATGGACAGGAACTATTTAGAGTTTGTCCGTAAAGTCAAATTTTTTAATTTATTAGGTAAGAGGTATAAGGAAATAGCGAATGGCAGTTAAACCCTTATATCATATATCTTTATACTATATTCTATAAGTTTTGGATTATTAGAATTACGGCATAAACTTACAGGTTTTAACTACATTACAGACAGGCTTTAATTATATATTTACTTTATCATACATATTCATTCATTTGGTTGTTTTGTATAGTTTCCTAAAAGTTTATTTTCCAATCACCTTGCAAATTACAAAATAATAAATAACAAATAAAATTAAATTAATTTATTTTATTTTATACTCTATAGTAGCATAATGGAGTATAAGTTACCCAATTGAGTGAATTAAATTTGTAAAGCCTGAAAGTTGAAAGTTCATAAAGTTAAATGTAAACTATTCCTTATTATACATTTCGAATCCGAAAAGTAAAATATCATCTGTTTGTTCTTGTTTGTTTTGCCACGATAAATGTGCTTCTTCAATGGTTTTCATTTTATCGTCGGGTGATAATAAAGTCATTTCTAAAAACAAATCTTTCATTCGTTTTAAAGTATATTTTTTATTTTTTTCTCCACCAAACTGATCTATATAACCATCGCTGAATAGATAAGCCCATTCATTACTTTCCATTAATACTTCTGTTTGTGTGAAACAATATTTATCATCGGTATATCCTCCAATTGCAGCTTTATCAGGTTTATATACTATAATTTTACCAAAATGATTAACAACGTATAAAGAAATGTTTGCTCCGGCATATAGTAATTTGTTAGTGCTTTTGTCGTACATGCAAAGAGCTATATCCATTCCATCTTTTACACGGTTACTAAGGTTTTCTTTCTGTCGCAAGGTTTGTTTTACAAGTTTACTTAATGTATTAAGAATATTGGCTGGTTCGTAAATCTTTTTCTCTTTAATAATCTCATTCAGCAAAATATTTCCAATCATACTCATTATTGAGCCGGGAACACCATGTCCGGTACAGTCAGCAATGGCAAAAAACACCTTATTGCTTTGAGATATATGCCAGTAAAAATCTCCACTTACAATATCTTTTGGCTTATAATAAAGTACATAGGATTTAAAAGAATTATTAAGTTCATCATTCAAAGGCAAAATTGAAGATTGTATATACCTTGCATAATTTATACTGTCACTTATTTCTTTATTTTTTTCATCTACTATTTTCTTTTGTCGTTCAATTTCAAGTTTCTGCTTTTTAAGCAAGGAATTTGCTTTTCTTTTTATCCTGTAACTTCTATAGCTTAACAAGAGAAGGGAAACTGCCAGTACTCCAAAAACAATAAAAAAATTACGCCGTTGACGTTCTTTATCTAATAACAATTTTTGCTCACGTTCTTTAACTTTATTTTCAATTTCATTTTGGTGTTGTATCTTATCAAACTCGTAAACTAATTTTACTTCGGTTTGCTTTCTAACTATATCAGAATTATATAACGAATCATTAACACTGGAATACAATTTATGGTATTCAAATGCTTTTTTGTAATCTCCTGTTTTTTCATATAATAAAGATATTTGCTTATATACCAAATTAAGATGTGAAAGTTGAACTTTATTTAAATCTAATGTTAGGTTCTTTTTATAATATTCTAAAGCTTTAGGGTAATCTTGTTTAACTTCTGCAAAATACCTGCCGTATGCCGAATAACCGGAAGCCAGACCTTGTTGGTTTTGTGTAAGCTCAGCATTATCAAGTGAAATCTTCATCCATTTCAGGAAACAATCATATTGTTTTTGAAAATAACATACTCCGGATAAAGCCCCGGCAGAAACGATTAACCCGTTTCTGTCGTTTCGTTGAATATGAATCTCATATACTTTTTCAAGATAATTCTGGGCTTCTTTATACTTGTTTTGTTTTAATAATGTCTTACCAATTTTATAATAAACTATGGCTTTGCCATTTTGGTCATCATCTTTATTTATTGTTTTTTCTGCCTTTTCATATAATGCAATGGCTTTATCAAGATCGAGCATTTGCTCATAAATAGTTCCTAAATTAATGCAAATTGGAAAAATTCCTTCAGAATTACCGCTAAATTCTGAAAGTTTTAAAGCTGTAATAAATGCTTCAAGTGATAAAGTGTAATTTGATTTTTTCTTAAAAAAAATTCCTTTCGAAGTATAAACATCAATAATAGTAAGCGTATCTTTCGATTTTAATGCTTCTTGAGTAGCCAGTTCGTACATATTAGCTGCTTTAATAGTTGAATCAATGCTTTCAAATGTTAAAGCTTTGTACATATAAATCAGACTTTTTTTGGAATAGTCCTTTATAATAATCCGAGCTAAAAGCTGATTAAGAAAATGCAACTTCTGTATCGGAGTTTGCTCATTTTTTACAGCTTTTAAATAGAGAGAAATGGATTGGTTAAAATAATCTGAATCAAAAATCAACAATGATTTATTTATGGCTTGAGAGGCATATTTTTTAGCTAATGGATTTTTTTCATCAATAAGTTGGGTAGTTATTTCAAACAAGGTTTTAATCTGTGAAGTATCCTGTTTTTGCTTTTTTAAATCATTGAATAATGAATCAAGTGTGTTGTCTGATTTAGCTGGTATATTGCAGCAAAGAATGATGAATAAAATAATCCCGATTAAATGCAAAAATGAAGTTGTAAAGTAAGTGTGTTTTAGTAATTTCATTTAAAAATAATAAATAATTTGCAAAAAAGATAAAATAAAAACCCGGATATTCTCTGAATGAGATTGCCGGGGTGAAATTAAAAATAATTATTTATTTATTTCCTTTTACTATAAACCACCATAAAGCTACATAAGCAGCTTCTGCTTTAGCACCGCTTATAGTACTGGTAACATCGCTCATTTTTCCCACAGTACTATTGTGTGAATCATTGATTACATCACCAGAAATTCTAATAACGGTATTATTGTGTGAATCGCTGATTGTTTTACCATCACTATCTACTTTGCCAATGGTGTTATTACTTGCATCGCTGATGGTTCTTCCATCGCTGTCAATTTTACCAACATTATTGTTGCTTGAATTAACTAAAGTGTTCCCATCCATTTTGTATTGTGCAGAAACAAAAGTGCAGATAACAGAAAATGCTATTACTGCAAAAAAAGTTTTAATTGATTTTTTCATATTAATTTGGATTTAGAATTATTGTTTAACAATCATTTTCAAATTACTGTTTTGTCCGTTACTGATTTTTACAAAGTAAATACCACTACTTAAACTACTCAATTCTATATGTGTTGTTTTAGTTGAAACTTTTAAAGAATACAATCTTTCTCCCAGAACATTAAGTACCTCAATTTTATATTGACCTATTTCGTTAATAATTACTTCTATAGATGAATTAAAAGGATTAGGAAATATCTGACAATAAAACAAATTGTCGGATGTAGATATTTCTGAACAAATATCAACATAAATTGCACCATTTGCAAAATCCGAACAACTGTTTACATCAATATAGGTATATGTAATTAAATAATTTCCAATTCCTGCCGTTGAAGGACTGAAAACATTACCAGTAACAAATGAACCTGAATAATTTCCACCTGAAGGATTACCTCCGGTAAGTGTAACATCGGGATCGGTTATACATAGAGTGTCAATAGATGACAGGTTCAATGTAACAATAGGTAAGGTATTTACAATAACTGATAATGTCTGAGGAATGGAAGATCCATTTACATTATTAGCCGTAATAGAGATTGTTCCTCCAATTGCTCCTGAAATGATGTTAATTGTTTCAGTAGTAGATGACCCTGTCCATCCAACTGGTAAAGTCCATGTATAATCAGTAGCACCGCTAACAGGAGATACTGAATAAGTATAACTGCTTCCTTCGCAGATAGAACTATTGCCATTAATTGATTCGGGTTGTGAAGGAACAGAAACAGGAGATTCTCCGTTGTCTGCAATATTTGATCTGGAGGATGACCATGTTTTATTTGGTGTACAGCCTGCAGGATTAATTACTTCAATCTGATAATATAAAAGACCAGTAGGTGGGGCAATATCAGTATATGAGTTAAAAGTAGAAGCAATGGATGACAGTAAAGTCATATTGGTAGAATCAGAGCCACGGTAAATATTATATGTTCCGAAAGCGAACCCCTCATAATGGTTCCATATCAGATTCCAATCTCCACCCATTCCACTGTTAATTGTTAAATGAATTGTTTTATGAAAATTACCCATCATTGATTCAATCTCGCATGTATCGAGGATAGACAATTTATAACGATATGCCTGTTGTTGCGGATTAGAAGCATTGTCTGTAAATGTACTTAAATCGGAGTAAGCTACTGCCCCGATTCTTTCGAACTGGTCGGCAACAATTCCTTCGCAGTAAACAATAAATGAGTCAATTTCAGCACTTACCGGTGGTTCCCATACAATAATGTTACTGTGAGTTAAGCTGTCGGTACTTACAAGGCAGATATCAGGCGCAGGCATCGAAGATGCATTCAGATCATACAATGCTGATGAAGAACAACCTCCAGCAGACATACTTACTGTTACCGAATATGTTCCGGATTGTGTTACAGTAATATTCTGAGTTGTTGCACCGGTATTCCATTGGTATGATGCATATCCCGAATTTGCAGTTAAAAAAACCGTGCCTCCACCGCAAAATGTTATACTTCCTGTTTTCGTTATTACAGGAGCTGACGGCGGAGTACCAAAATTTAAAGAAACTGTTTGAGAAACAACCGAACATGAACCGTCACCAAGTGTTACGGAATACTGACCCTGAACTGTAGCTCCAAAACTCGAAGATGTTGCTCCGCTGATTGGATTTCCATTTAAATTCCATTGGTAAATATAACCGGTACCGGTGTTGCATGTTAATGAAAGTGTATCGCCCTGGCATGTTGTTGTTCCTTGCGGAGTACTGACAGTTGCTGTGAGATTACAGGCTGTTCCACCCATACAGAAAATATAACCGGTTTTAATAAGAGTATCTATGCAGCCGGTAGTGTTATTTACAGCCACTAAAGTAACATCATAGTTCCCATTATAAGTATACACATGAAATACAGTAGCATTACCGGTCTGTGTAGAAAATCCATCGCCCCAGTACCATGTAAATGTATAATTTGACGGACTAGGGGTTGAATTTGTAAATTGTGCTGCAAAAGGTGGAGAAGTAAACAGTTGCTGGTTTACACTAAAAGCTAATCCAAAATTAGAACTTACGGATACTTTTGCACTGTCAGAACCGGAACATCCATTTCCTGTGGTCATTACAACATAATAAGTTCTGTTTTCAATGGGATGGGCAGTAACAGAAGCTCCTGTTGTTCCGGAAAGATCGGTTGCAGGACTCCATGTATAGGTGAGAGGTGTTACATAGTTTCCAGTAGGGGTTGCAGTTAATGTACCATTCTGACTACAGGTAATGGAAATATCATTTGCATTTACAACAATTGGCCCTACATTAATAGTAATGGAATCTCTTCCGATACATCCATAAGTAGAGCTTGTTCCTGTAAGATAATATTTTGTTGTTACTGTTGGAGTGGCAATAGGATTCAGAATAGAAGGATTGCTTAATCCGGTGGTTGGAGTCCAGCTGTATGTTTGTCCGGAAGATGTTCCCGAAAGCTGAACAGCACCTCCTAAACATGTATTATATGAAATTGGTCCGGCATTAGCTACAACAGTATAAGTAGTAACAGATATCTGATCGTTGTTGGTGCATCCGTGATCGCTGACTACCTGGCATAAATAATTAGTTGTTAACTGTGTTGGTGTAGCAATCGGAGTTGCAGTTGTCGGATTCTGTAATGTTGCAGTAGGAGTCCAGTTATAAGTTATTATATTAGTTCCGGTTGCATGTAACATTATGCTTGTTCCTGCACAGATTATAGTATCATTTCCTACATCAATAGTTGGGCTTGGCCATGAAATAGCGTATAAGGTTGCAGTTCCAACACATCCATTATCAATGTCAGTTATACTTACAGTATATGTTGTGTTTGTTGGAGGATAAACATCGGTGGTAGAACCAATGGGAGCAGATAAATAATTGGTAGGACTCCATTGATACGAATATCCCCATCCACCACCATTAGGATTAGTCTGGTTTGCTGTAACACTTACTGCAGTTCCACTAGAACACCTGGAAATTGTATCGGTACTTAATTCAGCAATAGGTCTGTCGTTGAAATAAGCATAAACCTGGTCGCCAGATGTTGTAGCAGGGTCAGAAGAAATTATTCTGAAATCAAAATAACCATTATCAGCAGTACCGGCTGGAATATATCCATGAATAGTTCCACCTGCAGATGAAGTCATGGTTCCTAAAGTAACAGGTGTGGTAAAAAGCCCTGTTCCGGTAGCATCCATTTCTAATGTAAAAATATTACCTGAATTATAAGGCATAGATGGTATAAAACTCACAAGCATCGAATCGCCTTGTACAGATGAAATACATTTATCGGTGCCTGCTGCAGGAGAGGATATTTTTATAGTAGAAATCTTCTGAACAAAAACAGATGTATAATTATTGGTAACATAAACAGAATCAGAAAAAGTAAAGGTGTTCTTAAATTTTCCGGTAGTATAAACATTTCCCTTTTTATCAATTGCTAAACTATTATTTGAACTACCTGTAGACAAAGTATATGTTGGTCTTGACACCCAGGCAGAAGTTCCACCGTACCTCATATATTTAACTGTACCAATAGTATTGTCGGTAACAACAGGGTTCCCTGTCCTGTCAAGTTTAATATTTAAATAAGAATCAGTCCCGAAAGGGCCTTTCTGTGTCCATTCAGGAGTTTCTGTTGCACCTGGAACATTCCATCCTGTTATAAATGCATAACTACCGGATCCTGTTAAACTGATAGGATTTCCCCAGGAATCATTTCCAAAATTAATTGAACTAGTAAATCTTCCACACAAGAAAAACTTACCACCATCTGATTTGCTGGTAATGCCATATGCATAATCGCTTGAAGTAGAACCATAATTTCCTTTATAATCATGAGTGGTTCCGGCACTGTTAAATATTATACATAATGCATCAATACTATTGCTGTTACTGGTTAAATTTGGTGTAGCCATATTACCTGAGAAATATCCAGAGACATAAACTTTGCCAGCATTATCCATACATACTCCCGTACCTGTTGCAGTTGTTGCTGTATATCCTTTTGACCAGAGTAGTGTACCACTGCTGTTATATTTTGCAACATATAAACGAGTATTACTATAAATATCTCCTACAACTGCAAAGTCGCCATTGGATGGATGTGCCCATATGGATCTTCCGTAATCACCGCTGGTGTTACCGTCTCTTACTTTTAGTTGAAGGTTTCCATTATTATCAAACCGTGCAGCAAAAATATCCTGAACTCCTGAAGAAACTAAAGAATCGGTTTGAGAAAAGAACATTTTTGTTGTAAAATACCCGGTAATATATATTCTTCCTAAATTATCAATACTAATTCCTAAACCTTCATCATCGGAAGAACCTCCAAACGATTTGGTCCACATGTATTGTCCCATGGTGTCTAGTTTAACTAGAAAGATATCTTTCAAGCCTCTGCCAACCAGCATTGTACTTCCAAAGTAAACGGTATCTTTAAAACTACCGGTAATATATGTGTAACCAAGTGAATCTGCAGCAATAGCAAATCCTTCTTCGTTCAGAATACCCGGTGAAACAGTTTTATTTGACCATCGGATAGCCTGAGCATTAATAATACTTGTAAGAAAACAAGTACATACTATTAATAATAAAGTTTGTTTCATTTTATATGATTTTATGTTTAATAATTATTTTATTCTTTCACTAATTTTTGTTTTCTACTATTTTGCCCGTTGTTTATTTTTACAAAATAAACGCCTTTAACAAGTCTGCTCAAATCTATTATTGTGTTATTGTCTTTAATCTCTGATGAGAATACAATTTCTCCAAGAACATTTAGTATTTCAATTTTATTTTTATTTGTTTTATTTATAATTACTGTAATTTGTGAACTGAATGGATTTGGGAAAATTTCAAATTCATTCGTAGAAATAATTGAAGGAGAAATATTAAGACAAATATCAACTTGTATATCAGCGACTGCATCATTTGCACATGAATTAATATCAGTGAATACATAAGAGATTGTAAATAATCCTGAGCCTGAAATACTAGGATCAAAAAGACTATCATTATAAACTCCGGTTCCAGAGTATATTCCTCCATAAGGAGAACCACCCGTTAAATTAAAAACGGATAAAGTATCACAAATTACTCCAAATGGAGCAAGTGTAACAATTGGTAATGGATTTAATGTAACGTTAATAATTAAAGGAGGACCTATTCCACATGAATTATTTTCAACAACAGTTACCTGACCGCTATTTGTAGCAGCAAATGCTGACATGTTTGAATTTGTAGAAGTTCCTGTCCAATTTAATGGAAGTGTCCATGTAAAAGAATCAACATTCAAATCAAAAATTACTCCATAGTTTACATAAGAACTGTCACATATTATAGTATCGGCCCAGCTTAATGTGGGCTGAGTGGGTGGTAATTGAACAGTAACCCACAATTGTTGTGCGGCACCGCCGCCGCATGCATTAATAGCATATACAATAATATTCCCGGAATTGTAATCAGGAATAATTGAAATAGAATCTGTTGAAGAAGAACCTGCCCAGGTTGAAGGAATTGACCATATATAGGAAGTGGCACCAGAAACTAAATCAATATGATATATTTGTGTGCTGTTTTCGCAAATTGACGTGTTCCCATAAATTATACTAGGCATTACTGGTAGAGGATTTACTACTACAGAAATTGTTTGAACAGGGCTGCTTCCACAACTGTTTTCGGCTGAAACTGTAATATTTCCGCTAATATTTCCTGAAGTTGTAGTAATTGAATCTGTAATAGAATTGCCAGCCCAACCCATAGGTAATGTCCATGTATAGCTTGTTGTTCCAGGAACAGAATCAATATTATAAATAAGATTATTTCCTTCACAAACATTTGTTAATCCGACAATAGTATTAGGTTGTGCAGGAACTGAAATAATGCTCACATTTAACGATTCAGGAGTACTTGAACCGCAATTATTATTAGCAGTAACCGTAATAGTACCACCAGTATTGTTTGTAGTTACATTAATTGAATCAGTAATTGACGTTCCTGACCAACCAACCGGCAATGACCAGGTATAAGAAGTAATTGTGGAATCAGGTGCAACGGAATAAATTACTGAAGAACCATCACAAACTGAATCCTGCCCTATAATGGAACTTGTATTAAGCGGTACAGAATTTATAGTAACAATTAAACTATCAAATGATGAACATGTACCATTTGTTGCAGTGAAATTAATTTGGGCTGTGCCTGCGAAAATATTATTCCAGTCAATAATAGCAGTGGTGTCTGCTGGCAACAATGCTCCTGCTCCAGATGTTATCAGCGACCAGACATAAGAAGTTGCATTGGCAGATGATGAATATATATAAGTTGAGTTAGCTGGATTTACACATAACATAGTATCTCCTGTCAATAAAACTGGAATAGTTGGAGTCAATAAAATATTTACAGTTCTTATTACAGAATATGAACCTGAACAGTTTGCATTTAATCCTCTTACAATTATGGTTGCAGCGCCTGAAAATGAAGGGTTCCAATCAACTACAGCAGAAGTGTCAGTGCCAGTAATGGTTCCGGCAGAAACAGGAGATAATTGCCATTCGTATGTGTCGGAATTACTTACTTGATAAGTAGAATATGTGGAATTTGCAGATGATGCACATAAAACTGAATCACCAAAAGGTTTTGCAGGTACTTCAGGTAATGCGAATATTGAAATATTTAATGTGTCGGAATTTATACTCTGACATGTACTATTACTTGCCGAAATAAATACTTGAACATTGCCAAAAAAAGTATTATCCCAGTCAACATCAGCAGATGTGTCTGATGGCGTTAAAGTTCCTGCTACTGAAGGATTAATTGTCCATATATATGATGTAGCACCTGATGCAATATTTGTTGTGTAAGTGGAATTGACAGAATTTGAACAAAGAATACTAACTCCTACAGGAATTGTGGGGATTGATGGACTCTGGAAAATAGTAATATCAGTTCCATTTTCTGTTCCGGTTATACTTGGGTTAGTAGAAATTACTCTGAATCTGTATCCATTACCATTTGTTATTGAAAGTGGAATAATATCATTAAACGTTCCTGATGTAATACTATTTAATGTGCTTACAATAGTCGGTGAAGTAAAGCTTCCAGATGCATCAGATAATTGTAAAATAAAATCATTACCTGTATTAAAAGCACCAAATGCTATATAACTAATTGAAACAGAATCGCCGGTACAGAATAAAAATATGGCTGGATTGTTGGTTGTTATAGTCATAACCCCGGAAACACGAATTTTCCCGGATTCAAGTATTGAATTTATTGGAATAAATGTTGTATCAATGAATTCAATGGGTGTTGGTGTATTAATAAAATCAAGTGGAGTAAAATTTCCAGGAAAACCAACTATATTGTAACGTATGGCAAATACCACCGTTGAATCGGCTAAGTTTTGACCTGACAAAGTCGGGTCAACCCATGAAAACATAAGTTTTCCGTTATTAATCTGCGATGTGCCAAAACTACTTGCATCCATTCCTGCTAAGCCGAATTGTTCAACTGAAGCAAAAGTTGCTGTTATTGTATTGAATGAAATAGTTCCCTGCATGGAAATGATTTTGTTAAACTCCCATACACGAACCGGCACAACTACCTGTGATGCATTTGGGCCTGAAACAGAATCAATTCTAAGTCTTAATGTTTGAGTAAAAGTTGAACCTGTTATACTGATTTTTCCGTTAACAGTACTTACAGTTAATGTGTTCAGGAGAGAATCCGTTACTTCAAGCGGTGTTGGAGCTGTTGCAAAGCTAAGTATAGATTGATCTCCGGCATTACCAGTAAGGTTATATATCATAGTAAATAATGGAGCATCATTTGTCATATCCTGTCCAGTTAGAGTGGCATCAACCCACGAAAACGTAAGTTTACCGCTTGATATTTGAGTAGTTCCAAAATTTGAAGAAGATAAATCTGGCAAACCATAATAACCTATACCACCATAAGAAACAACTGCCGGGTCAAACTGAATAGTACCTTGAATTGAATTAATATTAGTAAAATCAACTCCTCTGAGTGAAACTAGAACCTGTGAACCATGAGTTCCTGAGATGGTATCTATTTTCAAAGTAACACTTGCAGGAGTATATGTATTTTGCACATTAACAGCTCCGTCTTGTAAAACTAATGTTTCAGTTGCAAATGTGTTATTCACAACTTCCATTATTGTTGGTGCATTTACAAATGAAAGAATTGAAACCTGACCGATAGAACCTATTACATTTAATTTTATTGAAAAAATAATAGCAGAATCAGGAAGCGATACTCCAACCAGCGAAGCATCGAACCACGAAAAAGTAAGTTTTCCGTTTCCTGTTTGTGAGGTTCCGAAACTTGATGCGTTCATTCCTGGTAAACCAAAATCTTGCACTGAAACAAAAGTTGTAATAGATTGATCGAACTGAATTGTTCCTTGAACAGAAATAATGTTAAGGAAATCTTTGACCTTAACAGGAACTGTAACCTGTGTTGAGGGAGCTGCATCATGATTTTTCATGATTAATGTTACAGAACCAAACGAACCAGTTGAATATAAAAATAAGAGAAAGAAATAAAAAACAATACCTTTTTTCATTGCAATAATATTATTTAATTCAAAACAGTAATTTTAAAATTTACTAATTACACCGACCTTTTGTAATAAAGTGAATTCGGACGGTGTAATTATTTTTTTAGTATTTAATATTTGTTATTTGAAGAATACCATTTTTTTAACATTTACATATTTACCTGAAAGCATTTTGTAATAATAAGTACCCGAACTTAACCTGTTCCCATTACTATTTGTTCCGTTCCAAATAATAGTATGTAACCCTTTTGTGTAAATACCTGAGAATTCATCCACCTTTTTACCAAAGAGGTCATAAATTGAAATCACTACTTTATCTTCATAAGGTAAACTAAATGAAATACGGGTATTTTCATTAAATGGGTTAGGTGCATTCTGATTTAAAACATAGCCATCAGCATGGTTACCACTAACAGTAGTCATTTCAGTTACTGATACTATACCACCATTTAAAGAGAGCGATAGAGTTTCAATATTGTTGTTATATGCTTCAGCATTTGTTATCGCAGAATTGATTAAAATGGATGAAGATTCCCCATTATGTCCGATAACCTGGAATTTTAATTCGAAAATGACAGTACCATCAGCTAAAGTATAACCATTCAGGTTTTCAGTTAACCAAAGAGTAGTTATCATTCCATTTTGTGTTTGAGTGTTTCCGAAATTCATGTCTAATGCAACATTGTTGGTTTCGATAAAATCAAGTACCTGTGGGTTCCATTTAATAGTATATTGTAATCCGCTGATATTATTAAAATTGCTAACTGTTACTGGGATTGTAATAATATCGCCATTTTGAGCCTGATAATTTGAAATATTAAAAACAAGCGTATTTGGATTTAATAGTTTTGCAGTATTAGGATCCCAGCTATTATTTACATCACCAAATTTTATTCCCACAAAGTTTTGATCAGTTGCTGTATTTGCACTGCTGTATGACCTTGAATTTTCGTACGGGAAAGGATTTTGCGGATTTGCAAAAACATAACTTGAGTTTACAAATGCCCATAGTTTGTTTCCTGGGAATGAAGTGATATTTTGTAAAATCAGCGATTTAGTTAAAACAATATCAAGGTTGGTTACTGTTCCCGAACCATTTACATCTCCAGCAATAATTTTGTATGGTGAACCAAGTAATTGTGTGTTAAGAATATGCCTTTGCATTAATACCAAGTCTAAAGTTGAAATACCATTATAAGTAATAATATCGTTATTCTTATAAGGTGTAATTATATGGCTTGTACCTTGAGTTACATCAAAGAAATACTGTCCATTAGCAGAAGTAGTCATTGAATCATTTGTTGATCCGGTACGAACCAATTTAACACCATTTACGAAACTGCCTGTTTCGCTCATTACTGTACCGGAAATGGTTACTGTTGATGGAGAACTGGTAACTGTTACAGTTGTAATTCCAGCTGAACCAGAACAAGTTCCTATAGTAGCAATTACAGAATAAACACCACTCATAGCAATTGTAGCATTGGGAATAGTAGGGTTCTGAACTGTTGAACCAAATCCGTCTGGTCCAGTCCAACTATAAGTAGCTCCAGAAATAGTACTTGCAAACAGATTTATAGTTCCATTTGTAGTTACTGGAGAGTTACTAGTTGCAATAGGAGCAGTTGGAGGTGTAGTAACAGTCATTGTTACTGTATTTGAAGTTGCAGTATTTACAGTATTACATGGAGCACTTGAAGTGATTACACATGTAACAAGGTTATTATTAGCCAGTGAGGAAGATGTAAATGTGCTGGAATTAGTACCCGAATTAGTACCATTAACTTTCCACTGATATGCTGGAGTAGTTCCGGCATTTGTGGGAACTGCTGTAAATGTTACGGAGGTTCCGCTGCAAATGGTTGTTGATGTTGCCGAAATCGAAACTGAAGGTGTGGTACTTTGGTTAATTGTCATTTGAATAGAATTTGACAACACAATTAAAGGGCTTGCACAACCTGCATTTGATGTAAGTTCAACGCTAATTACATCCATGTTTATCAGAGAGCTATTTGAATAGGTATTTGCATTAGTGCCAACATTTACTCCGTTCTTCTTCCATTGATATACAGGTGCACCTCCACCATTAGTTGGAATTGCTGTAAATATGGCATTAGTTCCTGAACAAATAGCTGTTTGAGGAGTAGATATTATAACCGAAGGAGTTACATTTGGATTTACAGTCATGGTTATAGCATTAGAAGTTCCGGGACTATTATTTACACACAATAAAGCTGAAGTCATAATACATGTAATAACGTCACCAGAATTAAGAGTTGAAGTAGAATAAGTGTAAGTATTTGATCCGACATTAGCACCATTAATTTGCCATTGATATGCAGGCGAGATACCACCATTGGTTGGTGTGGCTGTAAACAATACAGGAGTTCCACTACAGATAGCTGTACTTGTAGAAGGACTTATTGAAACAGAAGATGTAAGTCCTGAACTTGGATTAACTGTAATTAGTACAGTATCTCTCAAATAACACCCTCCATTATTAGAAGTAACAATATATTGAATAGTTGAAGGAGGAGTTGCTACAGGATTGGGAATAGTTGGATTACTTAAATAAGTAGAAGGTGACCATAAATAATTTTGTCCCCCCGTAGTATTTAGTTGTATCGAATTACCAGAACAAATTGTTTCATCACTATTAGTATACAATCTTCCGGGTCTGATTACAAATGAAGCATTGCTATAATCAAAGATCAAAGGATTTAATCCTGACTGTACTCTAATCAATGCTGCTGATGAATTTATATTTGGAACAACCCATGTATATGTGTATGACGTTGTTAAATAGTTGGAAACAATAGGTATCCAGTTTGTGCCATAATCTATAGAATAAGAAATGTTATAGTTTCCAATGGGTGCACCTGATTCTGTCCATGTAATATTATATACCTCACATGCACCTAAAGAGTCTGTCCCATTCGGAGCGGTAACTGTTATTGGGTTAGCAGTAGCTGCAATTGTGAATGCCATATCAGAAACATCTTCTTTACAAGTACTTATGTTGTCTCTGATTCTTAAATAACAATTTGTAGATGGCGCATTGGGAACAGTCCAGTTATAAATATTTGTAGAGGTATTATAACCGATAATAATATTTGTCCAAGGCCCGGTTGGTCCAGTTGTAGAATAGGCTAAATCATAGAGATTGGAAATACCATCACTTTGCCACTTAACCTGGTAGGTAGAACCAACAACCAGAATACCGCCATAATTAGGCTGAATAATTGTAACTGCTTTTTTGATCGTAAATGTGGCATCACTCTGATCTGCCAAAGTAACAGAGACGTAAGGATAAACTCTTACTAAGGCCTGTGTTGAAGGAGAGTTTGGTATTGTCCAGTTATAGTTATTGAATGTACTTGTATATGTTTGATTCGTTTGAAGAGCCGTCCAGTTAGCACCATTATTAACAGAATATTCAATATTGAAAGAGGTGTATAAGGGCGCTTTCTCAAAAGCAATTGTCGTTTGGGTACATTCACCTAACTGATTTCCACCATTTGGTGTAATCAGTCGAACATAAGGACGAAGAGTCAGAAGTGCATCACTGACATCGTAGTATGCAGTATTGCCGCTATTGATAACGCGAATTAAAGCGTTTGCAGAATTTACATTTGGAAGAGTCCATGCATAAGTTCCGTTATTCGGACGACCGGTTGCAATAGAAACCCAGGTAGTGCCGCCATCTAAACTATACTCAAGGTTAACAGTAGTACTAAAGAATGTAGATGGTATCCATGTTATATTTTGTGTTGTTCCGGCATACCATGTTTCACCACCGTTAGGAGCAGTTACTACAGGTGTAGGAATTAATATTGTGAATGTATTATCACTAATATCATATAATGCAGAATTACCGACATTACTGATCCTTATCCTTGACTGACTTGACGGAGAGAATGGTAAAGTCCAGCTATAACTACCGGTATTAGCTGTTGAAGTAACAACAGTGTTCCATGTAACTCCATTATCAGTTGAGAACTCTATAAAGGCTGGTCCGTATAGAGATGCTGTATTCCATGTAATGTTTTGAGAACTGTACACATTCCATATTTCGCTTCCATTCGGAGCAGTTATTATTGGTGTTGCTGCATTAATTGTATTTGAAGTATTACTAATGTCTTTACGGCAGGTGTTTTGATTATCTCTTACCTTAATATACACATTAGTACTTGGATTATTATTCACGTTCCATGCATAGCTGTTACCGCTGACATTAGTAGCAACGGTACTGTAACTTGTACCACCGTTAACACTGTAAAGAATGTCAAAATAGCCGCTTGTACCGCTTGCTGTCCATGTAACATTGTAGTTGTTCAAAGCAGGCATTGTAACTCCGCCGTTAGGATTGGTAACGGTAATTGTACCGCTTGGATTCTGGGTAGTGGAAGCGACCAGCGAAGAGTCGGTCCAGTATGTTGCTCCGCCTGAATAGGAGTTCCATCGTGCAACGATCTTTACTTTTACGTTACCCGGAGCGACATCAGGCAGTGTCCAGTTATAACTGTAAGAATAAGTAGCCTGGTAATTATCAATGGTAGTGATAAAGTTATATGCTCCATTGTCCACTTTGTAATACAGATCGTACTGGTTACGATAACTGGAGCCATCGCTTCCCGAGTAGTTTCCGAAAGCAGTTGTTCTGCTCCATTGAATATTGACAGGAGCACAAGTGGTCAGATTCTGTAAAGTATAAGGATAATCAACCGAAACAGGAGATTTAATAGTGAATACAGCGTTGGAAGTATCCATAGCAGTCGGGAAACTTGTGTTGGTAATTCTTATCAATGCCTGTGTTGTAGTAACCATTGTTGGTACAGTCCATGAGTATGAACCTGTATTAGAAGTGGAGGCAACAACAGTACCCCATGTAGTTCCGTTGTTGACAGAATATTCAATTTTCACATTGCTGGCAACAGTAGATGCATCCCATGTAATGTTCTGTGAATTTTGTGATCTCCATGTTTCACCGCCATTAGGAGCAGTTAATAAAGGAGTGGGCAGATTTATAGTGAAAACAGCATTGCTGGCATCGGTATTTGCGGGATACCCGACATTGCTTATTCTGACCAAAGCCTGTGTGGTAACATTATTTGGAACTGTCCACGCATATGTTCCTGTGTTGGGAGTGGAAGCAATAACAATGTTCCACGATGCGCCATTGTCAATACTGTATTCGATATATGCAGCAGCAAATAATGAGTTTGTGTTCCATGTGATATTTTGTGAGCTATTTACTTTCCATATTTCAGCACCGTTAGGAGCCGTAAGTTGTGGCGTGGCAGCAGTAATGGTATTTGCAGCATTGCTTGCATCTTTACGGCAGACATTCTGATTATCACGGACTCGGACAAACACGTTTGTACTTGGATTATTATTCACGTTCCATGCATAGCTGCTACCGCTGACATTAGTAGCAACGGCACTGTAACTTGTACCACCGTTAACACTGTAAAGAATGTCAAAATAGCCGCTTGTACCGCTTGCTGTCCATGTAACATTGTAGTTGTTCAAAGCAGGCATTGTAACTCCGCCGTTAGGATTGGTAACGGTAATTGTACCGCTTGGATTCTGGGTAGTGGAAGCGACCAGCGAAGAGTCGGTCCAGTATGTTGCTCCGCCTGAATAGGAGTTCCATCGTGCAACGATCTTTACTTTTACGTTACCCGGAGCGACATCAGGCAGTGTCCAGTTATAACTGTAAGAATAAGTAGCCTGGTAATTATCAATGGTAGTGATAAAGTTATATGCTCCATTGTCCACTTTGTAATACAGATCGTACTGGTTACGATAACTGGAGCCATCGCTTCCCGAGTAGTTTCCGAAAGCAGTTGTTCTGCTCCATTGAATATTGACAGGAGCACAAGTGGTCAGGTTCTGTAAAGTATAAGGATAATCAACCGAAACAGGAGATTTAATAGTGAATACAGCGTTGGAAGTATCCATTATTATTGGTAATGTATTGTTAGTAATTCTGACCAGAGCCTGCATCGTTGTGTTCATTGATGGTATAGTCCATGCATATGAGCCGGTGTTACTAGTAGAAGCAATAATGGTATTCCATGCAGCCCCATTATTAATTGAATATTCCAGTTTAACGGCGGATGCAAAAACTGTTGCATCCCATGTAATATTATGTGAGTTTTGAGATCTCCAGACTTCACCTCCGTTAGGTATAATAATAAAGTTTCCGGGCATCTGGATTGTGAATGCTGCATTACTGACATCATTAACTGTTGAACCTGATGAATTACTTGCTTTAACTTTAACCTGAGTAGATGGAGTATTGGGAATAGTCCATGTGTAGCTACCTGTATTTGGGGCAGCTGCCGTAATCAGGTTATATGTAGAGCCATCATCAGTAGAATACTCAAGTTTTAAAGTAGTAAAGAATGTAGCAGAAGTCCAGGTAATATTCCGGTTGGAATTAATGGTCCATATTTCACTGCCATTGGGCGCAGTCAGGATTGGAGTAGCGGGAGAAATTTCAAAAACAGCATTTGACAAATCCATCTGGCACGATGTTGTTGCGTCCTGAACCTTTACTAAGCATGTTGTTGATGGGGTATTTGGAACAGTCCATGAATAATTATTTGCCGCAACATTGGTAGCAACAGATGTAAACGTGCTGCCATTATCTGTAGAATATAAAATATTAAAAACACCGGATGTTCCTGCAGGGCTCCATGTAATGGTATGGGTTGATAATCCCTGCCAAACTTCAGCACCATTCGGGCTTGTAATATTAATTGGTAGCTGAATAGAAAAGACCCCATTACTGCTATCTCTTTTTGAAGGAGCATTGTAATCTAATACACGAATTAAAACCGTACTGGAGCTTACCATAGGAACTGTCCAACTATACTGGTTATTTGTTATGTTAAGATTACTGGCAACTGATGTCCAGTTTGAACCACTATTCAGGGAGTAGTCAATATTATAGTAATTTGAAACTCCTGAAGAAGTCCATTTAATTAAATAAGTCTGGCACCCATACATTTGTTCACTACCATTGGGTTGGGTTACTGTAATGGATTGCGCATTGGCAAAAACAATAGCAAACACAATCATTGCTGTAAAAAACAGAGCTTTAAAAAGTTTCATATTTTATAATTTTATTTGTTAAACAATTTAATATTAATATATTACCATGATTTTTAATTATCTATTATAATACTAGTTTTTAATACTTTATTACCATTATTTAACTCAATCTGGTAAATTCCGTTTGGAAATTTAGTAAAATCAAGTTGAATTATACCTGATGAAGTAGTTTTTAAATATTCTTTCGTAAAAATCAGTTCACCAGCGATGTTTATCACTTTAATTGAAATTTTATTTCCTGAATCTGTAACATATTTTAAGTTGAATATGCCATTGCTTGGATTAGGAAATATTTCAAGATTTGAGTTAATAGATGTATTATTAATGTTAGTTACAACGTTTATAATAATTGTATGAACATCAACCCCACAGGAATTAATGGCACTTAATACAACATTGTAAGTACCATTTGTAGAATATATATGAGTAGGATTTGGAGTATTGTCATAATTACCATCACCAAAGTCCCAACTATAAAAAGTAGCATATTGGGATGTGTTTGTAAAAGAAATCAAACCATTCCCGTTGTCAGTAGCTGTAAAATTTGCTATTGGTGGCTGGTCAACTGTTACAATGACAGTTGAAGAGGATGTACAACCATTGGCAGTTCCTGTAACGGTATAAGTTGTTGTGGTAGTTGGTGATACATTCACAAAAGAACCGCTTAAACTTCCCGGCATCCATGTATAACTTGTAGCACCTGTTGCACTTAATGTTGATAGGTCACCGTTACAAATAACGTTTGATGTAGCCTGAACTGATATTACTAATGGTTGATTATTTATATTTCCAGAGGTAATAATTGTATTTAATATATTAAATGATGAATCTGTTACTTCAATCAAAGTAGGTGTGTTAACAATGTTAAGAGGTGTGTTTGTTGAATTACAGGTAAGTGTGAAAGTAATAGTAAATAGCGCAGAAGAATTTACCATATTTATTCCTTCCAGATTTGAATCAAACCATGTAAATGTGAGTTTTCCTGAATTGACTTGAGTTGTACCAAAATTTCCTGAATTCATATTTGGTAAACCAAAATAACTAACACTTGAAAAAACTGCAACACTTGGATCGAACTGTATAGTACCTTGAATAGAATTAATATTTACAAAATCCAATGCTCTTAACGAAATATTAATATGAGAGCCAACTGTTCCGGAAACTGAGTCAAGAAATAAAGTTATATCAGGAATACTAGTGGAATTTTGAACAGTAATACTTCCATTGTCAAGTATAGTAGTTAGTGTATTAAATAAATTATCAACTATTTCAATTATTGTAGGTGTATTTTCAAAAGTTAAAAGTGAAATTTGTGAATTAGTTCCAGTGATATTAAAAGTTATAGAAAAAATAACAGACGAATCGGAAAGTGAAACACCTTCAAGTGTTCCATCGTACCACGAAAAAGTTAATTTTCCGGTGCCAACACCAGTAGTTCCGAAACTGCTTGAATTCATTCCTGAAAGACCAAATTGTTGTACTGATACATAAGAAACGATTGCGGGATCGAACTGGATTGTTCCTTGTGTAGAAATAATATTCTGAAAATCTTTTACTTTAACAGGTACCGTAATCTGTGTTCCGTTTTGTCCGTTTAAATCAGGTAATATTAGTGTAACCGAGCTAATTGCGCTTACTGATATTACAAATATTAAGGTAAAAAACAGTAATAATTTCTTCATTTTTTTAATTTAACTAAAAAATTTATACGAAATATTTTCTTTAAAGTTATTAAATTTTTTATAGTTGAAAAAATATTTTATTAAGTTATAATTTTTCGAGTTCGTTGAATAATAATTCTTTTTTACGGGTGGCTACAGGTAATTTAGTTCCATCTTTTAAAACCACATAACCACCATCTGCTTTTAAATATTTTTCAATAAAATTGATATTAATAAGATGAGATTTATGGATCCTGACAAAACAATTATATTTCACTAATTTTTTTTCAAATTCAATAAGAGTCTTGGAAGCAATTATAATACGATTATTAGTTAAAATAAAATTTGTGTAATTGCGGCTGCTTTCGCACCTGATAATTTCTGATGCATTAAAGATACAAGTTGAATCGGCAGAATTTACAGCTAATCTTTTGTTAAAAGTTAAATTTGACTTTAAATTCTCAACTATTAGAATTGCTTGCTGGGCAATTTCTTTAGTAGCAATAAAAGCTTGTACATGAACATTTCTTTTATTTAAAAACTCATGAAGTTCTTTTTCGCAATAAGTGTCATCTATAACTAAAAACTTTAACATTAAAAGAATAATTATAAAAATAGTTTGCACTAAAGTAATATATTATTATTTATAAAAATTAATAAATGTACCAGTGTATGGTTTTAATGTGCAGTTGTATGTTTATTCTGAATCAATGATTTTAATACAAAATTGTAACTTATGAAAAATAGATTAAATACCGTTTAAAGCAAAAACAAGTTCGTCTTTTTTTCGAGTAGAAACCAAAACAACAGAACCGTCCTTCATTATTAATCTTGCCCCATCCCTCTTTTCTAATCTGTCTATAAATGAAATATTTACAAGATGAGAATGGTGTGAACGAAAAAAGCCATAAGGGCTTAACATTTCATCATATTCTTTTAAAGAGCCGGAAACCAGTATGTTTTTTTTATTTGCCAAAATAAAAAGTGTATAGTTTCTATCTGCTTCACAACGCACTATGTCAGTAATATTAATTACATGCATTGACTCTTGAGTGTTAAGTACTATTTTTTTTGTTTCCCGGGTTAACCCATTCATATTAGACATAAATACATTTAGTTTCGCATTAATATTTTCATTATTAATTTGTTTCTGTGCTTTTTGTAAGGCGTTTACCAGTTCCTCCGGAATAACTGGTTTTAGTAAGTAATCAAGTGCGCTGAATTTAAAAGCTTGCACTGCAAACTGATTAAAAGCAGTAATAAAAATAACTTTAAAAGTTAATGGAGCCAATTGCATTAATAAGTCGAAACCAGTACCATCAGGCATTTTAATGTCAAGCAAAACGACATCAGGGATTTGTGTTTTAATTACTTCAATAGCAGATTGAATATCTTCTGCTTCGGCTATAACTTTTGCGTCAGGAAAATGAAGTTGTAAAATATTTATCAGAGAAGTTCTTATTCTCTTTTCATCATCAACAATAATAATTCGGATAGGATTCATAAAACAAAGATATATTATATAAAATCATTCGAATTGAAATGTTTTACTTTTTTATCTAACGTAGTTAAAAATTCAACAAGTGTTATACAGGAATAGAAAAAATAATCTTTGTTCCGGTTTGTTCTTCTTTTTGCAATGATAAATCTTCAATTGTATATGATAGTTTTTTCTTTTTCGATTTGTTCAAAAACTTTAATCTTTCATTTGTTATTTGCAAAGCCATTGATTTGTGTTTTTTATGTGAATCTTTTTGTTGTTGTGCCTGCATAATTCCAATGCCATTATCTGTAATCTGAACTTGTAAATTATTGCCGATTTTATTGAAAAAAATATTTATTATACCTGTACGTTTACTGCCTCTAAACCCATGTTCAATAGCATTTTCAATAAATGGTTGAGTAAGCATTGGTGGTAGAGTCACTTCTTCAGGGTCAAGTTCTTCATCAACTTCTATGGTATAGGTAAAATTGTCATTTAATCGTAATTTCTGAAGTGAGAGATAATAGTTTAGTGTTTCTATTTCTTTTTCAAGAGTAATATATTCAGAAGCTGAGTTATCAAGTATAAGTCGCATTAATCTCGAAAAATCAGAAAGATACATACCAGCATCCTTGGGTTGATGTTCGTATATAAAACTTTCAATACTTGCTAATGAATTAAAAATAAAATGCGGGTTCATTTGAGAACGAAGTAATTTCTGTTCTAATTTGATAGATTGTTGCTGCGATTTTAATTTATTCTGGTGAATAAATAGAAACCCAATAATAACAATTAGCACAAGTAATCCTGCCAATCCTGCCATTAAGTAACGGTTATTGGATATGGTAAGTGCCTGTATTTGGTTTTGTTGTGCAAGTTCTTTATTTTCGGCTTCCTTTCTTTCAGTTTCAAATTTGGTTTCCATGGCAATCATTTGGTCAGACTTAGCAATATTATAAAGTGAGTCATTTAAATAAATATATTTAAATAAGTAATCTTTTTCATTTTTATAATCTTTTAAAGCATCATAAACGTCTACAAAATTTCCATACGCATTTAATTGCCAGTTTCTGTTACCAGCAATTTTAGCATATGTTAATCCCTTTTCTAGGTATTTTAAGGCAGTTTGATATTGTTTAATTTTATAATAAGTCATACCTATGTTAATAGAAGTAGCTGCTAATCCATTTATATCATTTAACTCTTCCCTTATTTTTAATGACTTAAAATAATAATCAAGAGATTTGTCAAATTGTTTTAATGATTCATATGTAGTACCAATATTGTTGTACGATGCAGATATTGTTTTTTTGTCTTTAGTCTTAATCCTATATTCCAATCCTTTTTTATGATACTCAAGAGCTTTTTTATATTCTCCGGTATTTTTATAAATTATACCTATATTATTATAAACAGTTCCTTTATGTGAAATTTCTTTGTTAATATTTAACTCAATATCTTTAAAATAATATTCAAGAGCTTTTTCATAGTTTCCTTGATCCTGATACAAAACCGCAATGTTAGTAAGCACCTTATTTGCTGAATATTTATCACCATTTTCCTCATGAGCTTTAATACTCTTAAGATAATAATCAAGAGATAATGGAAAATTACCTTCATCATGATATATCAGACCAAATTCATTATACGCACCGGCTATTCCATGTTTATAATCTATTTTTTTTGATAACTCTAAGGACTGGTTGGCATAGTCTTTTGCAATTTTAGGATTATTCCCAACATATTCGGCACATAAGTTTGACAGAGTTATTACTTTTAAGGTATCATTCTTTTGAAAATGCAAAACTTTAATTAAGCTATCTATTGTACGATGATTTTGAGAATAAATGTTATTATTATAATTTAAAAATAATACAGCAACAATAAATAAAAAAATATATTTAATCATAATTAGTTATGCTTTTATTAAATTTTAAAAAGTAGATTCAGTAAATTTTATTATTAACATCCGATAGCTATCGGATTTGAAAAGTTAAAATGGCTATTTTATGCACTTTTATGCGTAACATCAGTTAATAAGAAATTATTAATGTTTTTTAAAATGAATAAGTTAACCCACCAACAGCATTAAACCCTTGCGATGGGTAAAAGTTCCAGTAGTATTTTTTAGAAGCTGTAATATTATTCAAATTTAAAAATACAGACAATATTTTAGAGTAGCGATATTCTAATCCGAGATTTGCATCAATAATTTTCTTTAATTTATACGGTTCGTTGGGTGATAAATAATTTGGTGCAAACCTGTCGCCTAATGCAAATACATCTGCATTTACTATAATTTTGTTACGTAAATTGTAACGTGCAGTAAATGTTACGTCCCATTCGGGTTTGTGCCATGGTTTAGCTAAATCTGTTAAAGTATATTTGTAATAATTTCCCTTTAAAAATACATTTAGTTTCTCGGTATTTTTATAAGCTATTTCGCCATAAAATTGTAATAGCTGTACTTCTTTATCATAAACAACATCGAAATAATTACCAGCTCCAACTGTATCATTTACAAAGAAATACATATTGTTAAAAATTCCATAGTTACCTCTCACGATAAATGAAACTTTTTTACTGAAATTGCCTTTTATACCTGCATTCAAATTTATTTTGTTATTAGAATTTTGAATTTGTAATCCGGGTTTTAAAAAAGGATTTTCTTTAGTGTTTATTGCAAAATTGTTTTGTTGCATTTTGCCCTCAACACCGATAAAAGGAATTAAGAAGTTTTCAATAACATTATACTGCAATAATACGGTTGGATAAAAATGATAAAATACCGAATCGCTATAAGCATCAGTTTCCATAGATAATCCCAGTTTTACTCTCCATTGAGCACCCGAGAGTTTTACCCAAGGATTTATTTTAACTAAAGCATTATTGTTTGTATCAATTAACGAATTTTTATTGAGCCACGAAACTTCAATGTTTCCGCCAATAACTTCAGAATCGTAATATTTATTCAAGTCGGTTGTTATGTTTATTAAATTTTGATAACTTTTGAAATTATCTTCAAAATACTGATATTTAATACTTGTATTATAATTAAGATGTTCAGAATCTTTATAATTTGATGATAGTCCTGCATTTCCTGTAATAGTATTATAATGCTGAAAAATTTGTTTTTTGTCAAAAATAGTATCTGAAAAATTAGTTCCATAATTATGTACTGCATTTCGTTCGTACGTGGCATCGCCGAATAATGTAGAATGTTCGTAACATTTTTTACCAAATAAATCAACTTTGTTATCGCTATATGATGCAGGCGATTTAATACCATTAACTAATTTTATTTTACTAACCGAAGACAAATGTTTTATATAAACTCCACCCGAATAATTTTTTGAGCGTAACATATTTACACCAGCTTCACCAAGTAAAGTGTTATAATTTCCGGCACCTGCTTTTATATAAGTTGAATATAATTTTGAAATAGGTTCGCTAACCATTTTAGCTGGTTGAATAGGAATTACATCAAAACTTACAGGTATTTGTTTTGGGTAAATACTATAAGTCATTTTTCTTTTTAGTGAACTTGTGTCGTTAATTTCGGGCAAAATATTAATTTTATACGCATCGCCAACAGTTGGGTCATAAGGTTTTACAACGTTTACATCTTCGTTTAATTTTGCTTGAGCTGTTGCAAAGTTTACAAAAAGCATAGCCGTACAAAAAACAGATATTGCGATAACCAAAATTTTATTCATAATATTTTTTCTTTTTTCTTTTTAATTTGATTGTTTAATCCGATAGCTATCGGATGTTCTATGTTCATTGTTATTTAACCATTTCATCGTTTATTGTTTTTTAACTTCATCATTCGATGTTCAATATTCATTATTCGGTGTTTTTTTTATAATCAATATCGAATAATGATTAACGATTTTTGATTTTTAACTTCACTATTCTTAAATCGTTGTTCATTATTCATTTATTAAAGAATTATCCGGTAACGAATCTTGTTCGGGCATAGCTTTTAGCCTTTCCTGCTCTTCAAGAATCTTTATCTGGTCGAGTTTCGATTTTGCGTCATCAATCATTCCATCATCGGTAATTTTGTAATTATCAATAACACTTTGCAATGTGGCTTTTGCCTGAAAATAATCCTTTTTTGAAATATAAACATCGGCTAATAAAAGAAACGATTTTGCCAGCCATTTTTGTTGAGGTGTATTTTTCTTTACAAAATCGAATACTACATTTTCGGTTAAGTCTAACTGATTTTGTTTAAAATATATATCGGCAGTTAAATATTTTGCTTCGGCTTCTATTGCACTTTTGCAATTTTTCGAAATTAAAGTAAATTCTTCTAATGCCAAATCGTAATTACTTAAAGCATATTCGCTTTTACCGATAATGTAATGTGCTTCGCGTATAATTTCGTCCGACAATTTATCCATAAAAAGAACATTTATAGACGCTTTATGAGCGTTATCGAACTCGTTTAAATTAAAATAACATCTCATTTTACCAATTTTTGCACTCATAATGTTATTTTGATATACTGCAGAATTTTCTAAAGTAATATAATAATTAATCGCATCATTATAATTTCCTTTATCAAACTCGTATTTAGATACTTTTACTAACGATGGTTCGGTAAAAACGCTATTGGGACGACCAAGAGCCTTTTTATAAAATTCTATTGAAGCATCGGTATTCGCTCTTTTGTTTAAACATTCTGCTTTATAATAAAAAACATTTGCCGAAAATATTCCCTGAGCATTAAATTTATTAATATAATCATTAAACAAGCCATCAGCTTTAGCACAATCGCCCGACATATATACTTTTTCGGCAGTAGAATATATTAGTGAATCTTGTTCTGTAATTCTGAAATCTCCCTGGTTCCCTCGTTCTTTAAGATATGAGTAATACCCATCTACGTCGTTCATGTCCAAATAAACATTTTTCAAACCAAGATATGCGTCTTTAGCTTCGGTAGATGACGAATAGTTCTCAATTACTTTTTTATAAACTGTCAAAGCATTTTCGTTTTTGTCGTTATTGTAATATACCAAACCCATTTGAATGTATGATTTGCGAACAAAATCGCTTGCAGGGTATTCGTCAATAATTTTCTGATATGTGCTAATAGCTATATCTTTTTCTTCGATTGCTATATAGCTGTTTGCAAGCTCATACATTGCATCATCAATATAAGGCGATGATGTAAAATCGGCAAGTAACTGATTAAGAATTATTATTTTATCGTTATGTTGTTTTAAAAGACCTAAGCAAAACCCTTTTTGATACATGGCATAATCAACCGCAGCTAAGTGAATATCAATAGCTTTAGCATAATTTTCGACTGCAAAATCGTATTCGCGTGCCGAAAAATCACAATCACCAATCCTGCAATAGGCATCGGCAGTCATTTTTGATTTCACATTTTTTTCATTATCAACAAATTTACGGAACCATGATAATGATTGTTTGTAATCCGATTTTTTAAAATAGCAATACCCTAAACCATAATAAGCTAAATTAAATTCTTTAGAACCAAATGCACCTGGTGTTAGTAAAAATTTATTATATTGCGATAGAGCATCGTCGTATCTATCTAATCTATAATATGATTCGCCTTTCCAGAAAATTGACTGGGCTTTATATTGCTGATTGTATTTTGCGTTATTCAATGATTTGTCGAAATGAATAATTGCTTGTTCAAAATTTAAGCTATTAAATAGCTCCAACGCCCTGAAAAATGTTACACGCTGATAGGCTTCTTCATTTTCATTTGTAACTTCCTGAATATTTTCGAGTGCTTCAACGGCTTCTTTATAGTTTTTTGTACTCAAATATACTTTTCCAAGTAATGTGTAAATTTCGTCGAGTTTTTTTGAATTTGGAAAAGTATTAATGAAAGTATTTAATGTAATAATAGCTTCGTTAAATGGCGAGAACGATTGTTCAAATGTAAGTTTTGCGTAATTGTACATTGCATCTTCTTTTATCAGCTTGTCGAAATCCATTTTTGATGCGTTGCCAAAAGCAACACGGGCATTATTGTTATCGTTCTGAGCCATATAACAATCGGCAAGTATATAAAGCGAGTTTTGTGTAAGACTATCATTTACGCTTGTAATTTTTTCGAGTGTATAAATAGTTTTTAATCGTAATTCCGATTTATAATATGCATATCCTAATTCGTAAATATCGCGACGAGTTAAATTTGGAGTTTTATCGCGGTACATTTCGAGATATGGGACAGCATCGCTAAAACGGTTAGTTCTGTAATACGATTCACCTATTATTCTTGCAATTTCCGGAGCCCGTTTTGTTGTAGCCGAGTCGAGTAATGCAGGGGCATAAGTAATAACCATATCGAACTGTTCCTGTAAATAATAAATTTGTGTAATATAATAAGGTACTATAGTTCCAAAAATTTCATCGGAAGTTAATTTGCGAAATCCAGCCAAAGCAGTTTCATAATTTTTCTTTGAGTAAGCAATATGCGAATAAAAATATAATGCAGGAACCGTATATTTATTGTTGTTATCTTTTATTTCAAAAAATGCTTTCTCGGCTTTGTCAAAATTTTTAATAACAAAGTAACAGTATCCTGTTTTAAAATAATATTCTGCCTGTTCTTCGGAACTAAGGTAATATGGGTCTATTTTTTCGAACCACTCAATTGCATTTTTAAACTTTTTTTCGCGATACTGTAATTTGCTCATATAAAAATACAAGTATTCTAAACGCGAGCTCTCCTGAAAGTTTTTAACGAAATCTTTTATTTTATATTCAGCATTTTTGTTAAATAATTCCATAGCACAAACAGCCGAATAATAGTCGGCATCAGTTAGCATAAGATTATATTCGCGATTACTTAGGTAATCATCAAAATATTTTTGCGAAAAGCCGTATTTTTGTTTTTCGAACAACTCAACAGCTTTTTTAAAGTTATAATCAGCATCGTTATTTATGGCTGTTTTTTGTGCAATAACATTGCTACTAAAAAACAGTAAAAATGAGTAGAATAAGCTGAATAACAGATAATTTTTGTGCATAAGCTAATTACTTATAATAATGCTAAATTAGGTATTAATTTTTTTTTAAATTTTATAGTTTATTCTTTTAATTAACAATTGAATGTTCATTTCTAAAATGATTTTTATAATTTTAAGAATATTAAATTTGTAGGTTTGTATATATAATATAATTTTACAAAATAATGAACGAAAATTATTCAGTACAGTTAGAAAATTTAAATATCTATCAGCAGGAAGAAAAAGTTTTAAAAGATGTAACATTCTGCTTAAAGAAAGGCGAATTTGTTTACATTATTGGCAGAGTTGGTAGCGGAAAATCGAGTTTATTAAAAGTTATTTATGGCGAAATACCTGTTACCGAAGGCGAAGGAAATGTGTGCGGATTCGATTTAAAAAAAATAAAAAAGAGTTCTATTCCTAAACTTAGACGAAAACTTGGAATTGTTTTTCAGGATTTTCAATTGCTTACCGACAGAGATGTTTATCGGAATCTGAAATTTGTTTTAAGTGCAACAGCGTGCGAAAAAAAAGAAATTGATAAGCGGATTATTGAAGTTCTTGATAATGTTGGTATGTCCGATAAAATAAAACGTATGCCTCACGAACTTTCCGGAGGCGAACAACAGCGAATTGTTATAGCAAGAGCATTGTTAAATCACCCCGAATTAATTTTAGCCGACGAACCTACTGGCAATTTAGACCCCGAAACTTCAGAAGGGATATTAAAATTACTTGCAGATATCAGTAATAACGGTTGTTCGGTAATAATGGCAACACATAACTATTCTGTTTTAAAAAAATTTCCATACCGAACAATTAAATGCGAAGAAAATAAAATTTCTGAATTGAATGAAAATATTACAGCAATTGATTTCGAATCAATAAAAGAATAAAATTATACGGGATTTAGAAGTTTTAACTTTAAGTGTTTCTTTAGTTGTCCCGCAGAGATTCGAACTCCGACAAACAGATCCAGAGACTGTTGTGCTACCATTACACAACGGGACAATTAACGGGACTTCTAAAAATTGCTTTTTCTTTGTTGGACTTCAATTTTAAAATCCTCATTTACAACAGTAAACTCCGGTTTTAAAATCTCGTCCGCCTCGAAAAATCTAATTTTTAGAACCCCTCTTAAAAATGTTGTCCGACCAGGATTCGAACCTGGACTAACAGAATCAAAATCTGTGGTGCTACCTTTACACCATCGAACAATATTAATTAGTGTCTGTCCATAATGTCCGATTTCTACGTTATTCTCATTTTTAAAATCAGTCATTTACTACAGTAAACTTCTGATATTTAAAAATTTCGAATGCCTTGAACTCGAACATTATGAATCAAACACTGACTCTATAGACAAACACTAATTAGAGTCTGTCTATAAAGTCCGATTTTTTCGTTATGCCCCAGTATGCTTCGCAACGGGGTCATTCCGTCATTGTTTGTGAGGACACAAACAATGGCAGTGGTAAACTCCTTGGTTTTCAAAACTTCACATGTTTACCCTGTAGAATTTGCGAATGTAAATATTCAACAGGGACTCAAACTCGAACATTATAGTTCAGACACTGACTTTATGGACAAACACTAAATAAAGAACTCCAAATAAAATGCAAATTTATAAAAAAATATCTGCTAAAAACATTTTTTTGATTTTTTAAGTAAAAATAAAATTCTTCACAAAAAAATTATCTTAATTTCGTGCTTTTAAAAATATAACAATTTCATAAAAAGAAAATTATAAATCATGAAGTTTAAGCTTTGGAACAACATTGGTGGCTGGATAGTATTCGTTATTTCGGCTATTGTTTATTTAATGACTATAGAACCAACCGCAAGTTTTTGGGACTGTGGCGAATTTATTGCAACTGCATTCAAATTAGAAGTTGGGCACCCTCCCGGAGCGCCTTTCTTTATGTTTATAGCTCGATTCTTTACGCTTTTTGCAAGCGATAATGCTCATGTTGCTATGATGGTTAACGCAATGTCGGGTTTGTTTAGTGCACTTACTATATTGTTCATATTTTGGACAATCACCTATTTTGCAAAAAGAATGCTTGTAAAAGAAAGGGAAATGACTGTTGGACAATTAGTTGCTATTATTGGAAGCGGTTTAGTAGGTTCATTAGCTTATACTTTTTCCGATTCTTTTTGGTTTTCGGCAGTTGAGGGCGAAGTTTACGCTTCATCGTCTTTATTTACAGCCCTTGTTTTTTGGCTAATTACAAAATGGGATGCCGTTGCCGATGAAAAATACTCGAACAGGTGGATAGTTCTTATTGCATTTTTTATGGGAATTTCTATTGGAGTTCACTTATTAAATTTACTTGCAATACCAGCAATTGTGTTTGTTATTTATTTCCGCAAATATAAGCCTACAAAAAAAGGTGTTATTTATGCTTCAATAATTTCGGTTGTTATACTTGCTGCAATAATGTATGGTATAATACAAGGAATATTTAAAGTTGCATCATGGTTCGAACTTGCTTTTGTTAACGGTATGGGTATGGGATATAATTCTGGTCTTTTGTTTTATGCTATTCTTTTAGTAATTTTAATAATTGCAGGAATTTATGTTACTATAAAAGATGTTTCAAGGTTTTTAAAAGCAACTGTAATTGCACTTTTACTGTTTTTTACTGGTGTACCATTAATGGTTAATAATGTGTTGTTTTGGGTTTTATTTGTTGGTGGCGTTTGGGCTGCTGTTTATTATTTAAAACAACTTAAACCAATTTTAAACACTTTAGTGCTTAGTGTTGCAATGATTATTGTAGGTTATTCAACTTTTGCAATGATAATTATAAGGTCAACTGTTGATACTCCGCTTGATGAAAATAATCCTGAAAATGTTTTTGCACTTATTTCGTATTTAAATCGTGAACAATATGGCGACCGTCCTTTATTATATGGACAAACATTTGTAGCTCAACAAGATAAACAAGAACCTTATATAGAAGGCGACCCTCTTTACATCCAAAAAGATGGCAAATATGTTGAAATTGATAAAAAACGAACACCAAATTACGATAGTCAGTTTTGCATGCTTTTCCCACGTATGTTCAGCCCCGATGCTAGTCATGTAAGTGCATATAAAACATGGACTGATTTTAAAGGAACACCTGTGAACTATGTTATGGGCGATGGAACAGTTCAAAAAATATATAAACCAACATTTTTCGAAAACATAAAATTCTTCTTTAAATATCAGGTTGGATTTATGTACTTTAGATATTTTATGTGGAATTTTGCCGGACGACAAAATGATATTCAAGGACATGGCAATATTATTAATGGCAATTGGATATCAGGAATTCCGTTTATTGATAATATGCGTCTTGGCTCTCAGGACAATCTTCCTGAAACCTTAGGAAATAACAAAGCAAAAAATGTTTATTTTTTACTTCCATTATTATTAGGTTTAATAGGTATGTACTTTCATTATTTAAAGGAATCTAAAGGGTTTGTTATTGTACTTTTGTTATTTTTCTTTACAGGCTTAGCTATTGTTATTTATCTTAATCAGACCCCTTATCAGCCACGTGAACGTGATTATGCTTATGCAGGCTCATTTTATGCTTTTGCAATTTGGATTGGTTTAGGTGTGGCAGCTCTTTTCGAACTTTTAAAGAAAAAAATGCCCGAAACAATTACAGCAGTTCTTGTAACAATAGTCAGCTTAGCTGCTGTTCCTAGTATAATGGCAAAAGAAAACTGGGACGACCACGACCGCTCAAATTGTTATACTGCACGCGATTTTGCAAGAAATTATCTCGAATCGTGCGAACCAAATGCGATTTTATTTACTAATGGCGATAACGATACTTTCCCGTTATGGTACGACCAAGAAGTTGAAGGCATTAGAACTGATGTTCGTGTTGTTAATTTAAGCCTTTTGAATACTGATTGGTATATCGAGCAAATGAAACGCAAAGCTTATGAATCGGAACCTTTGCCTATTTCATTTACTTACGACCAAATAGCACACGAACGAAGAATTTATGTGCCTGTTATTGAGCAAATTAAAACCCCTGTTGATATTGGTAAAATTATTGAATTTGTACAAAGTGAATCAAACGAAGCAAAAGTTCCTGTTTCGCAAACCGAGATGATAAATTTTATTCCTACAAAACAATTTACATTAAAAGTTGATTCGCTTAAAGTGCTAAATAATAAGACAATAAAACGAACACAGGCAAGCAGAATGGTACCAAATGTTCAATGGGCTATTTCTAAAAACTATTTGTACAAATCGGAATTAGCTATTCTAGATATTTTATCGAACAATAAATGGGAGCGTCCTGTTTACTTTGCTATTACTGTTGGTGGCGACAGCTATATGAATTTAGACGATTATTTTCGTTTAGATGGTTTGGCTTATCGTTTAACACCAATAAAAGCAAGCAACAAAGACGGACAAACCGGTTGGATTGATACTGACATTTTGTACAATAACTTAATGAATAAATTTACTTGGGGAGGCATTGAGCGTAAAGATATTTACTTAAATGAAAACAATTTGCGAATGACAATGAACTTCCGTAATAATTTTTCTCGATTGGCTTCGGCATTAATTGATGAAGGGAAACGCGATTCGGCAGTAAAAGTTTTAGACCAATGTATGAAAGTTATGCCTGCCGAAACAGTTCCATATAATGTTTTTGTGCTTGGCATTATCGAAGGATATTATCGTGCCGGTGAATTGAAAAAAGCTACTGAAATAACCGAAAAAATGATAAAATTAACTCAAGGTGAACTCGATTATTATTTATCGCTCGATAAATCAAACGTAAGCATGGTCGAGAACGAAACCAAAAGAGCAATGTCGGTTATGCAGGAACTTTCGAGATTAACAAGACAATACAGCCAGCAAGAGTTGTCTAAAAAAATTGACGATAAGTTTAAAATTTATTACGAAAAGTTTATTACGTTGTTTCCTCAGCAGCAGTAACATCATCCGATAATTATCGGATTAAAAGTGTTAATAAAATTATGAATGCTGAGAAAAATATATATTTAACTTTCGATGATGGACCAACACCCGAAGTAACACTTCGGGTGTTGGCATTATTAAAAGAATATAATGCAAAAGCAACTTTCTTTTGTCTGGGAAAAAATGTTGAGCAATTTCCCGAAATATATAATGAAATATTAATTCAGGGACATGCTGTTGGCAATCATTCATATTCGCACTTAAACGGCTGGATTACAAATAATAAAAAATATTTTGCAGATGTAAATAAAGCATCTGTTTTAATTAAATCAAGACTTTTTCGCCCGCCTTATGGCAAGTTGTTACCAATCCAATGGTTTATTATAAAAAAATCATATAAAATTGTATTTTGGACATGTTTAAGTAAAGATTACTCTGAAAAAATTAATGAAGAAAAAATTTTATACAGAGTAAAAAAAGCATCAAAAAACAATGCGGTAATTGTTTTTCACGACACAATTAAAGCTTCAAAAAAACTTCTTAATATTTTGCCCGAATATTTAGAGTTTTTAAAGTCTGAAAATTTTAATTGTGTTTTAATTAAGTAACTGATGTTACGCAAATACATTTTAACCGCAGGGTTCGCAGAGATTTTACGCAGAGAACCGCTGAGTTTATTTTTTCCATTATTTCGTTTTCTGTTATTGTATTTCTCTGCGGCACTCCGCTATTAATTTTCTCTGTGGTCTCTGCGGTTATTTGTTGTTTTGCGTAATATCAATAAAGTAAATTATAAATTGTATATTTGATTAAAATATTTTACAAAAATGTATGAGATTACTGTACCTGGTTGTATTGATATAATTGATTTATTCGACTTTATACTTGCACCTTTATATATTATAGTAATTCTTTTTATAGCATTAAATTATCAAAAGAAAAAAGAATCCGAAAACCCTTTATATCGTTACTTTATAGGTGGTTTATTAGCGAAAATATTTGGTGGTATAGGTTTTTTGCTTATTTATATTTATTATTATGGCAGCGATAGCGATACTACCATGTATTACAACACAAGTGTTAGTCTGATTAATCTTGCAGGTAAAAACATGTCGGTATTTTTTTCAATCATTTTTGGTAATAATTCATTAGAAAATTATTCGTATTTTAACAACGAAACGGGATACCCTTATTTTTATTCGGATGCCAACTCTTTAGCTGTAGCCCGATTAACAGCTCCTTTTGTATTAATAGGTGCAAGAAGTTTCATGGCAACTACTGTTTTAATTTCTACACTTACATATTTTGGTATTTGGAGATTGTTTTTGCTTTTTGCCGAACAAAACAAAGAAATAGTAAAACAAATTGCTTTTGCTATTTTATTTATTCCATCTGTGTTTTTTTGGGGTTCAGGAATACTTAAAGATAGCTATACTTTAAGTGCAGCATGTTGGTTATTGGTTTCGGCGTATTACATAGTTATAAAGAAAAAGAAAATTTTATTTAATGTAACTGTTTTTATAATTAGTGTTTATGTGCTTATTGCTATTAAGCCATATATCTTTTTTGCTGCTTTTGGTGGAATAATAATAATGGTTGTACATTACTTTATTCGCGATGTCCGAAATAAAGTACTTAAATATACAGTACTTCCTATTTTAATTGTTTTTTTTGTGCTTGGTGGTATTTACACAATGTTAAATGTCGGAAATACTATTGGCGGATGGTATTCATCAGTAGATAAAATTGTTGAAAAAGCTTACATAACTCAGCAGGATTTAAAACAAGAATATTACGGGGGAAACAGGTTCGATATTGGCTCTTTTGACCCAACAATTGGAGGAATTTTATCTAAAGCACAACCAGCAATTACAGCCGGACTATTTCGTCCTTTTGTTTGGGAAAGCCGAAATCCGGTTATGTTATTATCGGGATTAGAAAATATAATTTATCTTTTTTTATTTCTTTATATTTTGTTATTAAGTTTTATGGCTCTTTTTAACTTAGGATTTAACTATATGCTTAAAACAGCTTTCGATAATTCTTTAGTGGTTTTTTCATTAGTATTTAGTATAATGTTTGCATTTATGGTTGGCTTAACTACAGCTAATTTTGGAGCATTAGTAAGATATAAAATTCCTTTAATTCCATTTTTTCTATCGGCGTTATTTATAATAATAAGCAGATTTAATAAACAAAGAGAAAAAAACATTACAGAATAAAAAACATCATGCACATTCTTTTTTTAAGTTACGATGGAATTACAGATGCCTTAGGGCAATCGCAAATATTGCCCTATTTAAAAGGACTTGCAAAGCTTGACTTTAAAATTCATATAATTTCTGCTGAAAAAAAAATTGATAATTTCAATAAAGTTAATAGTGAATTATTAGAAAATAACATTCACTGGTACCCCATTAAATACCTTAAATCGCCACCTGTTTTGTCAACAATCTGGGATATTTATAAAATGATTAAACAAACTAAAAAAATTATTAAAAATCATCCTATTAAAATTATTCATTGCAGGGGATATATTACTTCTATTATTGGGTTAAAATATAAGAAAAAATATGATATAGGATTTTTGTTTGATATGCGTGGTTTTTATGCCGACGAAAGAGCCGAAAGCGGATTATGGAACAAAAATAATTTCATATATATATTTATTTACAATTGGTTTAAAACAAAAGAAAAAGAATTTATTAATAATGCCGATTATATTGTTTCATTAACAAACAAAGGGAAAGATATAATTTGTGATAACATTATAAATAAACAATTAAATAATATCGAAATTATTCCCTGTTGCGTTGATACTCAAAATTTTGACTTTAATAAATTTAATGAATCATTAATTAAAAATGTTAGAAAAGAATTAAATATCAATAGCGATGCCATTGTTTATACATATTTAGGTTCAATTGGTACCTGGTATTTGCTCGACGAAATGCTTATAATGTTTAATGAAATTTATAAGCAGAATACTAAAAGTGTTTTTCTCTTTATTTCAAACGATTCGCCAAATATAATTAACGAAGCTATTATTCGAAATAATTGTAATAAAAACGCAATTATTATTACAAGCAAGTCATCCGATTTGGTGCCAAAATATTTATCGGTTTCCGATTGGGGCTTGTTTTTTATAAAGCCCGTGTTTTCTAAACAAGCATCTTCGCCTACAAAATTAGCTGAGTTTTTAGCAATGGGAATTCCGGTTATAACTAATAAAGGTATTGGCGATGTTGATGAGTTTATTGAATTAACAAATGCAGGTGTTTTGGTAAACAATTTTTCGAGCGAAGAGTTAATAAAATCAGTTTCAAAAATCAATAATTATAATAAACAAAACAAAGAGTTTTATTATAATTTAGCTTTTAAATATTTTAATAAAGATGATGCAATTAATAAGTATGCAGACATATATAATAGGATAAACAACACTTAATTCTATTTAGTGTCTGTCCATAATGTCCGATTTCTGCGTTATTCTCGTATTAAAAAACAGTCATTTACTACAGTAAACTCCTGATTTTTTAATACTTCGAATGCCTTGAACTCGAACATTATGAATCAGACACTGACTTTATGGACAGGCCCTAAATAGTCTGTCTATAATGTCCGATTTTTTCGTTATACTCGTTTTGAAAACAGTCATTTACATTAGTAAACTCCTTGATTTTCAAAACTTCGCAAGCCTTGTCATCGAACTTTATACCCCAGACTCTTGACTTTATGGACAAACACTAAATAGAGTCTGT
>Ga0209211_10001883_pt1 | contig 37865 bp, 31 predicted proteins | sample RifGroA2_FD_183992 | JGI IMG/M metagenome (GOLD analysis project Ga0209211, IMG submission 183992) | Groundwater microbial communities from Rifle, Colorado, USA - Groundwater A2 (SPAdes) (version 2) | ecosystem: Environmental > Aquatic > Deep subsurface > Groundwater | place: Rifle, Colorado...
CATCAGGTGCCCGGCGTAGCGCCGGCTGCGCAACAGCAAGCGCCGCGAGCGGCTCCCATGCCGCCTCCGCCGCCGAGCCCACCGGCTTCAAGCGGCCCGACCTATACGTCGCCCCCGCCGTCAGGATCTCCGCCGGCCGCAGGCGCGCCGTGCAAGCCAAGCGGCAAGTATGTGCGCACCCCTCAAGGAACGTTCGCAGAAATCTGCGAGTAACAGCGGGGGAGTAGACGTCGAGCCGAGCATGGAAGCGCTAAGACAGCGCCTCCATGCTCGGCCTTTTCTTTTGGATTAACAGCGCTAGTTTTTTATTCCATACTTCGATACACTAAATACGATATTTATGCTTTCAAATGATTTAACAGAGGAAAGGATTCTGATTTCTGAAATAACGCAACGCGTAGGATCTACCGTCAAGGTTTCGGGCTGGGTGGACTCGCGGAGAGACCACGGCAAGATTATTTTCATTGATCTTCGCGATCGCACGGGAATATTGCAGGTGGTTTTTACTCCCGCCGATGAAGAAATCTATGATAAAGCTGCTACGCTTCGCGACGAGTGGGTCGTGCGAATCGATGGAACTGTGGCCAAGCGGCCAAGCGGAATGCAAAATCCCGAATTGCCGACGGGAATGATCGAACTGCAGGCGGCTAAGCTTGAAATCTTAAATCCGGCCAAAACTCCGCCCTTTCCTGTTAGGAGTGACGGAAAAGACATTGAGGAAGAGCTGCGTCTGAAGTACCGCTATCTGGATTTGCGCCGAGCGCGATTGCATAAAAATCTCCGATTGCGCAACGACGTAATATTATTTTTCAGGAATTTTCTTAAAGATAAGGGTTTTATTGAGATCGAAACTCCAATTTTAACCAAAGGCACGCCGGAGGGCGCCAGGGAGTTTTTGGTTCCGTCAAGAATCTACCCCGGAAATTTCTATGTCCTGCCCCAATCGCCCCAGCAGTATAAACAGCTCTTGATGGTGGCGGGATTCGAGCGCTATTTCCAAATTGCGCGCTGTTTCCGCGACGAGGATCAGCGCGGCGACCGCCAGCCCGAGTTCACTCAAATTGACATAGAAATGAGTTTCGTCTCGCAGGAAGACGTGCTCCGGATTGGCGAGGAGATGATGACTGCTATGGTGCAAGGGGTCGCGCCGATGAAACGAATCACGCACTCGCCGTGGCCGCGCATGACCTACGCCGAGGCCATTGAAAAATACGGCACCGACAAGCCGGATCTGCGCAAAAATAAAGACGATCCGGATGAACTGGCGTTCGCCATGATTTATGACTTTCCCATGTTTGAAGGGGGAGAGGACGGCGCAGTTCAGCCGATGCATCATCCCTTCACCACGCCGCACCCCGACGATACCGCCAAACTGGAGTCGGATCCCTTGTCGGTCAGAGCCTGGTCATACGACATCGTTCTCAACGGATATGAAATATCCTCCGGGAGCATCAGGATCCATGAACGCGAACTGCAGAATCGCGTGTTCAAGACGCTTGGATTAAGCGACGAAACGATTCAAAAGAAATTCGGGCACATGCTGGAGGCGTTCGAATACGGCGCGCCGCCGCACGGGGGATTTGCGCCGGGGATCGACCGGCTCGTTATGATTCTCGCGGGGGAGAAGAGCATTTCCGAAGTGATTGCTTTTCCAAAAACCGGCACCGCGCGCGATCCCATGATGGGATCGCCCTCGGCGATCGAACCGAGCCAACTCCGCGATCTTGGGTTATCATGAAGACAACAATCGATTTTGAGGTTAAACAAGAACGCTACGAAGGGCCGCTGGACCTTTTGCTTGATCTGATTGAGCGCGAGAAACTGCCGATCAACGAGATTTCGCTGGCAACGGTCACGGATGGTTTTCTGGCCAGGGTGAAAGCAATGGAAAAGATTGACCAGGAAACACTGGCTGAGTTTTTGGTAATTGCTGCGCAACTTATGCTCTTAAAGTCGCGCTCGCTCTTGCCGCATCTGGAATTAAGCCAAGAAGAAGAGGCATCAATAGAGGATCTGGAACGGCGCCTGGCACTCTATCAAAAACTGAAGATGCTGGCTGGCGAACTAAAGCGTCTTGAATCCCAGGGCAGTCGCATTTTTGCACGAGATGCATTTCTTGGAATCCCGACAATTTTCTATCCGCCGCCGAAGTGCTCTCCCTCGCTCATTTCCCAGACCTTCGGCGCGATTTTGCGCACCCTGCCGCAATTGCAGACGCTCGCCGAGGAGAAACTTAAAAAAGTGATCTCACTGGAAGAAAAGATCCGTGAAATCCAGGCACGGCTCGCAAAGCGCCTCGAGCGGGCATTTTCCGAAATCGTTAAGGGCAGTAAAGAAAAAATCGAGATCGTGGTATCATTTTTGGCGATCCTGGAACTCGCCAAGCAAAAGCTGGTTTCTCTCCACCAGGGCGAGCTTTTTGAGGAAATTATCGTAAAAACCGAGAGCGCGAAATGACTCTGGCATTAAAATTCAAAATTGAAGCGATGCTTTTTGTCAGCGGGGAACCGATGACCATAGAGCGCATCGCGAAAATCCTCGGCGAGAAACCGGCAAACGTCAAAGAGGCGCTTTCGGAACTCGCGACGGACTATAAAGACAGGGGACTCTGCATTGTCGAGAACGGGCAAGATTGGCAATTTGGAACAGCGGCGGGAGCAAGCGACGTCATCGAAAAACTAGTTAAAAGCGAATTCACCGAAGAGCTTTCAAAAGCTGCTATGGAGGTGCTTTCCATAATTGCTTATAAAGGCCCGCTCACGCGGGCCGAAATCGAATATATCCGAGGCGTGAATTCATCATACAGTTTGCGCAATCTCCTCCTGCGCGGCCTCATAGAAAGAATTGATAACCCTAAAGACGCTCGGTCGTATTTATATCGGATCAGCGTGGAATTTCTGAAATATCTTGGAGTAAAGAACCGCGAGGCGCTGCCGGAATGGGAGTCTTTTCGGAAAGCCGTAATACCTAACCTGAATAACGAAGAAGCCCCCGATAATTCCGACTCGCAAAAATGAGATGAGCGATGGAAATTATGTTTAACCAGCGCACTATATTCGGAACCGGCGTATTTCTGTTATCGATGCTGACAACCTCGGTTTTAATCGCGGGGCTGGGAAACAATCTCTCGAACGCCGCGCCTGAAATATCAGAGAACCCAAAACCCAGCTACGCCGCCGCGATTTCTCTGCCGACGATCGATGACGGCACGATCGAGGCGGAGTCATACGTCGTTTCCACCGCATCCGGCGTCGCCCTTAAAGAAAGGAGGAGCCGTAAGCCCTTGCCCATCGCGAGTCTCACTAAAATCATGACGGCGCTTCTTTTAAAAGAGCGCGGGGGTGAGGCAGTGATTCTTATTTCCGACACGGCAAAAAATACAACGCCCAAAGAGAGCAATCTTCCCGTAGGCGAGACCATCACGGGAGAGACGGCAAGAATCCTGGTGCTGGTTGAATCGGACAACGACGTCGCGGAGGCGGCGGCCGCCGCAATCGGGGCTTTGATCGAGCCGGATGTGAACCCCCGAGATGCCTTCATCCGCGGCATGAATCGGAAAGCCTCGCGCCTTGGCATGCTCTCTACCCAATTCCAAAATCCGACGGGGCTTGACGAACAAGGCCATTATTCTAGCGCAGCAGATCTCGTAAAATTGCTTGCCTATATAGATTTGCGCCACCCGGATTTTTGGGATATAACCGCCTCTCCTCCGCCGGCTGTACGTGGCCTATCCGGCAAAACCTACGCCGTCAAGAGCTCAAGCCTCCTGGTTTCTTATCCTGGCCTTGTGGGAACGAAAACCGGCCTGACCGACGAGGCTATGGGAGCACTGGCTCTTAAGTACCGCCTCACCGAGTTTCCGGAGGATATCTACATTATCCTTCTTCGCTCGCCGGACCGTTTCCGCGACGGAGAAAAACTGCTTGCGGCTGTCAAACGCGCGTTCCAAGTTGAACTGAAATAGTCTATAATAGCCTAAGACGAACATGGTGGTATGAATGCTGAACGCGAGCTGGTGTTGAATGTGCTTAAGGTCTTCGGCTTGGGGGCTTTTAGTTTTATTGCGGCGATGGCTTGGACGCCCATCCTCACAAACTTCCTTTACAAGCATAGAATGTGGCGAAAATCCGCCCGCACCTTGGCGGCGGACGGCACTCCTACGCCGATTTTTAACTCTTTGCACAAGGAAAAGGAGGTTTCGACGCCGAGGCTCGGCGGACTTTTGATTTGGGTAACAGCGGCGCTGGTAGCGATGCTTTTTTGGGTCATAGCGGTTTCCACGGACTCTGCGCTCTTCGATAAATTAAATTTCCTGTCGCGAAACCAAACCTGGCTGCCGTTTTTCATGTTTATAGCAGCAGCAGTGCTTGGTCTTTCCGACGACCTGTTTCAAATTTACCAAAAAGGCGGCTATAAGGGCGGCGGTATCGAGTTATCGCTTCGCATTGGACTAATCTTATTAATCGCCGCCGTCGGCGCCTATTGGTTTTATTTCAAACTTGACTGGCGGACAATATACATTCCCTTCGTTGGCGACTTTTACATCAACGGCTGGTATCTGCCGCTTTTTATTATCGTGACTTTGGCTACATTCTCCGGAGGCGTGATTGACGGGATTGACGGGCTTTCCGGCGGAGTCTTTGCATCAATTTTCGCGGCTTACGGCGGAATCGCGTTTTTCCGCGGCCAGATTGATCTGGCCGCATTTTGCGCCGTCATCGCCGGAGCTATCCTCGCGTTTTTGTGGTTTAACATTCCGCCGGCGCGCTTTTATATGTCAGAGACCGGCACCATGGGACTCACGGTAGCCCTCACTACCGTCGCCTTCCTCACAGATTCCGTGGCGGTTCTGCCCATCATCGGTTTTTTGCTGGTGGTCGAATCAGGATCCGTTATAATCCAGTTCGCCTCCAAGCGCTGGCGCGGCAAGAAAGTATTCCTGGTTGCCCCGGTGCATCACCATTTTGAAGCCATAGGCTGGCCTGGATATAAGGTCACGATGCGTTTCTGGGTCATCAGCGTGGTTTTCGCCATTGTCGGCATAGTGGCCGCACTAATTGGGAGATAAATTAAAAAATGGAAAATGCTTCATTCAACACAGTCCAGGATTATTTCTTTGGGCTCATCAAGACTGAATCCCGAAGCCGAGGGCTTGAGCGAAATCGAACGGGTGACAAATCAAAATCCAAAATCGGAAACCCCACTTGGAAACGGGGTTTCCAAGTGAGGCTGCGGGCGTACCAAAATTTTAACTTTTGACTTTTGATTTCGCATTCATGTACGACCTCATCATAAAAAACGGGCAGGTGATTGACGGGACGGGCAAGCCCGCTTTTAACGCTGATGTGGCGATCCACGACGGGACAATTGCCGAAATCGGAGATCTCGGTAAAGCCGATGGCGGAAAAGTCATAGACGCCCTGGGGCATTGCGTCGTCCCGGGCTTTATAGACATCACAAACCATTCGGACGTGACAGCCGCCATGTTTCGCTCCCCGATGCTGGAAAGCATGGTGCGCCAGGGCGTAACAACCGTCATCGGCGGCAACTGCGGCGTTTCCCTCGCCCCGCTTGTGACGCCCGATGTCATTCACTCGATCCGCAAGTGGACCGATACCTCATCCATCAGCGTCAATTGGCTCTCGATGGCCGAATATCTTGCGGAGGTGACCAAGCTTAAGCTCGCGGTAAATTTCGGGACGCTCGTGGGACACGGGACGCTCCGCCGCGGCGTGGCGCAGGAAGAGGAGCGGCCGTTGGGCTTGGAAGAGATTGCCAGCCTCAAAATGCTTTTAAAATCGGCGCTCCGCGAGGGAGCCTTTGGGCTTTCAACCAACTTGAGCGCTTCGCATGAGGCGGCGGCGACTTCTGATGAGATGGCGGAAATCGTAAAAACCATGCGGGCGGAGGGCGGGATTTATAAAACCCACCTGCGCAACGAGGGGACGTCACTAATCCCAAGTGTGAATGAAGCCTTGCAAGTGGCGCACGGCGCCAAAGTGCCGGTTGCGATTTCGCACCTGAAAGCCGTCGGTCGAAAATCCTGGCCGCTTATGAAACGAGCCATTGCCATGATCAACCGCACGATGAAGTCCGGCGAGCGGATTATTTACGATATTACCCCTTATTCCAGCACCGGTTCGCAACTGGCAGTGCTCCTCCCGCCGTGGGTGCGCGAGGGCGGGTTCGCGGCAATGCTTCTGCGTCTCCGCGACAAGAGTCTGCGCCAAAACATCATCGGAGACCTGGCGGGTTTAACACTTCATTTTGAACGCATAAGAATAGCGGAAGCCACTGACAGCATTAGCCCCGGCAAAACTATCTCTGATTTGGCTCTTCGCTCGGGACTTGCCCCGGAAGAAACTCTAATCGAGCTACTGCTCGCCAATGGCGGACGAGTCTCGATCATTGGGAAAACTCTGCATAGAAAAAACATTACGCTTGCGGTCCGGGGCGCCCTATCGGTGATCGCCTCCAACGGCAGCGGGCTCTCCGGGGTGCCGGATCAATTCGCCCTGCCGCACCCGCGGTCCTTCGGCGCCTTCCCAAGATTCCTTTCGCGCTACGTTTTGCAGGAAAAGATTCTCTCATGGGAAGAAGCCATCATGAAAATCACCTCGCTGCCGGCGGAATTCATGGGAATCAAAAAGCGCGGAAAGATTTTGCCGAAATACGCGGCTGACATCGTGGTTTTTTCGCCCGAAACTATCCGCGACCGGGCGACGTACGAAAATCCTTATCTTTTTCCAACGGGCATTTTGCATGTGATTGTCAATGGCGTCGCGGCTGTCTCTGAAGGCGCTCTGACCGGCGCGCGGTCCGGGATTGTGCTGAAAAAAACATAAAGCCCGCTTTTTATTTTCGTCCACAAGAATACTGCGCCGCTTGCGGCGCATATGAATTGCGGAGCGCGAAAATAATCCCTCCTCAATTTTGCCATATTCAAGTTAATGAAGTTTTTCAGTCAAAGAAAGTTTATGAAACAAAGCGAGGCGCGTGGCCGAATAGGCCATCCCTTGATGGGCGAAGCGCCTCGCCATGCGAATATAATGCAAAATTGAGGAGGGGTAATATAAATGAAGATACCCCGCAGCTTGGCCTACTCCGCCAGAGTAGCTTCGGCTACGAAGGCTGGACTGCGGGGAGCACAAATAAATTTTATGCAGCATTCGTTCAACGGGAAAAAAATTACCGTGATGGGGTTGGGATTGCACGGCGGCGGAGTGGGAGTGGTTAAATTTTTATTGAGGGAAGGGGCCCGGGAAATCGTCGTTACTGATCTCAAGAAACGCTCGGCTCTTCTGCCGAGCATCCGACAAATTCCCAACTCGCCTCGCCTCCGTTACGTGCTTGGACGGCACCGCATGAGAGACTTTAAGCGCCGCGACGCCGTAATCAAAAACCCGGACGTGCCGCTATCGTCGCCTTATCTGGCGCAAGCGGTAAAAAATGGCGTTCCTATTCTTTCCGACATCGGGATTTTTTTTGAGCGAGCGAAGGCTCCCATTATCGGCGTAACCGGCACCAAGGGAAAATCAACAACCGCGACGCTTATGGCGCTTTTACTCCAAAAAAGGTTTCCTCGAATTTTGCTCGCGGGCAACATCCGCAAATCGGCGCTCGCGACCATGACGCGGGCCAAGCGCGCCGACGCGATTATTTTAGAGCTATCCAGTTTTCAGCTTGAGGATTTGGCTTACGTTAAAAAAGGCCCGCACCTCGCTGTTATCACAAATATTTTCCCCGATCATCTAAACCGCCACGGGACATTTGGCGAGTACGCCCGCGCCAAATCGCTGATTACCGCGTTTCAGAATAAAAACGATGCGGTGATCATCCTCAAGAATAGGGGACTGGAGCCTCTCATAAAAAATAGCGAAGCAAAAAAAATCATCGTGAATATTTCTGAAAGAGACCGGGGGCGCATAGCTAGCTCGCATCCGGCGCTTCAGGGGCATATGGCGGATGCGGCAATGCTGGCGCTTGCCGCGGCAAAGTTTTTTGGAATCGAGCAAAAAGAGGGGATGGCTCGTCTCGGGCGCTTCAGGCCCCTCACCGGAAGAATGCAGATTGTTGCCAAAAATAGCGGAGTAACTTTTATCAATGACACCACGGCCACCAACCCGACCGCCGCTCTCTTCGGCCTCAAGCTTGCCGCCGAACGCTTCCGGCGCGTAATTTTAATCGCCGGCGGGAGCGACAAGAAACTTCCCGCTGATCAATTCGCCAAAGCAATTCGTAAACTCGCGCACCATGTAGTTTTGCTTCCCGGCGGCGCGACGGAAAAACTAAAAAATGCGATTGGAATGTGGGGCCGCAATCGGGTAACGCCCGCCGCTTCAATGGAAGAGGCTGTGAGTCAAGCCAAACGCCGTGCCTCCCGAGGCGATGCGGTGTTGCTTTCTCCGGGCGCCGCCAGCTTCGGCTTATTCCTTCATGAGTTCCACCGCGGCGATGCGTTTGTCCGCGCAGTGAAACGCCTAAAGAAATTAAAATGAAACTCCGCTCGCTTCTGGCAGACAAAATTTTCCTCATGGTCGTCTCAGCGCTCACCGTCGGCGGGCTGGTTTTTCTGTCCTCGGCCTCCGTCGCGCTTTCCGAAAATAGATTCGGAACGATTTATTATTTTTCGCTGCGGCATATTTTTGCGATCCTCGTTGGGGCAGCTTTATTTTTAGCCATCCAGACCGTGCCGTATCGGTTTTGGAAGAAACTCGCGCTTCCCCTCATGGCCTTCTCAATCATACTGCTTTCCCTGGTCCTCTTTACTTCGCTTGGTTTCACATCCGGGGGCGCCACGCGCTGGCTCTCAATAGGCCCGATATTTTTCCAGCCGTCGGAGATCGCAAAAATTTCTTTGGTTCTTTTTCTAGCCTGGTGGTTTGATCGCAAAAATCGCGCGGATAGCTTTCTTTTCGGTTTCTTGCCGACGGCGCTCATCCTGTCGGCAATGGGAACACTCTTGATGTTACAGCCCGACCTCGGAACCTTTCTCATCATCGCGACTACTGCGCTCGTAATGTACTTCGTCGCCGGCGGGAGCATCCGCTACACCGTTCTTTTCCTGCTTTTGGGCGTAATTGCCTTTGCGTCATTGGCTTTGATTGCGCCTTACCGTTTTGACAGAATCACATCATACCTGAATCCGGAAGCTGATCCGCTGGGCAAGGGATATCAGGTGCGCCAAGCCGCCATTGCCATCGGCTCCGGCGGTTTTTGGGGCGCCGGGTACGGCTCCTCATTCCAAAAACAGGGTTTTCTGCCGGAACCAATCGGAGACTCGATTTTCGCCGTTATCGCGGAGGAGTTCGGCTTTCTGCGCGCAATGGTAATCCCGTTTCTCTTTCTTATGCTACTCTGGCGGGGGATTCTCGCCGCAGGCGCTACTCCCGATTTCTTTTCAAAACTTGTCGTAACTGGCATCATAACATCAATCGTGGCGCAGGCCTTCGTCAACATGGGGTCAATTTCGGGCCTCTTGCCGCTGACCGGCGTACCGCTGCCGTTCATTTCATACGGCGGCACTTCACTCGTCGCCACGTTTCTCGGAATAGGGATTGTTTACCAAATTATTCGCAAATCCTCGTGATCCCGCCAGAAACTAAACTGCCCAACTCGAGCGCGCTTCTAAAGCCCAGCGGTAAAATATGGAATCTATTTTTTCAGAGATACAATCTAATTTTTTAACGGAATGAGAATTTTATTCACCGGCGGTGGCACGGGGGGGCACTTTTTCCCGATTATCGCGATCGCCAGAGAACTGAAACGAATTGCGGAAGACGAGCGAATCTTGGGCCTGGAACTCTATTATATCGGGCCGGACGATTTTGGCAGAGAAATGCTTAATCGCGAAGATATAGTGTCGGAGACTCTGCCGACCGGCAAGCTCCGCCGCTACTTTTCAATCCTAAATCTGGTTGATTTGGCGAAAACGTTCCGCGCTGTGCTTGCGGCCTTTTGGAAGCTATTCCGCCTCATGCCAGACGCCGTTTTTTCCAAGGGCGGATTCGGCGCCTTCCCGCTGCTTTTGGTTTCGCGGATCTACGGGATTCCCGTGATTATACACGAATCGGACGCGGCTCCGGGGCTAGTTAACCGCTGGTCCGGCAAATTCGCTAAGCGCATTGGCGTGGCGTTTGCCAAGGCCGCGTCGTATTTTCCGCCGGAGAAAACCGCCGTTCTCGGCAACCCGATTCGCAAGCGAATTCTTGGCGGGATCCGAGACGAGGCTAAAGACAGATTCGCGATTTTCAGCCAAAAGCCCGTGGTCTTGGTGCTTTGCGGCAGTCAGGGAGCATTTCCAATCAATCAAATGATTCTTTCCGGATTAAAAGCGTTCGTGAACGATTTTGAAATCATCCACCAAACTGGCAGGGATAATTTTGCCGATATCTCCGCGGAGTCAACGGTCATTCTCTCCAGTGAAACGAAGGCCTACTATCACCCTTACCCTTTCTTGGATGAGACGCGGCTGCGGGAAGCTTACGCCGCCTGCGATATCGTGATTGCCAGGTCCGGCTCGGGTATTTTTGAAATAGCCGCAGCAGCTAAACCATCTATTTTGATTCCGCTGCCCCACGCCGCTCAAGATCACCAGCGGAAAAACGCCTACGAGTACGCCAAAGTCAGCGGGGCCGTTGTCATCGAGCAAAATAACGCCACGCCGAATCTTGTGCGCCATACCCTCCTGCGCATATTTGAGACGCCGGGAGAGCTTGCCCGCATGCAGCAAGGCGCAGCGGCGTTCGCCAGAGTCGATGCGGCGGAAATCATCGCCCGCGAGATTCTTAATCTTGGGCTTAAACACCATGGCTGACGTTCGCGTCCGTTTTGCGCCATCTCCCACTGGGCCGCTTCATATCGGCGGCGCCCGAAGCGCACTTTTTAATTATCTTTTTGCCAAAAAGCAGGGAGGGTACTTCATTCTCCGCATCGAAGATACTGATCGCGATCGATCAGAAAAAGAATTTGAGAAAATGATCATCGAATCTTTTGCGTGGCTCGGCATCCCGCCGGACGAGGGGCCGATAGAAGGAGGGGACTTCGGGCCGTATCGGCAAAGCGAGCGCATAGATTCATATAAAACGTTGCTGAAATCGCTGATTGAACAAAGAAAAATATTTTTTTGCCCGCACGTGAAAGACGAGCAAACGGATAATAAATTTCAAGTTCACTGGTGCGAATTTCGCGACGGGGGAGGGGAGTCGGCAGAGTCAATTCTACGCTTCAAAACTCCTAAAGATCGAGTGATGATTTTCCATGATCTAGTGAAAGGCGAGATCAGCACCAAAACGTCCGCCATCGGTGATTTTTCGGTCGCTAAAAATATCGAAGCGCCGCTCTATAATTTCGCGAACGTGGTAGATGACTACGCTATGCAAATTACGCATGTTCTACGCGGTGAGGATCATATCGCCAATACGCCAAAGCAGATGTTATTGCAGGAAGCGCTTGGCTACTCTAACCCGCTTTACGGGCATCTGCCGCTGATTCTCGGCCCCGATCGTTCAAAATTGTCCAAGCGCCATGGCCCGACGGCTCTATTGGAATATAAAGCGCGGGGCTACCTCCCAGAGGCTCTCTGCAATTACTTGGCGCTTCTCGGGTGGAATCCCGGGACCGATCAGGAATTGTTGTCGCTTGATGAGCTGGCTGCGGCATTCTCGCTGGATAAAGTCCAAAAATCCGGAGCCATCTTTGACATTACAAAACTAGACTGGATGAACGGTGAATACATCCGCCGTTTGCCGAGTACGGAATTGGCCGGCTTGCTTATGCCGCACATCAAAGAAGCCGGCTTTTCCGTCGGCGAATATTCCAGAGAAAAACTGATGAGCATTATTGAACTCGAACAACCCAGATTAAAGCGCTTGGCAGAAATAGGGGAGCGGGTGGATTTTTACTTTAAAAGACCGGCGGCGCCGATGGAATTATTGCGCTGGAAAACCATGACGGACGCCAAGATACTGGCCTCGCTTGATAAATCCGTTGACGTACTCTCCGGTTTCTCGATGGACTCCGTGACAAAAAATAACATTGAGGATTCATTCCTTAAGGCCGCCTCGGAATTTTCGCCCGACAGGGGAGCGCTGCTTTGGCCGCTCCGCGCAGCACTCTCCGGCAAGAGGGCCTCGCCGGGACCTTTTGAGATTATCGCCATCCTCGGCCGCGACGAGTCTCTAGCGCGCTTAAACGCCGCGAGAGAGATCGCCGCAGGGAAAAGAAAGGATAATTAACCGCCTTACCCGCGCCAGCTGAAATTGGATATAATACCAATATGAAAGAATTCGCAAACTCTCTCTGGAGAGGATCGTTTTTGATTGTTGCTCTGGCTTTTTCCATGATAATTGTCGTACCAGGCTACCAATCAGCCGCTGTCGCCCAAAACGGGAATACAGACCAAAACGCTCCTTCCACGGTAATCGAGCTTGAAAAGCAAATCGAGGAGCGAGCAAAGGAAATCAAGCGGCTGGAAGAAATAGCGCAAACATACCGCGACACCATAGCGACAACCCAAGAGCAAGCCGCCACACTAAAGAATGACATCGCGCGAATCAACAGGACCGTGCTCAAACTTCAATCGGAAATCCGCGTCATTGAGGGGCGTATAAAGAAAACCAATTTGGAAATCAAAAGTTTGGGACTGCAGATTTCGGATACAGAAATCGATATCTCGCGAAAACGCGAACATCTGGCTGAATTAGTCCGCACGCTGTCAAACTTAGATAGCCAACATCCAGTTGAAGCGCTGCTTGAATACGGACGCTTTTCCGATCTTTTCAACCACTTTGAGGCCGTAACTAATCTCGAAGAAAATCTGGGCGGGAGCGTTAAGGAGCTCCGGCTGCTCCGCGAATCATTAAATGAAAAAAAGGCGTTTTCGGAAATCAAGGCGGCAGATTTGAAACGCTATGCCGCTAGTTTAGGAGACAAACAGCGCCTGCAGGTTATCCAACAGCAGGAACGCGGCCGGGTTTTGTCGGAAACCCAAAATCAGGAGAAAAAATATCAGGAGCTTCTGGCGGAAACCGAAAGGAAGCGCAAGGCCCTGCAGGATGAAATTGACGCCTACGAAAGAACTCTGCGTTTTACGCTGGATCCCAACGCCTTGCCGCAAAGCCGGAGCGGAATTTTACAGTGGCCCGTATCGATGCTCAATAAATCTTTGACGCAATGCAATCGCACCGTATGGGCGTTTTTAACCCAATGCTTCGGCAACACCGCGTTTTCCATGGCCGGCGGTTATGCGGGCAAGGGGCATAACGGCATTGATATCCGCGCCTCGAACGGAACGGAAATTTTATCGGCCGAGAGCGGGACCGTGCGCGGCGTTGGAGACACCGACGAGGTTTGCCGGCGCGCCTCTTACGGCAAGTGGATTCTAATTGACCACGGAAATAATTTAACGACGCTTTACGCGCATCTGTCGCTTGTCAAGGTTCTGCCGGGCCAAGCGGTCAGTAGGGGAGAGCTTATTGGGTATTCCGGCAATTCGGGCTATGCCACCGGGCCGCACCTACATTTTTCCGTCTTCGCGCATGAGGCTGTTGAGATAGGAAATCTCAAAAGCAAAGTTTGCGGCCGCATCATGACCTTGCCGCTTTCGCCGTTCAACGGCTACCTTGATCCTTTGAATTATCTATGAGGTGAAGTGAATAAGTCGGTTGGAAGTTATGTACGACATTATGTATAGTACTAATGTATGGAACTTTCTGGAGACTATATTGCCGGGTTGACTGATGGCGAGGGCTGCTTTGCACTTAAGTTTAGGCGGGATATAAAGCATCGTAAAACATCAGAAGCAGTTTATTTTTATTGGGATGTAGAATTCGCAATGATGCTTCGTGAAGACGATCAGGACTTGCTTGAGATGGTAAAATCTAGGCTTGGGTGTGGACGAATCAGTAAGAATTCCTATGGTGGCGTACGCTTTGCTGTTAATGCAATTTATGATCTAGTTAGTGTCATTGTTCCTTTTTTTGGTAAATATCCACTCCATGGAAAGAAGCGACACGATTTTAAACTCTGGAGTGAGGGGGTTATGATTCTAAAAAGGAATCAAAGAACTAGTATTAATGCTATAAAAGGAGAGAAAGGTTTTAAACGGACCGTATGGGATGCTTCAGACCTAAAAAGATTGATTAAGATACATCAGGAGATGAAACCATACAAGAGTAAGGGGAAAGAATGGAAATGGCTTTCTCAAGCCCAACAGACGACCTAGTTCTATCGTGGGGTCGTTTAACCTACATTGTACGACGCGGTATATGATATTAAGACGGCACTCCCCTGCCGGTTAAGCGGTTGACTCATGCGAACTTCTTACTCGGCGCTTTCCACTTTCAAACAGTGCCCCCAGCGCTACAAGTTTAAAATAATAGAGAAAAAGAAAGAACAAAAAACCAAAGAGCAGCTTTTCGGCACGCTGATCCATGACTGCCTGCGGTTCATGTTCACGCATGACCCTATATTCCCTACACTTGATCAGGTGCTCGAATATTATCACGCCCAATTCCCCGCCGAGAATTGGACAGAGGAAGAAGCCGGAATTTATCGCGCCGAGGGAGAAAAAATGCTCCGTAAATTCTACCAGCAAAACGCCCCGTGGAATTTTTCCGTGCTCGGACTGGAATCGCGGTTCGAAGTCGTTCTGGAAGATCAGGAAAAGAAGCAAACGCATATCCTTGCCGGAATTATTGATCGCATTGACAAGCTCCCCGACGGCACATATGAAATCATTGATTACAAAACCCAAAAGCGCCTGCCCTCGCAGGATCAAATTGACCGCGATTTCCAGCTTTCCATCTATGCCATGGGATTAAAGCGCCGCTGGCCGCACATAAAACCCGACCAAATTAAATTATCCCTGCAATTTCTGAAACACGGCGAGAAGCTTTCCACCAAAAGAAGCGAACCGGACTTCCAAAAGACTGAATCAGAGACGCTGGAGACTATCAATGAAATCGAGGCGCGTGTTCGCGAGTCCAAAGAATTCGAGCCAATCGTCTCCCCTCTTTGCGATTTTTGCGGCTATAAACCGATCTGCCCGGCTTGGAAACATCTGTATAAAAACGTGAAAGGCGAAATTATCGACGGCGTCGCCGTTCCCTCGGTGATGAAAGAATATTTCCAATTGCGCGGAGAAAAACAAAAAGCCGAAAAGCGCTTAAAAGAGCTCAGCTTGCTTCTCACCCGTTATCTCGAAGCTGAAGCGATTGACCGGGTTTTCGGCGACGACGGAGTAATAGCCAGGAGAAGAATCGAAAAATACCAGTACGATTTTGATAAAATCCGCTCGATCCTCGAGCCTATGGGCAAATGGCATGAAATCTTGGGGGCTGATGAGAAGAAACTAAAGAACATTTTAAGAGAGATCCCCGAATGGGCGCGCGCCGAAATCCAAAAAGCGCGATTAGTGATCAGAACTTCAACTACACTTACAGCAACAAAGAGAAAATCTAAACCAGATCAGATAAGCAATAAATTTCAGTAAACCATCACTTGGAAACGGGGTTTCCAAGTGAATAGTTTGGCTCCCTAATTAAGTTTGTTAGCTAACCTAAGAATTATAATTCTTGTATAATCAGCGAAGTCCCGGGCAGTTTCCCGCCGGACGATACCCAGCGGCTTTAGCATCGGCTTCGGTTGCAAAATAGACTTTGTTTTCTTCTTTAATCTGCTTGGCGCCTGGACAATTTAATAAATGATACGCCGACCCGCTCTTGCTGGCCACCAACGAGCCCCCGGACGCCGCGCCCCCAGAAATTGCTGCGGCTTGGTTTATGCCCTTATCGGCGCCCGCCGAAACGGGAGGCTGCAAGGCCCTCGCTTCAATGGTAGCCGATCCGTCCGGCGCTATCACTTCAATCGGCCTTTGGGGCATCCATACGACCGAAAGTCGCCCTAAGCCGAAACTCCCCGTGGCCACAGTGACGATAATGGCCGCCACCAGAACATCCTCTCGGCGCTCCCCTACCCAAGCCTTGATTCTCAAAAGATAATCTGCTAACATGTCTTGGTTATCAATTCTATCATAACTTTTAACTTTCCATTAACTTCTAATTTTTCATTTTTAACTTTTAACTATCATGGCCACAGCCAAATCCGCGGGCGCTGCTAAATACGGCCGCGATTCCAATCCCAAATACCTAGGGGTTAAATTGCACGATGGTGAAAGGGCAAAGCCCGGAAGCATCATCGTTCGCCAGCGCGGCCGGCATTATTTCGCGGGCGCAAACGTGCGCGCCGGCGGCGACGACACGCTCTATGCCGCGGCATCCGGCACTGTCAAATTTTCAACCAAGCATCGCAAACGCTTCGACGGCTCCCGCCGCATCACTAAGTTTATACACATCATCCCGTCAAAGTCCTAAAACGCGTCTCTATTTTTTAAGCATTCTCACAACTTGGAAACGGGGTTTCCAAGTTAATTTTCAATTAATAGATGCTCCATTTCTTTTCTCTCCAACATTATTTTTAAAGCATCACGACTGAATTCTTCATATTCCGAGGGGTTTTTAAACTGCCCCAGAATAATACTTTTATCACAAATTCCATCTCGCCTATTAATGTATTCATCCCAACTCGACTTGGAAACCCCGTTTCCAAGTTTATGAACGCGATTGTTCAAACTAACATACGCACTAACATATAATAGATACTCATTAGAATCTATATGCACTCCTTTAAAGGGGCCCTGAAACAATACTCCGCTTCTACGATTCTTACGATTGAAGTGTTTTGTATAACCTAAGCCAAGCTTATGCATAAACTTTTCTATTCCCCTATGCGCCGTCTGACGCAAAATAAAATGGTAATGATTTGGATTCAGACAGTAAGCCACGAAACAAACAAGCGGTTTGCCCTCCTTCACCTTCAACTTGGAAACGGGGTTTCCAAGTTGGGTTCGTTTGCGAAAGGAGTTCTCGAAAATACTGCCTATCGGTTCTGTGGTGTTAAACTCCTCCATGCTTTGAAGAAACCGGCCATAATCGTATTTGTCGCCAAAAATGTTTCGCTTGTCTGTCCCGCGATTAAAAATATGGTAATATTCTTCGGTTACAAATTGAACTTTACGCATACAGTTTCATCTTATCACTTGGAAACCCCGTTTCCAAGTGGGTTTCAGTGGAGCTAACGGCCCATGTTGTAGAGGCGTTTGATTTCGGCTTGGGTGAGGGCGCGGTTGTAGACGCGGACTTCGTCAATGAGGCCGTTAAACCAATAATTTCCAGCACCATAAAAACGTCCGATGACAAACGGGGAAGATGGTTCATTGGTCAGCACCGAGCCGCTACCGTCCTGGCTTCCATTAAGAAAGAGCAAAAGTTGACTAGAATTTCTAGTTATAACAATGTGATACCACTGTCCTTTAGTTAGAGCAGTCGATCCGGCGGCGTTTCCCCAATTACCTGTTCCAAGTTTGTTGTTGGAAGCCACATAAAACTGCGTGCCAGTAAATTCAGCGGCATGTTGTTCGCGGCCAAGCTCATTAAGTTTTATCCAAGCGGAGATGGTGAAAGTTGCCGAAGGGACAGAACCAATTACTGCACTGACATTATCATCCACTCCATCAAAATTCATGCCTTGCCCTATCTTTCCGATTGTTTTTTTTGCGCCGTTTATGAGCCAGCCGGTGTTGGCGTTGCCGGAGGCGTCTCGGGCAGAGGTTGTGCCCATATCAGCGCCGTCAAACGTCCAATGGCCGACAAGTCCGTCGCGGATAGTTGATTTATTGGTTACGTTCGGGTGAAAACTCGATCCGGCTTTGTATAGTTGGCGGATTTCAGCTTCGGTGAGCGCGCGGTTATACACGCGGACTTCGTCAATGAGACCGTTGAAAGCAGCGGAAGAATTGCCGTAATAGCCCATTCTTACTGACGAAGTTGTGTTATTGTCCATAACCCTCGTAGAAGAGCCATCTAACTTTCCATTCAGATAAAATGTAGCTTTAGAATCTGACCGAGTATAAACTACGACTGCGTGATACCACGTATTGGTAGAGGAAAGAGCCGTATTTGCAGAAACAGAGTAATCTACTCCGCTATACCTAACATACCAATTTAGGCGATTAGAACTATCTACAAAGAAAATCCACGGGGTCCATTTGGATATAATACTGTTATACTTCCAAAGCGACATGGGCTTAATCCATGCTGTTGCGGTTATATCTTCTGTCAGATTTGCCAAACTCGCCGCATTCCCAGCATTCACATAATCATTACTCCCATCAAAATTCAGCGCTTGGCCGATTTTGCCGATCTGGCGAGTGGGGCCGTTGGTGAGAGTGCCGTTATTCCCCTGCCCTGACCTATCTATTGCCGTATTCCCCGACATATCATTTCCGTCAAAGGTCCACATTCCGACAAGGCCTTGGCGGAGTTTGTTTGCTTGCGAGGCGTTCATTTGCGGACTGGTTTGGCGATAGAGGCGTTTTATTTCTTCGGCAGATAGCGCGCGGTTGTAGATGCGGACTTCGTCTAATTTTCCATTAAGGTATCGTACCGCACCAGTGTGTCTACCCAAGACAGAGATTGAACCATTTGAGTAAGTGCCCCAACCCGACGCACTATACTCTAAATTACCATTGGTATACAGTTTCAGTTCTTTGGTGGCACCTTGAAAAGTGAGGCAGGTATAATACCAAACTCCTGCGCTGAATATAGTAGTGCCACTCCGCCAATTACCGCCGTCGTATACCTGAAATTTTGAAGAATATACGCTTGCATAGTACAAAATACCACTGCCGCCGACGATATTTGATAAACCGTCGGGGTTGCCTGTACCATCCGGATTGTTACTCAGAACCCAAGCACACATAGTTAGATTAGTTAGCGCCGGACCAGAAACTTCCACAAAATCATTCACCCCGTCAAAACTTAACGCATTTCCGATTTTTCCGCCGACCCAGGCGGCGGTGGTGTTCATATTCGTAAGCGTGCCGTTGTTTCCCTTCCCGGACATATCAACCGCTTTTGCGCCGCCCTTGCCGACGTCGAAAGACCAGTAGCCGACAAGCCCCAAACTTTGCATAGGACGAGATATTGTAGCCGCATCTGAACTATGGGCATACATTCCCATGACCACGATGAGACCCGTTAGAGCCAGGAAGCGCTTCAAGCGATTTTTAAGGTAGCGTTTACCCATACCGGTTTTAAGATATTTTTCCCTTGCATACGCATCATTTTTATTGTGGCATGCCTCATAGTACATCAATTCAAACGGGCCACGTCCCTTTGTAGAAGATACTTGACCAGTATTGTGGGCCTTGAAGCGCTTCCGTAAATCATCGGTACAACCCGTATACCAGCGTCTATCTTTTTTGCTTGAGATTAAATAAGTATAGTACATACGTTTGGCTCTAACGGGGCAAGGCCCAAAGATTGCATTGGTTTTGAAATAGTGGCGGCATCTGCTTTTTTGCCTACCAAAATAAATAATAAAAACAGACAGCAGAAAAGCAGAATTTTCAATTTACAATTCTCAATTTTCAATAAATGGTGCAATTGCATAATTTTCAATTACTCCTTGATGATCGGCTGATTTTAGCGAATATCAGAAGGAGCTCATGCGCTTCCTGCCAATGCTTTCTTATCTCCTCTTTTCGCTCGGGATTAGCCCGTGCCAAAAGGCGCAACCAGTGCTTAGTTTCTTTTATCTCTTTCTTTACAATGCCAATCTTATGGATAAAGTCCTTCTTACTCTCTGCCTCAACCGCCTCACAATAATTAGCCCCCGCTGATCCCGCCGCACCCACAAGCTGGTCTATGATTCTGCGATTTACCGCGTCTTGCTTAATAGTTCGCACAAAATCAATAATCTCCTCGGCAAATTTTGCAGTTCGTTCTTCAAGATCGTATTTTGGTCTTTGTTTTATTGAGACATTCATTGAAAATTGTGAATTGAAAATTGATAATTCGTTACCTTCCCATATTATATAAACGTTTAACTTCATCAGGGCTCAATGCTCTATTATATACGCGGACTTCGTCAATGAGGCCGTTGAAAAATGCGTTATTATCACGATAATTCTTGCCAATCACAAAGTCATTTGAACCATATGTTACGTCTGCCGCAGCAGTGGGAGAAGCATCAGCTACTCCATCTATGTAATAACGTCCACTTGTTCCATTTTTAACAAAGGCAACATGTTTCCATGTGTTATTATTGACAGTTCTAGTAGAGTATTGTGTTGTCGCAAAACCGTATGCACTGGTAGCATAATCCCAAAAGGTTATAGTTCCATCTGCACCCATCATAAAAATAAACTCATTTTGATAACTAGTTGGACTTCTATTATTTTGCACTATATAAGCTAATGAAGTTCCACCAGTCTTTATCCAAGCTGATATAGTCATAGTGCTTTGAGGAGTTCCTGAAAGGGTTGCTCTCCTCACATAATCATCACTCCCATCAAAATTGAGCGCTTGGCCGACTTTGCCGGCTACGCGGGATGGGCCGTTGGTGAGGGTGCCGTTATTCCCCTGCCCGGAACGGTCGTAGGCGGTTACGCCCGACATATCCGGGCCGTTGAATGACCACATTCCCACAAGGCCGTTGGTGAGTTTAGAGTTTTGGGAGGAGTTAAGCGCAACGCTCACCGGCTTTTTTTTGATTTCTATAGCAATACCACTACTATTCTCATTCGGCGGCCATGTCCAATCAACGGTCGTATCGGCAGAAAATTTATATTGCGTCTGCAGTTGAAGGTTGTTTCCTTCATCGTGGATTTCTGTAAACCCGCTTCCCTCCGTGATTGTAGCTGAGCTTTCTGTCATCACCGTACCATAGGTCGCATTGTTGCTCGACTTAAACGCCGAAAGGGTGACAGTCAAACCCCCCGTCGCCGCTCCTGTATTCGTTGCTGATTGCACCACTGCGCCAGAACCGTTACTCCCGCTCGTGTCTACGTTCCCGAATTCCACGATCGACCACCGAACCTCGTTAGGCGTACCTGAAGGAAAATCAATCGTCACGGCTCCAGACGACGGGGATGTTCCCATTGCACGGTAAAGCGTCACGCGTCGTCCGCCCCCACGATTCACAGTCGTAATCTGCACCCACGTTAATCCATTCCCTGATAACGTCGGGGCGTCCATCGTATTGTTCGTCGCAACAACAGCAAGAATCAACCGGTTCGCCCCTGGAGTAATGCTCGCGGTCGTCGAAGGATCGGTGTTATACTGCGAACCGCTTGTAAGCGCATTTAACGTAATGTCTTTATGAATTTTCGTTGTTTTCCCGACCGTCGCCGCGCCGGAATTGTAGAGCGCCTGAATTTCCGCCGCCGACAGTGCGCGGTTGTAGACACGGGCTTCGTCGATGAGGCCTCCAAATTGGCCAGAGTTTTCAACATGATAAATTCCTATACGTACAGCGGTTGAGTCCAGCACCGTGTTAGCCACTGTGCCGGATGTGCTCACCGCACCGCCATCGCCGATAATAGTATGTGTCGTGCCTTCTCGTTTAGAACAAATATGATGCCATACACCGTCAGATAAGGTTACAAACCGCCCATATGGACTTACGGCTTCAAGTACACCACCACCCCAAGAATTGGTAACGGTATTATTCCTTCCTATCCAAAAACCATTTTGGTATGATTTATCTATGATTCTTTCGTGAGTACCATTCACAACACCATCATCTTTGAACCACGCACAAGCGGTAAAATCATTAAGTCCTCCGGTATAGGTAGTTTTGACAAAATCATTACTCCCATCAAAATTGAGCGCCTTGCCTCTTTTTCCGTCAACCCACGTCGGCCCGTTGGTGAGGGTGCCGGTATTTTTGTTTCCGCTTGAATCGCCGGCATAGGAGCCCGTTCCTTCGTTCATACTCCAGTACCCCACAAGTCCGAGGTTGGTCGGGGGTTTTGAGATGAGTGCCGCACTCGCTTCATTAAAGTGAAAAGTGAAAAGTGAAAAGTGAAAAGTTAATGGAACGAAAAAAATTAAAAGTGAAAAGTGAAAAATTACAATGAAAAGTGAAAAATTGGTCTTTTTCATATTTCTCTTTTACCCTTAATGGTAGAAATACTTGCGCCGAGAATCTTTGTTAGTTCGCCAACCTCTTTCATTAATTGCTCAATAATCACTAATTCGGACGGAGCGACATCCTTCGCGAGCGCAAGCCAAAACTTTGTTTCGTTGCCGCTTTTGAGAGCGTGATGAAGGAAATTCGCAAAATCTCGTCTGGAGCTTGCGGCCTGCGCCTCGGTGATATTGGCGCCTATGCTCATTGCGGCTCTTAATAGCTGATCTGTGATAATCCACGCCGAACGTTTGTTCGGAAATGTATCCGCAAGAGCAATGGTATTGCGCGCGAATTGAAATGCTCGATGCATTAGGGCTTGTTTAAAATCGGGGTTTGAGGGCATAACTATTTACTAATTAAAAGTTAAAATATAAAAGTTAAAAGTTGTAAAATTATCACTTTTGAACTTTGGATTAAATTTTTAACTTTTAATTTTCGAAGCGGAGCGTTTCGAGGATGGGTCCTATAAAATCATCCTGCCCTTCGTAAGTTGTTACCTGGTACAAGAATCCCTCACGGATGAACCATACTTCACGGGTTTTGCCGAATGACGGGCTGGTTGAGAGGAAAATCACGGCATTTATTGCCTTCCCCTCTCCTATCAATACGTCTTTCGGGTCAATCACTTCTGACGCCGGAAGATCCTGCAGGATTCTTGCGCCGGTGAGCGGCTCTGCCTCGTCGAATTCGGAAATATAAATCTGGAAGCCCTCTCGCTCACCGGATTTTTGGAGAAGCACGGTCGCGCCGGCATCGTCTTCAAGCTCGGTTGCGGAAAAATCTTTTGGATAGCGGAAAGAAAAACCGAAATCGGGGCTTGTGTATTCCTCGGTGAGATTTGCGAAGGCCTGCTCGCTCGGCTTGGGAGATTCGTTGATATTTCCGCCCGAATTGCTGAAGTTTAAAGATGTAAGGCCGCCTCGGCTGAAAAGAAGATATGCGCCCGCGCCAAGGGCGACTAATACGACTATGATTGCGATAAATTTTTGTTTGGACATGATGATTGGTTTAAATGTTTAATGTTTTAAGGTTTAATATTTAGCCGCCCTTTTGAAAGTTGGATAGATCGAATTTAGCGCCAGGGTTTTCTTTCACTTCTTTGAGATACGCAGTGATTGCTTGATCAAATTCTTCGCGGTCGCGCTCGACTTTGGATTTTTCTTTTTTGTACTGGATTCCGGTATGCGCAGATTGCTTCACTTTTTGGATAAAACTTTGGAGCAGGCGTGAACATTCATCGGAAAGCGATAATCCATTTCGAAATGTCGTTATATCGATATACCCGCTGTCGTATGCGATATAGAGTTGCGACTTTACCTCTCCGCAGGAACCTTTCGCGATATAGAAATAATTTATCAGTTCCTGGCGCGTTCCGCGGTCGAATCCTTCCGCAATATTCGACATGACCGATACTGCCGCTCGGCGAATCTGATCCTGCAATCCCCGATCTATTTCAAAATTCCGATATTTCGAAATATCGTAAATAAATTTCGTCAATTCGCGCGCCTTCTGCCATGCTAATAAATCTTCAAATTTTTGTACGGTAGCCATGTTTTTTGGTTTAAATTTTTAAACTTTCACCGTCATCTGCTATTATACAGCGTCTGGACTTCGGCTGCGCTCAATGCACGATTATAGACGCGGACGTCGTCAATGGAGCCAATGACTTGAGATCCAAGGTTAAAGGTCGCGTTCATTCCTTCTGGCGTACTTGTGTTATTTGGACCGCTGGACGAATCATCCCGCCCGTCCACATAAATTTTCCGTAAACCATCCGAGTTTCGAAAAACAAACGCAACGTAATGCCATTTATTATCTCTTAAATCTGTCGTGCCATACATATAATAATCATCCGTGCAGCAATTTAGATATAAAAGAGGCTTCACGCCATGCATCAACTTTACTCCCGCATTCAAACCTGAAATTAAAAATTGGTAAGAACTTCCGCTGCCTGTTGATAATTTCGCCCATGCGGCAACTGTCCACTCTTGCGAGAGATTAGCCTGGTTTATCGGGTTTGAAAAACTTATATAATCGCCCCCATCAAAACTTAACGCCTTTCCTCTTTTTCCGTCCACCCATGTTGGATTTGCGGTTCCTCCGGGGAAAACGCCCGCATTATTTTTCCCAGAAAAATCGGTTGCGGAAGTTCCCGCGCCGTCGTCAAAGCTCCAATATCCCACAAGTCCGGTGTTTGAAGGAGGCGCGAAGCGCGCGGCGCCGAATTTGTACAGCCCCTCGACTTCGCTCGGGGTTAACGCGCGGTTGTAGATGCGGACATCGTCAATGAGGCCACCCCAATATGATGGCCCATAACCATTCAATCTAAGACTATTACTTGAAGAAACCGAACCGAGTGTAGAAATATCTGTTTGGCCAATAAAAACACCATCCTTATACCCTTTTAAATAATTTGTTGCCCTATCGACAACGGCAAAAAAGTGAACCCACTTATTCAAGGGCGGTGAAGTAGTCAGAGAAACACCTTTATAAGCAGTTCCATCGTAGACAAGAACAGTCATCTTGTTTGTCCTTAATTCGATGTCGTAGCCTGGACCATAGCCGCCATTATATTTTCCGACAGGAATACCGTCGGACGATGTCAGTTTCGTATTGTATATCCAGCTTCCGTAACTAAAACTGTTTGTACCAAAATCCAATACTCCACTTTGTGGATTTCCAATACTCACATAATCATTACTCCCGTCAAAATTCAACGCCTTGCCTCTTTTTCCGTCCACCCACGTGGGGCCGTTGGTTAATATGCCGGTATTTTTGTTCCCGCTTGAGTCGGTTGCGTAGGAACCACTGCCTTCATCCATAGACCAATAGCCGACGAGGCCGGTACCTGATGGCGATGCGAATTTCGCTTGACCGGATTTGTAGAGCGCCTGAATTTCCGCCGCCGTCAGCGCGCGGTTGTAGACGCGGACGTCGTCAATGAGGCCGTTGAAAGGATATGATAAAGTTTGTTCATAAATGCCAATAACATTGTTAGTTGAATCACTGCCAAAGTTACCCCAAGAAGCAATACCGACTGGATTGTTATCAATATAAAGAATGCCGTTAGTGATTGTGTTACCATTCCGTACAAAAACTAAGTGGTGCCATTTATTATCATCGTAGTCTAACGTAGTGACATAAGCGTTGTTAGATCCGTTAAGAACCTGGATCACGATTCGGCCATTGGTAGCAGTAAATACAGAAAGTCGGTCGGTTTCGTTAGATTTAGTAGAAAAAAGAAATTTATAATCTGAAATAGGGCTCATTTTAAACCACAAACTTAACGTGGCATTTGAGGACATAATGTCGCCGCTCCCTAAATTCACATAATCATTCACCCCGTCAAAATTGAGCGCCTTGCCTCTTTTTCCGTCCACCCATGTTGGGCCGTTTGTTAATGTGCCGGTGTTTTTGTTCCCGCTCGAATCGCCGGCGTAGGAGCCAGTTCCTTCGTTCATACTCCAGTACCCCACAAGTCCGAGGTTGGTGGGGGGCTTGGAGATAAGAGCGGCGTGCGCCTCATTGAGGCTGAAAATCACAAACCACAAAATACAAATCACAAACAATTTCAAAATTCCAAATTCAAATGACCAAAACCGTTTTGAATGATTTGTTTGTGATTTGGTGCTTGTGATTTGGAATTTCATACCTTTATACTTTTTTCTAAGATTGAAGTAAAAATCTTCCGTAATTCGACTGCCTCATTTAATAAATTGCTTTTCTTTATCCAATATTTGGTCGCCTCCTGTATCGCAGAGTCGCAGCCAAAGACAGCTTTCCTTTGTTTCTTTCCGGCATATCTTAATGCGCATGATAAAATCTTTTTTGCTCAATGCTTCATTGGCTTCGATATAGTTCGCGGCTTGAGATCCAGAAGATCGTATTAATTGTTTCCCATATTCAATATTTGCTATTGACTTAGGAAGCTTTTTTACAAAGTCCCTGCAGCGTCTCGCAAATTCGTACGTTCGTTCTTCGAGATTATATTGTTTCGTGTTTGTAATTTCGTTCATTGGAATTTGCCTGCCCCGTTAGAGAAAAACACTTGATGTACAATACGCTTTAGAGCGTGCGCTAGTGGATGGGCGTTCTTTACCGAGAGGGGCTTCCGGAGTTTTTCTCTAACGGGGTGAATGATTTGAGATTTGTAATTTGGAATTTCACTATCTTCCCATATTATATAAGCGTTTAATTTCATCCGGCGTGAGGACGCGGTTATAAATCCGGACTTCGTCGAGTTTCCCCTTATACCAGAATGTACTATTTCCTCTTTGTCCGATTCTCCAATTTCCAGTCCAATCTGCTATATCAATAGATTCGTTGAATTCAGAATTCAGTACACCATTAATATAAATTTTTATATTTTTATTATTAATGGACACTGCCCAATGCGTCCAAGTATCAATAGGCATCGATCCGGAAGTTGAAGATCGAAGTCTATTGTTTATATCTGCGAATTCAGTAATTCCAACGTCAAGTCTTCGATTAGTCGCATCATATTGTATATACTGATCTATTCCGGCAGAATTAGGGGTTATAAAGCGACTTGTCTGATTACCTGGATTAAGCATTCCAACAACTGTAAATATGTTAGGACTAATTTGAATAGCGGGTTGTGTTATATTATCAATCCAATCATTCACCCCATCAAAACTTAATGCTTGTCCTACTTTCCCGTAAGTGAGCGCCGGGCCGTTCGTGAGCGTTCCGTTATTGTTATTCCCCGAGCGGTCGTAGGCAGTTACGCCCGACATATCCGGGCCGTTGAATGACCAAAACCCGACAAGGCCGTCGGTTAATCGGTTATTTTGCGATACATTTACCGCGCGGTAAGTTGATTCGTAAAGCGCCTGAATTTCCGTTGCCGAAAGCGCGCGGTTGTAGACGCGGACGTCGTCGATGAGGCCGTTCCAATTCGCTTGACCCGCCCCAGTACCATAAGCTCCCACAAAAAAGGTGGTCGCGTTTGATATATTATAGGCACTTACACCAGTGGCTGTTCCTTCTTGGACGCCATCAATATATATAGTGATAGTGTCACCATTCCTCACACCGACTGCGTGATGCCATTGATTATTATCTACGGCGGTTATCCCACTTATGCTCCTTTGATTTGTGCCATCAGCTATCCTAAATGTCATCTTATTAGAACCCGTATTCATGTATAGATTAAATCCCGCAAGATTAGTTCCAGCAGTTTTATTGTCTACAGGCTCCTGGTAACCAACACTGCTCGTTTTAAACCAAACCGAAACTGACATTGGACCAGTACCAAAATCGTCAGCTGTAATATTGCCCATGGTTACATAATCATTACTCCCATCAAAATCGAGCGCTTTGCCGCGTTTGCCCGGAACCCAGTCAGTTGCAGAATCCATATTTGTAAGTCGCCCGTGATTCCGGTTCCCGCTTGAATCATTCGCGACCGTCGTAGTTCCATCGTCAAAACTCCAGTAACCGACGAGTCCGAGATTTGACGGCCCTTGCGTTCGTTTCGCGGCTCCAGATTTATAGAGCGCCTGGACTTCCGCCGCCGACAGCGCGCGATTGTAGATGCGGACTTCGTCAATTTTGCCATCGATTTCGTAACCCGAAGCGCTATAAGCTGTACCGATTCGTAAAGGGAAGTCCGTAGTCGTATTCATCCCTAATGTGGTTGATTGTGAAATTTTAGCGACACCATTTAAATACATAGTGCACGATGTTGTATTCCAAACAGCGACAATTTGTATCCATTCACCGGCTCTTCCGGCTATATTAACCGGGCAGTTATTATTGTATTGCGTTGTAGCATCACTGGTATGAATTCGAATATTAGTATCTGACCCACTGCCAAAACCAATAACGTACTGAAATTGATTCGTTCCTCCGCCCGTTGCTTTTGATACAAATCCCCGCCAACCCCCATTAAGAGAATCTAAGTTCGTCCAAAACGCGACCGACATTCCATTTGTGTTCGGCGGGCCGATATTCCCCGCATCCACATAATCATTACTCCCATCAAAATTGAGCGCCTTGCCTCTTTTTCCGTCCACCCATGTGGGGCCGTTGGTTAAAGTTCCGGTATTTTTATTTCCGCTTGAGTCGCCGGCGTAGGAGCCCGTACCCTCATTCATAGACCAATACCCAACGAGACCGAGGTTGGTCGGGGGCTTTTTAAGACCAGCAGCATCCGCCCCCTCTGGAATAAGGAATAAAGAATAAGGAATAATTAATGCCAGAATGATTATGACCTTTTCGGTAAACGATTGAGTTTTTCGTGTTTCGTTATTCATTATTCCTAATTCATTGCTCTATTTACAAAAGTCCTCACTCCCTTGGCAAACGCAAGTGTCCTTTCTTCCAAATCGTAGTGTTTTGAATTTTTAATTTTGGTCATTAGGTATTGTTTCGGATTTCGGATTTAATTAACGTCCCATATTATATAATCTTTTAATCTCGTCTGGTGATAAAGCCCTATTATACACGCGGACTTCGTCGATGAGGCCATCGAAAGATTGAGTACCGCTACCTGATCCAATTTCAAATGTAGACAAAGTCATTGCTCCATTTGCAGCATTAACGAGATTACCTGTAAGTTTTAAGGTACCATCTAAATAAACTTTAATTTTATTATCACCGCTGGTGTCGCGTGTTATAACAAGATGATGCCACTCATTTGTAGTCATACCTGGAATTGAGCTATAGGGAATATTATTATCGGTACCAGAAGATGATACTGTATGAACAAAAAAAGTATTACCAGTAAAACCTGCCTGAAATGCTCCTGTATTATCAAGTCGATGAATGCCTGAAAATTCAGTCTTTTTTATCCAATAACTTTGAGTAAGTTGAGAAGTAGAAATACTCCCAAAATTTATATTACCTACATAATCATTCACTCCATCGAAATTTAATGCCTGCCCTATCTTACCGATTGCTTTCTTTACGCCATTCGTCAAAGTCCCATTATTGTTATTCCCCGAACGGTCGTATGCCGCAACTCCTGCCATATCCGGCGCGTCAAAGGTCCAAAGTCCTACAAGCCCTTGATTCAAACTCGGGTCTTGTTTTTTTGAAACATTGAATTTCGTAGTCGCGCCCATGTTGTAGAGCCGCTTGATTTCGTCGGGAGAAAGCGCGCGGTTGTAGATGCGGACGTCGTCGATGAGGCCAGGAAAATACACGGCATTATTGTTACTATATCCAAACCGTAACGAATAACCCACATTTCCCCTTGAAACAGTGAAATTAGACTTGGTTATGTCTAGAGAGCCATTGAAATAAATCTTGCCAGTATTTACGTTGTCGTAAGTAGCAACTAGATGAGTCCAACTATTAAGTGGGACAGGGACTGTTGTTGTTACACTTTCATAAACACTGTCTGCATTACGGATGCCAAACGCGATAGTGCCAGAACCTCCCATAATAAGCCGGTTGTTCCCACCAGTTCCCAATTTATCCACAATACCGGCGGCATTGGGTGTTGAGCGTGGGTTTACCCATACTGAAATAGAAAGTGGAGAACCGATAAGGTCAAGCACGTCTCCCATACTCACGTTATCATCCGCCCCATCAAAATTGAGGGCTTGGCCGATGCGGCCGATGGCGCGCGTGGGGCCGTTGGTGAGGGTGCCGGTGTTGTTGTTGCCGGAGCGGTCGTAAGCCGCAACGCCTGCCATATCCGGGCCGTCGAATGTCCAAAGCCCCACAAGTCCATTATTCAAAGTATTTTTCTGGGAAACATTGAATTTCGTTGTCGCGCCCATATTGTAGAGCCGCTTGATTTCGTCGGAAGAAAGCGCGCGGTTGTAGACGCGGACGTCGTCGATCTGACCTTTCCAGCAACTAGAATAAGGACTCGCGCAGTCTGCCGCCGACTGTCTACCGATAGCCAAGTTTCCAGCATCAAACAAAGTGCCGATTGTTTTGACGACCGGCGTTCCCGCAACACCATTTAGATAGACGGTGATGTTATTTCCGTTAAATACGGCGGTCACATGGCTCCATGTCTGAAAAGAAACTGGGGTTGGACCATATGCAGTATTTGAAGAAGAACCATCGAAAATCGCAATGTTAATCTGTTTACTGTCACTTAACCCGAGACGGAATGTGTTGTTCACATTTGTCCCTTCATCTCCCTTATCCAAAATGTGCCTGTCGTCGTCAACCCCGTCATCAACGTCGTTGTCATATATCCAAGCAGAAACGGTAAAAGCGTTCCGTGTACTATCAAGACTTACGGAATCTAGTACACTCACAACGTCATTCACCCCGTCAAAACTTAGCGCTTGGCCGATTTTGCCGATTTGGCGAGTGGGGCCGTTCGTGAGCGTGCCAGTGTTGTTGCTGCCCGAGCGGTCGTAAGCGGAATTCCCTGCCATGTCCGGCGCATCGAAACTCCAAAAACCCACAAGCCCCTGATTCAATCCGAAATACAAAGGACGCTGGATAATGGTGCCGGCACGCGCGTCATTCAATCCGAAAACCGCCCACAAAGCGATTATTGCCGTTCCGAGAAAAATTGCGCGCAGCGTGTTTTTTGTATTTCGTATCATATGTGGGGGTTGATCATCTCGAATTATATAGCGTCTGAATTTCCGCCGCCGACAACGCGCGGTTGTAGATGCGGACTTCGTCGATGAGGCCGTTGAAATTAACCACGGAGGAACCGTCATATCCTTTTTGGCCAATCATAAGAGGGTTTGCGTTTGTAAAAGATGAATTCGCGAGATTTCCGCTACCTTGCGCCACGCCATTAACATAAAATGTCACTATATCCGTGCCGCTGGTGTTCACGACTGCCGCAATATGCTGCCAAACGCCGGCAACCAGCACATTGTCGTTAGACCCAACGCCATCGACAAAAAGAGAGCCCCGGGTAAACTTCAAGCGATCCCCGTCTGCATTAGAGGTATTGAACCTATACGCGGCGGTGCCGCCGCCTGTCTTATCAACTATTGCCTGATTTGCAGTTGTTACAGTATTGGGCTTAATCCAAGCGCTTATACTCATGTCGCCTGTGCCGAAATCAAGACTATTGTTATCCGCGACTAAAACATCGTCATCCCCCCCATCAAAACTTAATGCCTTTCCGCGTTTTCCATCTACCCACGTGGGGCCGCCTGTTAATGTGCCGCGATTTCCGTTTCCGCTTCCGTCTCCCGCGACAGTGCCCGCGCCTTCGTTCATTGACCAATAACCCACGAGGCCTTTGTCTGTGGGAGGCGCGAATTTAGCGGCGCCGGAATTGTAGAGGGCCGATACTTCGCTTGCGCTCAGTACGCGGTTGTAGATACGGACTTCGTCAATGGAGCAATCACAAAACTGGTTAGCTGTACCTATGCTGTTATTAGCCCCCAAAAAGAACGGATACCCGGAAAAGTTTCTAGAGCCGTTACTGTTTGCGGTAACCGCCGTGGAATTTCGAAAAATTCCATCAATATAAATTTGCAAATTGCTGGATACATCATGAATAGCTACCACATGATGCCAATTTGTATCAGTGACAACAAATGTACTGCACACTATATCGGAGCTGGCAGAGTTGTCATCTCTCATGAAAAACAAAACACTTTCATCAGTACATATGCTCCCGTCTCCATCTATCTCGATAGCAAATTGAGGATTATCGCCTGCAGAATCTGCTCCGATAAACTCTTGATCTGCCGTGTGTGTTGCTGACTTCACCTTAAACCAAAAACTGAAGCTTATATCGTCCGTGGCACTCAAATTCGGAGCGAAGTTACTATTCACATAATCATTACTCCCATCAAAACTCAGCGCCTTTCCGCGTTTTCCGTCCACCCACGTGGGGCCGCCTGTTAATGTGCCGCGATTTCCGTTTCCGCTTCCGTCTCCCGCGATTGTGCCCGCGCCTTCGTTCATTGACCAATAGCCGACAAGGCCTTTGTCTGTGGGAGGCGCGAATTTAGCGGCGCCGGAATTGTATAGCGCTTGGATTTCCGTTGCCGACAGCGCGCGGTTGTACACGCGGACTTCGTCGATAGAACCGGAGAAAAGTGATGCCGCACCATCTCGAGCCCCTATCTGAAAGTTAGTTGCAGTCAAAATGCTAGCTGATAGAGTATCCGCAATAATAGTTTGTGTCTTTGAAATTCCATCTTCGTACAAAAAGACACCCGACGCCACGCTTGTACCATTGTAAGTAAAAACAACATGATGCCACCCGGAGTCATTCGTTCGTGGATATTCCACTAAAAGGTTATTTGTTCCACTCGTGTTTGCGATATTGATCCTGTAAGGGTCGTTCGCTGCTCCTCCAAGAATAAGCAAGCCCCAACCCTGAAATGTACCACTGCCAACTTCTTTAGCTACAACAGCTTCAGTCACTGTTGGATTAGGGTTGCGTTTTATCCATAAGGAAACAGTAAAACTGTTCGTACGTTCAAAATTGCCAGCACTCCCCGCATTCACATAATCATCCCCCCCATCAAAATTAATCGCCTTCCCTCTTTTCCCGTCCACCCATGTGGGGCCGCCGGTGAGAATGCCACGATTTCCGTTTCCGCTTCCGTCTCCCGCGACAGTGCCCGTGCCTTCGTTCATTGACCAATAGCCGACAAGACCGAGGTTGGTGGGGGGTTTGGAGATGAGGGCGGCGTACGCCTCATTGGGAGTAAAAATCACAAATCCCAAATTCCAAATCACAAACAAATTCAAAATCCAAAATCCAAATAACCAAAACCGTTTCGAATTTGCGGTTTCGGTCATTGGGGTTTGTTTGTGATTTGGAATTTGTAATTTGGAGTTTTTCATGGGTATTGACATATTTTTTGTATTTGCTATCATAAACATACAGATGGCCTTCGGGCTCGCCCCGCCCTAAAAAAGCGGGGCAAAAGAGAAAAAGCTAGCCAAAGTTTACTAGGCCGGCTTTTTTCTTTATTTCTTGAAAAAGCTCACGAGCCATATGTCCGATTTTCTTGACCAAACGCTTGCTGTCTATATTTCTCATCTGTGATACATTAGCTACCGCCTCCTTATTAGCAACCATGCCGATGGGAATATGATACTTATTAATCTTTTTTGATGTGCTCAAAGGGATCGCCAGAAACGAGTATTGATTATATTTTTTAACGACAATAACCGGACGGGTGTATTCCTTTCCTTTTCCATCCATCTCGAAATCAATATTAACTCCTAAATTCACCCCGTTAGAGGCAGATCGCGATCGTATAGAATCGTCGCGTTCCATATTTCCAGATTTGTAATGATTATTTTTCATATTGTTGATATTATATTCCCGCGATCGCGGCCTCTAACGGGGTGAACCCACCAAATCTCTCCTTCGCGAAAATACAGCCGCTCTTCTTTGGTATGAATTGACTTTTTAACTTCATTCCATTCATCAAAAGGTTTTTCCATACAATACACTAAATCCTAAATACTAATATCTAAATACTAAACAAATACTAAATTCGAAATAGCAAATCCCAAACCTCACTTTGATTTTTCCAATATTGAACCAAATATCTTCATCAGCTCCGTAACTTCTTGGATCAGCGCGTCTTTTTCCTTCCGATGCTCCTGAAGCGGCTCGGTGAGCCGAAGCCAGAATCTCGACTCTTTCGCTTCTTTCTTGGAGATTTTTACTCGCATCACAAAGTCCTTTTTACTTAATGCCTCATTTGCTTCTATATAGTTTGCTCCCACTGAGCCGGCGGAACGGACAAGCTGTTTTCCGTTTTCGATATTTGGAATATCTTTTGGAAGTTTGCGTACATAAGAATTTACTCTCCGAGCAAATTCTAGGCTTCGCTCCTCAAGATTGTAATGTTTAGAATTTATTGATTCGTTCATTTGGAATTTGTTTAGTATTTAGGATTTCGAATTTAGGATTTTCTGGAATTACGTTGCCGGGGGTGATTCAGTACTTGTCACGGCGGGCGCGGGAGTTGGCTCCGGTGCGGGAGCAGGTTCAGGGGCGGGTTCCGGGGCTGGAGTTGGCGCTGGCTCTTCTGCAGGAGCTGGAGCGGTTGATGTTGTATCAACGGGCGCTGGCTCGGGCTCCGGGGCAGGAGCGGGTTCCGTCTCCGGTGTAGGTGCAGGTGTTGGCTCTGGGGCCGGAGCTGGAACGGGGTCTCCACTTGGAAACGGGGTTTCCAAGCTCGTTTCTTTCGCTGTACACGCGCCAGCCGCGGAAACCATGGCGCCCGCCTTCATCTTTATACAGAATGGCTCTTTCGTATCTTCGTCATAAATCGTGATGCCGATGGGATTTGCTTGAGATCCGAAAACCGCCGACTCATCCACCGAAAGCCGTTTTGCTACCAATTCATCGGTAATTATTTTCTTTGCGATAATCGTTCCGTCTTCTGAGATTGACCAGTTGCCGAACATTCCGGCGATCCGCGATACATCAAGAATCTGATTCCCTTGCATATTGACGTCGCCGAAGAAATTGACATTCACCTTGCCGGTTGATTGATCCACTGACCATGCGTTTGTTGTAAGATCTCCGGAGGCGAGCGCGCTCATACCAGAATCAAGCGGCGCAGAAGACAAATTCACGAACACCGATACTTTTCCTGTTTTTACCACCCGGTCGTCAGACATCAAAACCGTAGTCGTTGAGTCAGAACCGTCAAAGGCATCGAGTGCGATACCCACTGTCTGCGCCGATGACGACGCGAGCATCCCATGCCCGGGGATCGAAGAGATAGTGATGCGGTCGCCAATTTTAATCGCGCCATTTTCGGTGGAAACCTTGACAGGCACGCGGCCGGCGAGCGCAATGGCGGGTTTACGCGGATTGTTACGATAGGCAACACCGGACATAAATTGCAAGGCGTTGCCTTCAATACTGATAGCGGGTTTGGTTGAAACAATGCCGATGACCGTACTGCTGGAAATCGCTTTTTTCACCGATCCCGACTCGGACGGATCAACGGCAACAATGTCGCCTGGATCAACATCTTCCGAAGAAGGATAGAGCTCGGCGTAGTCGGCGCAACCGGCGCCGGTATCCACACAAGTGCCTTCAATCGATAATTGTGATGATGGGCTTGAAGTTCCGATGCCCACAAATCCCCTTCCGCTCACTACCAAATGCGGCGATGATGTCCCGGTATCGCCAACAAAGAGAACGTAGGTACTCGACGCCTGCTGTTCAATCGAGAATGTTCCTGTGGGTGTTGTCGTGCCAATGCCAACTCTTGGCTCACTCGACAATACTCCGCCTCCGGTTGTAGTGGCGTACACCGTCAAAGCCGCGCTTCCTTGTATTCTTCCTGTGTATGAAAGTGCGATGCCACTAGTGACTGCCGGCATATCAATCCATGTAACCTCACCCGAATCCGGGGCAAATTGCATCATTCCAGCTTCTAGATTACCAATCTGGGTCAGATCCGAGGCCTGATTATAAATGAAAGCGTCTGTTCCGCCCGATTGGTTTTTGATTACTAACCCGCCGACAAAAGTTGAGGTCGCGAGCGTCCCGTTGGTGTTGATGGAGAGGATTGGGACAGCGGTGGTTGAGGTCGCAATGGTCCAGGCGTAGGAAGCGGAGTTTGGAATCGTTGAGGTTGACGACGAGGCATAAATCATATTGATCCCAGAAAGGAGGATGGATTGATTTGCGGTTCCGGAATTTGAGGCAAGCGAAAGGAGATGACCAGGAGAAGTAGTGCCGATGCCGACGTAACCACTTGCGAATATGCCGGCGTAGTTATTGTCTGCTCCCGTTGCCGAGCCGTAGATCGCAACAGCCATAGAGGTTCCTCCGCTATCTCCGGTTACATCGGAATATAATCCGTAGGTATTGATTGTTCCGGCGAAAGGCCCAGTTCTGGTTGTAGATATTCTGGTTCCGTAGGTGGTATCGGTTCCGGTTTGTACTTGCCCGGTGTCGGTAACAGTGAAAAATCCACCATATTCCGTGTCTGAATTAACGTTAGTTGACGAAAAATCAAAATCAAGACGGGCGTCCGGAGTAGCATCACCGATGCCGACATTGCCAGCGGCGTCAATCGCAAATGGTGTCGTATCGTTCGCTTCATCCTCGGCGTAGAAGGTATATGCCGCCGAGCCCCCTTCGTTTGTTATCAACAATGCTGGGATATTGCCGCCGCCGGTAGGAGCCGATCTGACTGAAAGCGTCCCGCCGGGAGTGGAAGTTCCAATCCCGATTCTACCGGCTCCATTGGCTCCGACACTGTTGCCGTCAATCGAGAAAATTGATGCCGCGGTTGGAGAAGTCGCAAACGAAAACGAATTTATTGCGGATGGAATTGTTGAAGTAGCCGACTTTTGGAACGCGAGCGTAAGCGACGCGGCGGAAGAAGAAGCGAAGGTGATTACATTTGAATCAAGGTAGGTGTTTCCTGCGACAGAGAACGTTGTTGCTGGAGTAACGGTTGCAATTCCAAGACGAAGATTCGTCGCGTCTACAGTAAGGAAGTTTGCGGAATCAAGAGTTGTTCCTCCTGTGTAGTATGCGAGACGGTTCGTTGTGCCGGAGTTGATGGTGCCTGATCCTCCGCCGCCTGTGATACACGATCCTCCGCGAACCGTGAAGCAGCCGTCCGAAAGATTTAAGCCGTTGGCAAATGTTGAGGTTCCTGATCCTCCGACGTTAATCACGCCTGATGTTTGGATAACTCCGGCGGATGTTGTTGCCACTCCGACTCCAAGACCTCCGGTTGTATATGTATTTCCTTGGATTGCTAATGCGGCAAGTGAGGAAGGCGAAGAAGTGCCGATTCCCACAACGCCGGATGAGGTAAGCGTAAGCCGCGGAATCGAAGATGAAGCGTATGCGTCAGAAGAAGTCCCGACCATGAGGGTGCCGTTTGAATTTGTGAAAAGCCAGTGCTTTTGATTTGTCGCGGCGTCGGTGTCCGTAATCGCAAACGTCGGCGAGGTTGATGCGATGTGCAGGAGATAGGCGCCCGTGGTTGTTCCGATTGCAACGGACGTTGTGCCAACGCCGCCGAGTCCGTCCGAAAGTCCGAAGATCGTGAGAATCGGATTTCCGTCAAGCTGCGCAGTATAGCTTTCAGGAGTCATCGCGCTCGCGGAAGAAGACACCGGCATGTCAACCCAAGTTACAATTCCGGCGTCCGTATCAAACGACATCGCGCCGATATTAAAGTTGTCAGCCGACAAAGTGCCACTGGTAAAGTCATACTCAACCGCGCCCGAATCAACGGAAAGCCCTCCTCTAATAGAAGTTGTCGCAAGCCCGCCGTTGGTCGAGATATTGAATATTGCGTCTGCGGTTGTTGAGGTTGCGATTGTCCAGGCGTAGGCGGTTGAGTTCGGAATCGTTGTTGTGGAGCGATTTGCGAAGTTTACAGTGGATACTTGGCTGAAGTTGAGATAGTCGGTTCCGAGAAATAGGGAGCCGGTTCCGACCTGAAGCCCTCCCTTGACCCAGAGGTTTGAAGCGTATGTGGATGTTGAGTTTGTTCCTGTGCCGAGAACGTCGAGGAATCCTTGGATAGTGGAGGTTGCGGTAGTGGAGGTCGCGTTGAAGGAGCGGATGGTGAGAAGTCCCGCAAGGACCGCATCGCCGTTTACTCCAAGAGTTGTTCCCGGAGTAGTTGTCCCGATGCCGATTCTTGAATTCAAACTATCAATAGAAAGAATTGACGCCGCGGTTGGAGAAGTCGCAAACGAAAACGCATTCACCGCAGATGGAATCGTTGAGGTCGCTGACTTCTGAAACGCGAGCGTGAGCGATGCGGCTGATGATGAAGCAAAGGTGATGACATTTGAATCAAGATAGGTGTTTCCTGCAACAGAGAACAGAGTTGCGGGTGTGGTGGTTCCAAGACCGAAACGCTTATTGGCGTTATCCCATACAAAGTTATCATCGTAGGAAA
>Ga0209211_10001888_pt1 | contig 37770 bp, 34 predicted proteins | sample RifGroA2_FD_183992 | JGI IMG/M metagenome (GOLD analysis project Ga0209211, IMG submission 183992) | Groundwater microbial communities from Rifle, Colorado, USA - Groundwater A2 (SPAdes) (version 2) | ecosystem: Environmental > Aquatic > Deep subsurface > Groundwater | place: Rifle, Colorado...
AATATCTCTCTTAGGTGTTCAGTAATAGTGCTTCTTCCTTTATCGAAAAGTTTAGCAATCATCTTCTGGGAAAGCCAAACCGTGTCATCAGCATATTTTACTTCAATTGATTCTTCTCCTGACTGTGCAGTAAATATTAAAAATTCCGCAGTTGAATTTCTTATTGCTAAATGTTTTGAATCTGTCATTTTTTATCACCATTACTTTGAGTTAATTCCTTTCTTTTATTTTTCATAAGATAATTATCTTTTGATAATACTTTTTTGCCGGTTTCTTCTTCAAGTTCTAGTCTGGCATTTTTCGCTATATTTCCACCTTTTTTAGATGCGATTTTTAATTGGTCAAAGCCTTTTGCATCTTGTGTTTTAGTTATTTCTGTAGTGGCTCTTTCACTGAGCATAGTAAATATAAGTTCTAAATCAGTCATGTGGTCTCTTAAATTTGCTTTTGATTGTTTTGGGAAATTTTTTAATTCTTTATGAGTTTGGATTGAAATATCAAATGTTGCTTCATGTATTTCATTTGTTAAAATTGCAAAATCTCTTCTTTCTTCAATTCCTCTTGTTTTCCATTCATCTGTTAAGTCTTGCCTTACAGCAATGCCTCTTAATCTTTTATCAATCCAATCTTTTGGATAGCCTTTTAATTCATAATATTCTTTAACTCTATCTTGAGCAAGTTCAGGATTTTCGATTTCTTCGATTCTTTCTTGCCCCAATTTAGCTAGCCACAGTTTGAATGGTTCTGCCCTTTTTGACGGAATTGACTGAATTATTCTAAAAATACCTTTGGTGTTGGCACAATTCATGCGTTGATTTCCGCCAGTAGTCTCAACTCCAAGGGTATGGACAATTTGTCCCCATCCTTCTGAGAGTTCTAAATCTCTTATTTTTAGCTTATTTAAGTAATCTTTAGGATTCTTACTTTCAGTTAAAGCAAAGACAATATCTTCTATAACATAATACCAATCTTCATTATGCCAAGTTCTTCTTATTCTCTTATCCTCAAATACAATCAGTTTATTGTTTTTATTCATGATTTCACCAGTTTGTCTTCAAAAGCACTTTTCAGGATTGATTCAAAAAAAATGGGTTATATACTAAAAGCACAAAATAATCGAACATTATTTTGTGCTTTTGTATATACAAAAGCAATTAATTTGTTCGAAAATTAATTGCTTTTAGTATAAACCCCACAGCTCTGCTGTGACCCATTTTTAAGAGTAAACCTCCCATCTGAAGCGTGGGCAAAAGAAAGCCCCGCAGATCTGCTGCGATTGGGAAGTTTACTTTCTTAATTGTTCTGTTTTGAGTAATGCTGAATTGATTGTTTGTTCTAATTTGTCTGCTTCCACTTTATGTTTATTATTTCTTGTATGAAATCTTACTGATTTTTAAATACTTTACTAATTATCATGACATTCTGATATTCTTCCTTCTTTATTAAAGCATTTTCTAGTGCAAAAATTGCCAAAATACCAGTTTACAAATCGTTGAATGGGATATTTTGTAGTGCTTGTCATTTAAATATACTAAAAGCACAAAATAATCGGAACATTATTTTGTGCTTTTGTATATACAAAAGCAATTAATTTGTTCGAAAATTAATTGCTTTTAGTATAATTCATCCATCCCTATGCACCACCACAACTTCCTTCGCATTTATGTCTTTCCACATTTCTTTTAATTCTTCGCCGTTTGCATGCCCTGATGCATGGGCTTGATGCTGTTTAATTCCATAATGGTTCAGCCAGTTCTTTTTCCTTTCTTCATCTAACTCCATCTCTTCGCAGAATGGCTCGCAGTTAGACTTTATCCATATTGAATCTGAAGAAGGGTTTATATCCACTAATTGATTTATGTTAAAAAGATTCATTGAAACAGCGTATTTATCTGGATGTTTCTGTATTTCTCTATATGTAACGCAGTTCTTTCTATAGATATAATCCCTTTCCCATGTTTCGTAATCCCCTTCAACAAGTTTCTGCTCGACATCCTTATCTATTAATCCCCAGCTTTTTCTTGGCACAAATATCTTTACCTTAACAAGAGAAAAAGGAGATAATTTGCCTAACTTTTCTATAAGATAAGCTAATTTTGTGTTTACTACTAATTCCCTCTTATTTTCATTTGCAGCTATAAGAATACTGTTTAATCTATCTAAATCTCTTACTGGATGTTCTACAAACACTAAACCTTTTGCTTTTGACATAAATTCGGAAATCTCTTTTTTGACACCATCTTCACTGTCTTTTTTAGTGGAATTTATCCTTGTGCCTTCTGTAATGAGTAATTTAGGTTTAACAGAAAACGCCTTTTCAACAAATTTCCTGCTTAATTCGCTATGGCTTCCATGAAACCTGATATCACCCGTGTAAACAAGATTGCCTTCATCTGTATAAACAATAAACCCGCAAGCACCAGGCAATGAATGATCAACAGGAATCATTTCTATTTCCATTGAACCAATTTTCACTTTCTTGCCTGGCATCATGACATTGAATTCTCTGTCACATACATATTCCTTATTTTTTCTTGTTACTCTGCTTAACTCTCCTTTTTTGTTTGTATAGAACGCAAAAGCCTCGCAGTATGTAACAAAATCAGAAAATGTACCTATTCCTGTTTCTTCAAGTGTTTCTAATATTATCTTTGTGGCATCTGTGCAGAATATAGGAATATCATTTCTTAAAAAATGTATATGCTGAGCATGGTCTGCATGTGCATGCGAAAGAAAAACACCATCAACACTTCTTGTTTCCTTGCCTCTTCCCATATGCTTGAGATAATCTTCCCTGTAAATGCCCTGAATATCAGGCAGAATGCTTAATTCAAAGAAATCTGCCAATCCAGCACATTTCCTTGGCTGCAAAAACTCAGAAAAATACATTCCTGTCTGCTTGAAACTCATGCCAAAATCTAAGAATATCTTTGTTCCTTTGTGTTCGACGAGGATTTTGTTTCCGCCGATTTCGTCTTTTCCGCCGTGGATTGTTAGTTTCATTTCGTTTCACTTCCAAATTAATTGCATTTTTCGAGGTATACTCTTCAAAGTTTCACCTTTTATACCTCTTTCTTAACATTCTCAATTTCTTTTATGCTTCCATTATTCGCATCAACCTCAACAAAAATTCTCTTATCTTTAAAACAAAGCATCACGTGATATACAGGCTTCTGTTTTTTCCAAACCACTGAGAGCATCACAGAATAAAATTCAGGCACGTTGTCATATCTCTTTCTTAAGATTGCCAGTAACTCAAAAAAACTCACAAAATTTTTTCCAAAGATTCTCTTGTAATTTGTTCTAACTATTGTTGTAGCATCATCCAACAGCTGTGTGAAAGAATTTATGTTGCCCTTTACATAAATTTCCTGTGCTAAATACAAATCATAATTATTGTTTGGAATGTTTTGCCTAAATTCAATTATTTTTTTATACAATCTTAGCATACTCTTGTCTTCAAGCAATTTAAATATATGATTATTATTAGGAGTTATTACCTTATCAAATAAATCTGCCCAAATTGATGATCTGGCAGCATGATAAATAGAATTAACTGAGTCATATAAAAATCCACTTGTCAAATCAGAGATGCCTAAACCTAAGGCTGCAAATGAATTTAACATACATTTCCTTATGGTTTTATTGATTGGTTTAAAACCCTTCTTTTTTAATTTTAAATGAAAATTTTTGCCATATAAAACCTTACCTGTATACAGAATACTTAAACATAAAGGGTCACCATCTTTAAGCTTTTCTGTAAAATCTTTTATAGAGAATATATGTGTTTGAAGATAAAAGTGAGAAAAATTAATTTTAGTGTTTATTTCTTTCTCATTCTTTGCTGATTCTGTGATAATAGCCATATCAGTATCACTTTCTCCATAACAATCTTTAGAAACTGACGAACCAAACAGAAGAATAACTTTAATATTCGAGGAAGTTACTAACTTTTTAACTATTTGATATACTTCTTTTTGTTTTAACATTTTGCACACATAAGCATTATCCTATCACTTTTGCAATATTTGAAACAAACAACTTAGCATTAGCCAGCGAATCATCAGCAGGCTCCTTATTTGCTTGGGGGATGGTATTATAAGTAAAATGGCCTCGTTTCCATTTCTCATCCTTGAATACACCTAATAGCACATCAGCCCGAATAACTATTTTTTTGTATATTTCCAGTAGCTTGACATCCAACACACCCGTATCAACAAAATTATTCTTGAACTCATCAAATGTTTTTTTGTGGACTTCCGAAGAACTTGTTTTTATGCCTTTTGTCACTAAAATTGCCTTTGCCGCATAAAATATTGCATAGTAAGCATGAGAGATTACTGAACTATAAAATGTTTTATCTTGTGGTATTTTTAGCAGCACTTTTATATCATCTTCTTCAGTTATTATCTTTATTTTTTCTGCCAACAACAGCTCAGTATCTGCTCTTTCAAGATAAATAGTTACCATTAAATCCATGATATATCGCCTCTCTAATCAACTGGAAATAAGCCTCCCCACCATATAATATTAAATTGTTTTTAACAGTTTCCTTTCCATAATTTGCCTCTTTATTTAGCATCATTTCTAAGAAATCTTTGTTTTTAAAGACATATAAATGAATCTGAGGAATATTCATTTCACATATATAAGACAATTCTGCATATATCTTTTTTGTTTCAACTGCATTATCAACAAGAATGACAACATCAATGTCTGAGGTTTTTGTTTGTTTTTTTTTTGCATAACTTCCTGTAATTATCAAAGTAAAGAAAACAGAAGGAATTTTCGCTGATATTTTTTTTAAATCATTAAAAGGGATATGCTTTTTATTCCAAGCTTTGTATTCAGCAATAAACCCAGCAAATGCCAGCGTCTTTAGGTTTGACAAATTTAATGAATAAAGTATCACATTACCTGCCTTTTCCTCTTTCAAAATCTCTTTCTTTACAAATCTCTTTAAACCATCATACACATAGCTTTCTGATGTTTTATTTGATAGTTTCTTCACTACCTTAAACGTAAACTTTTCCCATGGCTCTGTTATAAAGGGTTGCAATAATTCATATTCTTTTTTTAGCATTTTAATCCTATTTTTAGGTTTAATCAATCCTATTTTTAAGATTATATTTAAATGTTTCTATTTTTTACCTCAACATCGCCACTTTCCCAGTTTCTGTCAGATTGTAATTCTCGTCAAGAAAGCTGCCTTTCATGAGGTCATTTAAATGATTATAAACCAAACTTCTGTGCTTTTTGATGTGTTTAGATAATTTCACCTTGCTTGTTATCCCCATTGAAATTGCTTTAAGGAGTTCTATCTTTGTTTGATTAAGCTGTAAATTAAACAAAGGCACAGAATAAAGCTCATTATTGTCTTCTCTAAGATAAAAGCATTTTGCCCTTAATAATGATGCAGCATACAAACAGCCCAGAAACATGGTTTTCCTTCCTTCAGATGCATGAAATATGATTTCATCATTGCTGAATCTTTTTGCGTATTTAATTAATTCTTCAGTTATTTTTGGCACATCAAATTGAGGTATCTTAATAATGTCTATTTTTGTAAGCTTCTCAAATTTCTGCTTTATGCTGTCAATAGTTTCCTGTTTTGTTCTTGTGGTATCAGTAACAAACGCAACCCTGTCTGCGCCAATCTTGTACATTGCTGTTGGATTTACATCCCCTCTAAATAATGTTGTAATTAATATCTTCATACATGTATGTATTATTAATAAGTATATAAAGATTGTGTGTACATGTCTATGGAAAATGAGACATTAAGATAAAAAGATTTAAATATAGATTACATTTAATTAAATAATTATGTCTAATAAAAAAGAACAAATAATATCAAAGGTCATAGAACTGCTAAAACAAAACCCACAAGGAGTGAGATATTCAGAAATAGTAAGGCGGGTTAAAGAATTGCTTCCTGAAATACCTGTAAATACAATTCGTGGCATTGTTTGGGATTTGGATGTCCAAAAATCAAACGAAGTATATAAAGCAGAAAGAGGATTATTTCGCCATGTTTCTTTTCGAGGAAAAGATAAAATAGTTAAGCAACCAATTCAATCAGAAAAAAGAACTGTCAAAGAAGAAGATTTCTATGAATTATTTGCAGATTATCTTGTTGGCGAATTGGAGGACTGCACAAAGGCAATTCCTCTTGGTGGAAATAGATTCAAAGATAAATGGGGAACCCCTGATGTTATTGGTACAAATAAATCTAATAGATCAGATATAATACAACATGAACCCGAAATTGTTTCTGCCGAGATAAAAATAGACGATTTCGGTTTAATTACTGCCTTCGGTCAAGCATGTGCGTATAAATCGTTCAGCCATAAAGTATATATTGTAATTCCAAAAAGTGCTTTTGAGGAAGACAAGTCAAGAATTGAATCATTAAGTTTGATTTTTGGAATAGGTTTAATTTTCTTTGATGCAACAAATAAAGAAAATCCTAACTTTGAGATAAGAGTAAGACCTTTAAAGCAGGAACCTGATAGTTTTTATGTAAATAAATACATGAAACTAATTGAAAATGAATTATTTAGTTAATATTTTCCAAGTAATGTCTAACTTTCTCTAGACATTTCTACTGCTACAATTATATATTACATCAATAAAAAATAGCAGTATGGAAGTCATAATAATCAAATGCCCTTACTGCGATGAACCCGTAGCTTACAGAATTCTTTCAAATAGTTCTGCTGAAAAGATTGAACGGGCTAATAATGATAAGCTGAAGTGCTTTGATTTAATTAAAAAAGCTACAAAAGATGCTTATGAAAAGAACAAATATAACAAAATTAAACATATTTCAAAGAAACTGATGAATTCAATACCTGGCACATATGGAGCACAGAGATATATGAGAATGTATTTCTTAGCTATGGAAGAAAAATTAAAATCAGTAAAAAATCCCGCTGATTTACATAAGTTAAGAAAAGAAATCATCAAAAGTAAAATCATAGTGAAAAGACCGCTAAATAAGGAGTTTGAAAAACAAAAGAAAAGTTGTATTGCAGATATTGATAAAAAAATAAAGAAATGCAAAAAATAGTTTTTGTTTAGCTAATTCTTTATCTTAATATACTTAATCTCTTTTTATGCTCTCAACTCGTTTGTGGGACGCAGTCCACAGTCACATGAAAAATTATTAGTTATTCGTTCTTCGCTATTCGTCATTCGTAACTAAGAACGAAAAACGAAGAACGAATAACCGTTTTATCATAGTGAACGTGTTGGACATGCCAGGAACTAAATAAATACAAAAAATAAAATAAAACTTCTTCAAACCCGTTCACAAAAACAACGGCGCTAATACCAGCGTCAGTGTTGACAATAATTTAATCAGCACGTGCAATGATGGTCCTGCAGTGTCTTTGAAAGGATCTCCTACTGTGTCTCCGACAACTGCTGCTTTATGCGCGTCACTGCCTTTTCCGCCGTAGATGCCTGATTCAATGTATTTCTTTGCATTGTCCCATGCTCCTCCGCTGTTGTTCAATAACAAAGCCATTAAAATGCCTACTATTGTTCCAACCATAAGGAAGGCTGCCATTGCTTCTGCTTTTAAGACTACGCCGACCAAAACTGGAATGACTACAGCAATTAATCCTGGCAATATCATTTCTTTCAATGCGCCTTTTGTAGCAATATTTACACACCTTGCATAATTTGGTTTTTGTGTTCCTTTCATGATGCCTTTGTTTTCTTTGAACTGTGCACGGACATCATTGATAATATAATATGCTGCTTTTCCAACTGCTCTTATCAAAAATGCGCTGAACAAAAAGATTAACATTGCTCCAAGCAATCCGCCGACAAAAACAGGAACTGAAGCAAGATTGACTGTGTCAAATGCTTTTCCTGTTAATTTTGTAATCTCGTCCATATAAGCAGAGAACAATAAGAATGCTGCAAGTGCAGCTGAGCCAACTGCATAACCTTTGGTTAATGCCTTTGTTGTATTGCCTACTGCATCTAACCTGTCTGTTTTCTTTCTAACTTCTTCAGGAGCTCCGCTCATTTCTATAATACCGCCAGCATTATCAGTAATAGGACCAAAAGTGTCCATTGCAAGAATATATGCTGCTGTAGCTAACATACCCATTGTTGCGATTGCTGTTCCATAAAGGCCGCCGTGAAGAACTCCACTATGGTTACCTAAATAATATGATAACATCAATGCTCCGGCAATTGCAACTGCAGGCAATGCAGTGCTCTCAAGACCAACAGCCATGCCTGTAATTATGTTTGTTCCTGCACCTGTTTTTGATGCTTCTGCAATATCTTTTACTGGCCTGTATTTGTATTCAGTATAATATTGTGTGATATAAACAAATAATACACTTAACACAAGACCAACAAGACCTGCATAGAAGAACCAGATATTATTTAACATAATCATTGTTGCAGCATAGAATCCAATTGCTGCCAGAATTGTTGTGATATAATATCCTCTGTTTAAAGCATTCATTGGATCTTCGTTTTCATTTTTCATCTTTACAGATAATATGCCTATGATTGAAGCAACCAATCCAAATGCTCTTGCAACCAATGGGAATAATACACCATTAACGCCGAAGACAGGGAACAATGCAATACCTAATATCATTGCACCGATGTTTTCAGCTGCTGTTGACTCGAATAAATCAGCACCTCTTCCTGCGCAGTCTCCTACATTATCACCAACAAGGTCAGCAATAACTGCTGGATTTCTTGGATCGTCTTCAGGAATACCAGCTTCAACTTTTCCAACTAAATCAGCTCCAACATCTGCTGCTTTTGTATAAATGCCCCCTCCTACTTGGGCAAATAAAGCAACAAATGATGCACCAAAACCAAATCCTACTATCATAAATGGTGTTTCCAATGGATTCCCGCCAAATGCATAATAAATTAAAGAAATGCCTAATAATGATGAAGCAACAATAGTAATGCCGGAAACAGCTCCTCCTCTTAATGCTGTTCTAAGACCATTATTTAAGCTGACTTTTGAAGCTGCAGCTGTTCTTATGTTGGCTCTGATAGAAATATACATGCCGATAAAACCAGCAAGGGCAGACATCAATGCGCCGAATATAAATGCAATGGCAGTCTTAACACCGACGTCAAATTTGCCGGTTGCTGCATATATCCCAAATAAAAGAACCGCAAAGACAATCGTAAGAATACCTATTGTTTTATTCTGCGTCTTTAAAAATGCATTTGCACCTTCGCGGATAGCAGAAGCAACATCCTTCATTTTTTGGTTGCCCTGATCCTGTTTTAAAATTTGCCGTGCAAGAAACCATGCAACAAACAGCGACAAAACACTAATTACAAATACTACTATCATAAACCATTCCATTTTCTTAACCCCCTTGTTTTCTATTTGTTTTTAGTTCTTAATAATGTTAATATCTAAACAATTAAATCCTTACAATTAAAACATTATTAAAACACTCACTGTAAAAAGAAATTTCGGTACAAATTTATAAAGTTTTTGGTGAAATCCCCCAAATTGTTTTCCACAACTTTTATAATCACAAATCAACCCCTCTATTATTAATGAAACCCATCAAAATAGGATATAATGAATTGCTGAAAAAAGAGACCATTAAATTATCTTATCATGGTGATGAAATTCCAGGATTACAGTTGTTTAATGCAAATGATATTATCTTAGGCAATCCAAACTCTAATATTGCCATGGCTTTTGTTTATACTTGGAAAGATGATACTGCACCAAAGCTAATAAGAGAATATATGCAAAAACTGGCTAACTATAATTATATTACAGGATTATGGAGAACAACAAACGGCGCAAAATATGTTTTTTCTAACATTCTTGCAAACCCTAACGTAAACAAGTTTGTTATTGTTGTGTTTAATCAAAAAGATAACGGCCATCTCCTTGCAGAAGCGTTAAAGAAGTTCTGGCAAAATGGTGTTGATGAGAACGGCATTATCAAAGGAAGCAATTCCCCTAACCCTAAATTTGAGCAGGTTCCAAAAGAGGCTCTTGAAAGAATAAGGACTCAATGCGATTTAATTATTCTTTCTCATATCACAGAAAATAATGCTGGGTTTGAAATAATTGAAAACATATCAAAAGCATGCATACAGGAGCCAAGAAATGCTGTAGCGATATCTGCTATATCCACTATATCTTCTTTTGCTGGAATTAATTTAGCTGGAGTTAACAAGGAATTAATTAACAAACAGTTAGTTAACATAGACTTTTATTCAAACTACTATCCATTATTTGGCAAAACAACACAAACTGCGCATTTAATTTATGACGACGGTGCAAGGTTTACTGAATCATTTAAGTTTGATCTTAGCGGCACAGCAAGAAAAGTTCATTATGAGCAAAAAGAGTTAATTACAACCATAGGACAGTCTATTCAGGCAGAAACACTGGAAGACGCGCATGAGGCAGTTGCTGCATTTATTTTTAAGAATGGCTTTACTCTTGTTGACCAGAGAAATATCATAACCTTGGAATGCAGAACATTTACAGTGACAATTCTGGACGCATTAAAAAAGATTCCCGACGGATTCTCACAGGATTATCTCAAAAGATATGTCAATGAATTTTTGAACGGAATTGCCTGTGAAAATGCAAATGAAGACGATGAAAGTGCAGTTCAAAATAAATTTGTTTATACTTATCACGACAGAATCTTTAAGAAATGGGGAAACCAGTATGAAAAAGTCGTTCAATTATTAAAGCAGCATTCTAACACGAGAAGGGCAATGATCTCTTTGTGGGATCCATCTTCAGATGTTCAAAATTCTAATGCGCCATGCCTTGATTTTATTTGGGCAGTAATAAGAAACAACAAACTGGAATTTCATGTCGTCTACAGAAGCCATCACCTTGCCACTGTAACAAAAAGCGGGAAACTTATGAAAGGCGAAGGAGCTTTTGTTCCAAACTTGTACGCAATAGCAACCATGCAGGAAAAAATGGCGAAAGAACTTGCGGAAAATGAAAATGAGAGTGGGACAGAAAAAAAAGAACTTGGAAAATACTCTGAGAAAGATGAAATAAAAATTGAGAATGATGAACCAAAGCCTGAACAAAATGAAAAAAAACATGGAACAGAAAAAAAAGAGCTCGAAAAAGATGAAAAAAAACTCAGGACAAAACTAAGCATTGAAAGGGGACCACTAATCCTGACAGATTTCTCTGGACATTTGTATGTTAGTGACGTGAAGTAGGATGTTTTTTAACTTCTTTTTCCCGCTCACAACCCGTTTGTGGGACGCAGTCCACCGTCTCATGAAGATGTTTTTAAAGAATTTTATAGAAAAATTAAATTCGTAAACCTAAACTAAATTTCATCATGAGACGTGTGGCTGCGCCCTAGAACTAAACGAACACGAAATTATTCTCCAACAAACCTATTAAACAAGTCAAAGACAAATAATTATTCTATTTTTCCGTCCATATCCTCCATCCAGCTTTACTATTGCCTTCTTTATCAATCAAGCCCATGCTGTTAAATGGAGGTATTGTATTCTGGTCATACATAAAGCTCCAGATCAAAAACTCAATGTTTGTTTCTGTTTGTTTATCTGCTCCTTTACTTAATTCTTTTGTCAGCTCAAAAAATCTTTCAACAAATTCTGCCTGTTCTTCTTCGCTGCTTTCCCATCCTGTTATTGATGCATCGCTGTGCCAGCCGATTTCTGTGAACGCAATGGGGGTTTGCTTATAACTCTCAAGCAGATTGGTTTCAACATTTGTTTCGATGCTTGAATAATAATCATCAGGTATTTCAGACGGATTTTTATAAATTAAACCAGGGTAGGTTGTGAATGCAATAATATCTGTCTTAAATTTCCCAATCAAAAACCACTGCGCTTTTTCTTCATCATTTTCTCCGCCAAACAATCCGCCGTTTAACCCTTTCATCTTTTCCAGCTGGAATATTGTAAATATTTTTGTATTCGGTGAAGTTGCTTTTACTGCGTCATAAATATCATTATATAATTTAATAAACGCTTCAAAATCATTAGGATATTTTTCGTATAAAGTATTAATCTCAATTCCAAATGTTAGATAAGCTGGTTTGTACTTCTCTGCAAATTCAAGAGCATTATTCTTATAAGCCTGCTTTTGGGTTTCATCTAACGGCCTAAGCAGTTTACCTGATGACTGCGTAAAAAATTGTGCTATGACTAATGGAGTATAATCATAAGTTTTTGCGAGTTCTGTTATTACCTTTGGCCCGCCATTATTCAGATTACTTAATTCATTCCAGTCGCCTGACCACGAAATAATAACTTCATTATCTTTGCCTGTTTCTTTTTCATTGTTATTTCCAATTTCTTTTGCTTTTTCAAAGAAACCTGTAAAATCAGAGCCTTGAAAGCTTTTTGGTGATAATGTTATTCCTTTTAATAGAAGATTGGCTTCGCTTTTCTCTTCTGTAGTTGCTTTTTCCGTAGCTGCCTTGATTGAGTTTTCATTGCCTGCATCATTATCAGAATAAGTTTTTTGGGTGCATCCGCTTATCAAAAACAAACCAATAATTAATATTGCAATAAGATATATCTTTTTCATTAATCTTCACCTTTTTTATACTTTCAATTACTATATAATTACTCAACTTTTGCGATTATTCATAAATAGCTAAGTTAAGCAACACCAATCACGCATTAACTCATATTTAAATTTTGAAAACCGCAAAAGTTCAATATAATTACATATAACTGTATGCCTCAGCTTATCTCCCAATTTCCTTCCATTTAGGTTTATGCTCTTTCCATCTTTTATCTTCTCTTCTTCTGTCAGTATCCCTTTTTTCATACAGCACGTTTTTCTGCACCTTTTTTTCATGATATGTATACGGCACATAAACCTTTTCCAGCGTGAACGGATTCAAGCCAGTATAATACATGCACGTCGATATGGTCATTGGAGTTGGAGTGAATAACTGAATGCTTTCTGTATTCTTGAGCTGCTTTAGTTTTTTTTCGAGAAATATTACCTCTTCCATTGTGCTTCCCGGATGTCCTGTCATGATATAATATTTCAGATATTGGCTTAATGGTTTATTTATCTTTTCAAACATTCGTTTAAATATTTCAAACTTATCAATTCCATTAATATAAGTATCTTTGTTCATCAGTTTAAGAACTTTTCTTGAAAAATGCTCAGGCGCAATTTTCAGGCAACCACTTATATGATGTTTAGAAATCTCTTTTACATATTCTTCGCTTTCAATCGCTAAATCATATCTTATTCCTGAACGGACAAATAGTTTTTTTACACCATGAATTTTTCTTGCTTCTCTCAATAAATATATGAGTTTAAAATGGCTCTTGTCGAGATTATTGCAAAGCATACATTTTTTTGAGTCGCATTTGATACAATCCATTCCGTACATATTAGCGCTTGCTCCGCCCAAATCATCAATCTGCCCCTTAAAATCCTTATGTTTGGTTATTCTTTTTATCTCGTCGAGAATAGAAGCTTCGCTTCTTGAAATTATACGCCCGCCCATATGCAGAGGAATCGAGCAGAAATAACAGTCTCCTATACAGCCTCTGTGAGTAACGACGCTGAACTGCGCCATTTTAAATTCTGGAAATTTGCCGGGAATATTTCTTGAATAATTTAATCCGTAAATGTGATCAAGCTCCTCTGTTGTGTACTTATGCATCTTATACTGAAGTACATATCTGTTGTCAATCTTTTGCGCAAGATTCTTATTGTTAGTTAATAATAACTGCATTTTGCAGAATAATTTCTTGTCTTTGTAAACCTCGTCGAAAGAAGGAAAAATTGTGAAATTAGACGCAGCAGGATCCTCTTTTGATATTATCGCGGTTCCTTCTATCCCCTTTAATGTCTCGTTTATAGCTTCTCTCACTTCTGCAATAGTTTTGCTTGCATTTTTCTTATTTATTTCTTCCTTGTTTTTTTCTTCATTGATGTTTTCTTTTTTAACTTTATCTTCTTCATCTTTCTTTTCATTATCTCTTTCTTTTTTATTCTTTTTTAGCCGATTAGCTATTTCTACAATCTGATATTCTCCTGCACCATAAATAAGAATATCTGCCCTTGAATCAAACAAAATAGGTTTTCTTAAATCATTGTTCCAATAATCATAATGAACAAACCGCCTCATTGATGCTTCAATGCCGCCAATAACAATAATGCTCTCTTTAAACAATTGCCTGAGCTTGTTGCAGTATACGGTCACTGCCCTGTCAGGCATTCCAGAAAAATATGGCCGGTTTTCGTCTTCTGCTCTTGCTTTTTTTAATGGAGTATAATTAACAATCATTGAATCCATTGAGCCGGAAGTTACGCCAAAGAATAATCGTGGGGTTCCAAACTTTAAGAAATCTTTATCTGTTTTCCAGTCAGGCTTTTCTATTACAGCAACAGAATACCCTTTGTCTTCAAGAACCTTTACAATAACACCTATGCTTGAAGAAGGGTGGTCTACATAATACTCTCCGCTGATGAAGATGATGTCATATTGTTGTTTAGGTTGTTGTTCTATTTTTGGATTTGACACATTTTTACTTGACGCATTTTGAGTTGACATATTTTTATTTGGCATACAATTAAATAATGATATATAGGTTATAAATGTTATTGTTGAAATAAAGTGTCTTACATTATTATTAAAATATATAAACTCCTCTTGATTTATCCAATAACTATGTCATTTACATTCATGTCAGCACCAATGGAAGATATCTCTGACAATGCTTTTCGTACTTTGTGCCATAAATATGGAGCAGATATTACTTTCACAGAAATGGTTAGAATAGAAGCTCTTGCAAGAAAAAATGCGTCAACGTGGTCAAGGTTGGAGTTTTACGATGGCACACCAACAATTATTCAATTGCTCGGTGCAGATGAATATTATCTGAAGAAATTCTTAAGTATGTTTAAGCCCCATGATGGTTTTCAGGGGTTTAACCTTAATTTAGGCTGTCCAAGTCCGCATGTTGTCAAGCTTGGACAAGGCTGTGCAATGATAAAGCGTATTGCGAAAACACAAAAATTAGTGAATATTATCAAGAAAAAGTATAATGATATGGATTATAGCAATTGTAATTCAAAAAATGCAAAAGAGTGTACTGTCAGCATAAAGATAAGGTTAGGATTAAATAAATTTGAAAAAGAGAAAAAGGTTTATCTTAACCTAATCAAAGCAGTTAATGCAGATTTCTTTGTTGTGCATGCGAGATATGGCAGTCAAACTTATTTAGACAAGCCAGATTACAGTGTTTTTCCTGAATGTATCGAAGCAGCAGATAAATCAGGAAAAACAATAATTGCAAACGGCGATATTGACACAAAAGAAAAGATTGAAGAACTGAGAAACATGGGTGTCAAAGGTGTAATGATTGGAAGAGCAGCTGTTCATAATCCTGCAATATTTAATGTTCTTAAAGGAATTTCTGTTCCAAATATTGCCCAGCTCAAAGAAGATTATCTTAAACTAGCTGAACAATTTAATGCGCCGTTTAAATATAAAAAGAATGTTCTTAAACATATTGGAAATAAAAAAATAATAGCTATAATTGACGGATAATTAATAGTGTAGATTTTATTCAAAAAAAATGGGTTATAAACCCCACAGCTCTGCTGTGACCCATTTTTAAGAGTAAACTTCCCATCTGAAGCGTTGGCAAAATAAAGCCCCGCAGCTCTGCTGCGATTGGGAAGTTTACTTACTTATGATTCTCTTGTTTAGTTGCACCAGATACGTTACTTTCTTGTTTTGTCGTGGTTTCATTGCAGCTATCTTCAATAAATACAACAGCAGCAATAGTTGTTGTCCACAATCCATCTTTATTTCCTTCTGCTGACTGGCAAATATGAGATGTTTTGAATATGTAACCGCTTGCTTTATAAATTTCTTCTCGTTCTTCCCATGCTTGGTTTGAGTCAAATTCTATACCAAGGGTTGTTGCCAACATTGAAGCTGCCAAATCTTCTGCATATTCTCCTGATTTTTTTGCAATCTCGCCAAAACCATGATGCTCAGATAGATAACCATATTGATTTGCAAGATCTTTTGGGATAGCCATGCCGATAGCAGCTGAAACTAATCTGTTCGGCTCGTTTGTTTCGCTTCTTGCCATTACACAATATGTAATCTGTCCGGCGTTGAGAAGTTTAATGCCTTCTTCTTTAGATAATATTTTACAATTTGGCGGTAAGATGCTTGAAACATAAACTAAATTGCAAAATATTATTCCTGCGCTTCTAAGCGCTGCTTCAAAAGATGCTAGTCTGTCTTTATGCACACCTACTCCTTTTGTTAAAAAACATTTTGTTGGAATCATTTTTATTGAAAAGTTCGTATCTATTTAAATATTTTTTTAATTATTCTTATTACAGCTACGAAGGTGCCATTTTCTGACTTAGCATTGCAACTGTCAATGATGCAATAATTAGTATGAAAATTAAACCTAATATTTTAGGATGATATAATGTTGCCGAGAGATTCTTGCCAAAACTTCCTGTTGCTGTTGAACCGCCTTGGGATTGTGCTCCAGGAGCTCCTATTGTTATTTCCTCTCCTGAACTTCCAACTGTAATAGTTCCTTCTTGTGCTGGTGTTAATCCTTCTGTAAATTCAAGTGTTCTCTGACCAAACACAGCAGATAATGCAGCAATTGCAATAATTAAGCACAAGATTATAAGTGTCCATTGCAGTGTGGAATTAGTCTTTATTACTGATCTAATATTGTCATCTGTTGCTCCAAATATTTTGAACACAACAATCGTAAATATCAGAAAAACAAATAATGCAGTGAACCAAGGCGCTATTACCATAACTACCTGTGTAAGAGAAGAAACAGTCAGGAAAATAACACCGACAACAAATCCAATTATCCCTGCAAGTATTTTATTATCTCCAAATATCTTTGTATAATGGAATGATGCGTATACAAAGACCCAGATAAAAATAAAAACCATTACTGGTGAAAAATAACTTAATAAGCTTACATCAAGTGCTGGTGTTGCCATTTTTATTGTCCTCTTTTTTTTGACTTTAACAAACTAAATAATTATATTTACTCAGTATATTTTATATTAATGCATCAATTATTGTTGGTTACAAACAATAACTCATGATAATTATTAATATTAATTAATGGTGTCCTCCACCGCCGCCTCTGAAAAAGTTGCCAATCTCGTCAACTACATTTCTAAATGCGCCTGTTTGCTGCGCACTTGTATCTTCTTTTGTGATGAAATAAATAACTATTGCAAAGATAAGGATAACAATTATCGCGACAGTTACATCATTGCTCCACCATGCAGATGTTACATTCTTCCACCAGCCTGCTGCTGAACCGAAAAAGTAAACTACTGCAATAAATGCCAATATTGCAATTATTCCTGAGAAAGTGCCGCCAATCCAACTGGCTTGGCCTCCAAAGATACCTATTAATAATAATGCCATTATAACTGCAACGACAAGAACAGAAACATTGGGCAGTGCTTTATTCATAATTGCAACTGGATCTGACTGTGGCGGATATCTGCGCATTACATGCGGAACAACAGTAAGCAAAGATATGATTAATGATACCATTACGTTCATGTTCTTTTTATTTGTTCCGAATATATTTGTTTTTTGGAATACTGCAAAAATAACAGTAAATATTAACAAAAAGGGTAAAATTGCATCTGTTAAACCAACACTTTCCAGCCAAATTAGAAAATTTGACGCTGTATTATAAGGCATATTCTCATCCTCCACATATTATTCTCTTCATCATTTAATAATTGTTTTATTGATATTTATCGTTGATTATGTACTAAAAGCACAAAATAATCGAACATTATTGCTGGTTGTATACTATAATTATAATAAAATAAATTAATGGTGAGCAGCACTACCATGCTCGTCTTTTTCTTTTTTACCTTCTTTCTTTCCACTTCCTGGTTCTTGTATAATATACAACATAAAAACAATGATAACTATAATAAGCACAACAGAGCTTACACCTGTGCTTCCGAAATTTTCTTTGAGATAATCAATAAGATAACCTAACCACGATTTCCCACTCTTTGTATCGATTGAGCTCATAAAAATCAGAACAACGCCAATGAACATAATTACCATGAAAAATGTTCTCCAGCCCCCTTCAAGAATAACTTCTTCCTTCTCTGAAAAAAATGTGCCTATTAATACAAGGAAGCTGATGCTGACAAGAATTAATAAAACCAATCTCGAAAGGCTTTTGTTTATAATGCCAACAAGCTGTGAGCTTGCAACAACAAGGAATGCTATCACAAAAGCAACCATTGCATTTAGATTCTTTCTGGAATATTTTACACCATCAACCTCTTCTGTTCCAAAAACCTTTGTTCTTTCAAAAACAGCAAATACTATTGTAAAAACTAACAAGAAAGGCAAGACTATATCATATACTCCTAATTTTTCAAGGAATACTATTACATTCCCAAAAGGGGTTCCTTCCACCATCTTTTATTAATTCACCATCTCATTTTTCTATTATACTTGACTAATCTTCTAACTAATCTTCCATTATCTTTGACTAATCAATTCTATAGGCACGGACATTAATAATTGAGCATAAAATTCCGTGCCTATATACGAGGAACTAAACTAAATGGATACAATTATTTAGTTCATCCACTATATTAGGAAGATTATTTATAAATATTTCGATTTTATATATTTATTATAGTAATCCTTAATAATATATGTAATCCTTAATGATTCTTATGAAGTCCATATTAAGAAGATCACAAATCTCTATTATCTAATTATGCTCAAATACCATTACTCAATCTATTGACACTCCCTTTTCCAATATCCAATTCAACAACATCTCCATCTTTAAGCACTTTTGTTGCAATCTTTGTTCCAACTATGCATGGTTTTCCAAGCTCCCTTGAAACAATTGCTGCATGGCAAGTTATGCCGCCTTCATCTGTAATAATTGCTTTTGCCTTTACAAGCGCATCTATCAAATTAGGGTTTGTGTTTCTTGCAACTAGAATGTCGCCTTCTTTTAATTTTTTGCCGTCTTCTGTTGTTAAAACTATTCTTACTGTGCCTTTTATCTTTCTACATTCTTTTATTTTTCCACTTTCTTCTATCTTTCCACTTTCTTCTATCTTTCCACTTTCTTCTATCTTTCCATCTTTTTCTATATTTTTAGGTTGATTGCCAGAACTAACAACAACACCTTTGATTTCTAACAATGATTTAGTTTTAGATTGTTTATGTGATTTTTTGACAGTTACTGTATTTTTTTCAACTTCTAAATTATATACTCTTTTTGCTTCTTTGCCGGTATACGAAGAAAAATTTCCGTTCTTGTAAATAAATAAAACAGCTTCTTTTCTCTGTTCAATTAGCGCTTTATCTAATTCTTTGCCATAAACTAAGAAATCCCTTAATTCATAAGGCGTGCAGAATTTAATATCCTCGATAGTTATAACATCATTACCTGTAACTTCACTATTAATAACATCATTCTTAATAACATCATTCTTAATAACATTACTGCAGATACTTGCCCTTTTTGAGATCTCCTCAAACAAAGGCTCTGAATGAGCAAGCGCGAAATTAAAGATATTTCTTGAATAAAGCCTGAGCCAAGTAAATTCTTCTAACATCCTGATACATTGTCTGATATGTGTTGGTGGATTTAATCTTTTGATAATTTCATTTTTCTCCTTCTGATTTTTCTGCTGTGTTTCACGAATAGCATCACTTTTTTTTTTATAATCCCTCTCTTTAAGCCCTGCTTTTTCCATAAAATAATCAACTGTCCATGCCGGAGATTCATCTGTTGTTGGCAGCCAAAAGAATCTTTCATGATGGGCTTTAATCATCTCTTCAGTCTTAGCAGCCATTTCAAGAAATTCAATTTGTTCCAGCATGATGATACTGAATTTATCAGACGTTATTAATTTCATAAACACGCTTTGTATCTTTTGTTTTTTTTTAGCATCATTTTCTTTGTTTTTAGCATTATTTCTGTCTAATGCATTTGCGCTGATACTATTTTTTTCACCATTATCCTCTCTATTCCCCCCTCTATTCTTCTCTTTATTCTCCTCAATACTATTCTCAATATTATTCTCAAGAAAGGTTAATACTTCCTTTTCAATCCTGTCGACAAAAACAGTTGTTGAAAAATAAGGAAATAAATTCATGTAGGTTTCTGAAACCCCCCTCAAGAATTTGGCTAACTGCTTATTATTGTACTTAGATAAATCTTTGGAATAAAGCCATTTGCCAAAGCGCATTATTTTTTTTGCTGATATTATACCGCTGTCAACAACATAACTGATAAATTGTTTATCATTTTTACATCTTTTCAGCAGGAATTCTCCAAATTCTTTATTGCCTTCCTTGTCGTCATGATGTGTAAAAAACATTTGCTCTCGGTAAGTCAGCAAATTAGGATGCGTTATACTAATATCATCAAAAAACTTTCTTTGCATAGCTTCATAAATCAAAAAATTGCGAAAAAAGTATGATTTACGAGTTCCGAGAGGTTTCCATGCCATGTTGCTGTACCCATAGTGGTGGACTTTAATATCTGTATCAATAGTGTTAAAGTCCACGTATATAGTCACGGAATTTATATTCAATTATTAATGTCCGTGACTATATTATTACTTTAATGATGAGTGTCTTGTTGCACTTTTATTTTATATCACAATTATTCATTCATGTGATCTTCATAGCTAATCTGCCTTCTTAAAAAAGCAGAATAGTCTGTATCAACTTCAAATCTAGGAAATTCTAAACCACCATCGTAAGGATGAAGTTTTCCGTTTCTGCTATGTAATCTCACTACTTTTTTCTGCTTGTCAGATAATTCATCAAAGGTTCCAAGAGCTTTTAATTCATCTTCATGACACCTAAACGGATTGTTAATATTAGGAATTTTTTGACATTTCCCTTCCCTGTCCATTAACACAACCCTTGTTTTTCGGTCATAAGCAGAAAGAACAGCTTCGCAAACAGTAATCTTGTCGTCAAAAACAATGTAAGCTGTACCGCTCTGTTTAGCGAGCTCATCGTAAATTCTGTTGAGAGATTCTGGTTGGTCTTTGTCGCCCCATTCTTCGCCTCTAAACTGCCTGTCAACAAGATCTGCGAGATTGTCTATTGTTTTTCCGTCGCTGTCACTTCTTCCTTCGCCTCCGCCGATAACAACTGGCTCTGGCAGTGCAGCTTTAAGCATATGAACATTAAACGCTAGGGTTCCCGATGTAAGAACACCAATCTTCATTCCATGTTTTTTTGCCTGCACTAAATATTCAACTGCATCTTTGTATACGACAGTGCCAGGAATTACTAGCTCTGCCTGTGAGGCCTTTGGCTTTAACTGAAAATCTCCGCCTTCAATAGTTTTTACCCAGATATTGCAGAAATCACTGAAATCCTGCTGGGGTGTTGTGCCTCTTTCTTCTCTCAATCTTGAAGATTGAACTAATTCATCTGCTCTCTGTGTTGAGTAGAATTTATGCGCAAATTGTTCAACACATTCATACAATCCTTCAATTGGCGAACATAAGGTTCTGCCTATGTCGTGTAATTCCCACTCGTCTACCAATTTGTTTGTCATTTTGTTTACCTCGCTATTTTATTATTTTTCATTTCAATTAAATCATTTCTATTCTCACTGCTCTTTTTGTTGCTTGGATGTAAAATGCCTGTAAATCTTCTCCTTTCAAAGACATAACATTCTCGATAAATCTCATTTCTGTCAATTTGTTATTATCGATATGAATGTTTGGGATATCAATATGTGCATGACTGCATCCGTGAACAGCATTTGTCCATTTCCTACCAGATCTGAATAATAAATCAAATAAGTTTCCATGAAATTCTCCTGTCATGTATGCATCATACAATTCAACCAGTGCATCTGTCGGCTCTCTTCTGTCAGAAAGCTTAAAATGCGTTATGCCAAATTGTCCGTAATATTCTGTATCTTCAGGACGGATAAATGGGCTTTTCAGTAATTCAACTGGATTTTTCAGATAAACATCACTGCACCAGAGCATGAAAGGATCTACTGATGATGTGGAATAAGGAAGAGATAACATTGAAACTCGCGAGAGAAAATCATAATGAATATCTCTTATCGGGCAGTGGTTTAAGCAGGAGACATTTGCGTAAAGAGAAACAGTCTTATCTCTAAATTCATTATCATGTAAGCCACGCAGCATATTATTAACCTCTTCTAGTAAACTTTTGTTTCTATTAACAGTATGCTGATTCAGCATAACAACTGTTATACCCTCTTTAAAATAATTTACTATAATTGGAAGTTTGTCTATACCAATAACCAATGATGGACTAATATTTGGCAAATTATGATTTACTGTATAATCCAAAAGAAAATTCAATAAAGAGACATCTGCAACAGTGATTGAGTTTACACCCCACTCATTCAGTTTTAATACAGGTAATAAAAAATAATTCCTAAATGCTCTCTCAACTCTAAACTCTGTTGAGATATTTGCATTCATTGTATAATTAAACTTTATTCCAAAGTCATGGCTTGTTTTTATATGTTCTTTTAATTGCTCTTCTGAAATTACAGGCAATTGACCTTTAACTCTACAGCTGCCTAAGAACATTCCAGGAACAGAGCCATACACCTCGACAATTCTAGCTTTATCTTTATGTTTCTCGTTAAGCTCTGCAATTTTCTCAAGCAGGTTTGGTTCAAAGTTTGTTGCGACTGAAAATGTTATCATTTTTATCAATCCAGTATCCCGCATTCATAATCTGTTTTCTCAGTGATTAGCCTGATATGTATTTTCGAGCCGTTCTCTTCGTTTTCGTCATTCATTTCAAATTCTTGCTTGTTTTGTTTTGTGGCATTGTAAATGCCTTTCAACAGCTCAATGCATGAAACTGAATTATTTGTTTTTGAATTAAAATATGCCATGATTCATTATCCTCCAAACATCAAATCTATTGAATAGTAGTGACATATACTTCTATTTAAACATTAGTAGTCATGTTACATTACGACAAAGATAAAATTTATATATTTGTTTAATAATCTCCTTTGTAGATTGATAAGAAAAGACGCTGACATGAAGAAGATAGTCAAATCCAACAACAATAATGGCGGGTGACGGTCAAATTCCGAAGGAATTTGCCCTGCTCGCCACCCCGACGGGGGCGTCCCCCGACTCGCCACCGCCATTGTTGTTAGATTATTCAAAAATAGTATAATTTGAAAAGCACCACCACTGACGCAGACGCGACAGGGGTTGTCCCTTCGGGATGTCGCGTAGGGCAAAGCGAATGAAATGAGCTTTGACCATCTTCCGTCAGTTGTGGTGGTGCTTTTCAGTAAAAATATTAATCAGAAATAATTTATATAAAATAATCTCCCTCCATGGTTGGCTGGAAGTTTTAAGATGTAAATTATAAATAAAAATGGTTACAAGATGGAATACAAAATATTAGAAAAACTGGGTTTAACAGAAACAGAATCAAAGATATATATGATACTGTTAAGATTAGGCTCGACGCATGTAACCCCTGTCATTAAAAAGGCAGAATTGCACCGTGCAACTGTTTATGATGTATTAGATCGATTAATAGAAAAAGGTTTGGTTAGTTATATCATTAAAGAAGGAAAAAGATTTTATGAAGCTGCACAGCCTGAAAGATTTGAAGTAATTTTAGAAGAAAAACAAAAAGAATTGGATGAGCAGAAAGATGTTTTTAAAAAAATAAAGCCGGAGATGGACGGATTAAAAAAACTCAGCAAAGAAAAACAAGAGGCAGAGATATATCAAGGAAAACAAGGTCTAAAAACAGTGATGGAAGAAGTTCTACGACAGAAAGAAACATTCTATGCTTTAGGTGCGCAGGGCAATTTTCAGAAATACCTGCCAGAATACCAGAAATATTGGCATATGCAGATTTACAAAAGAAAAATTCCGATGTTAATGATTTACGCAGAAAAATGCCGAGAGCTGAGAACAAAACTATATTTAATACCTGGCGCAAAGATAAGGTTCATTGATAAATTGTACGACGGTCCGTCAACAACGCATTTCTACGGCGATACTGTAATGATTGTGACATGGAGCGAACAACCATTGGTCATAAAAATAAAGAACAAACACCTTGCAGAAAACTACAAGCAATTCTTTAATATAATCTGGAAGATGGCAAAGGAGTGATTGGTTGAACCTTGCCAAAATAACCGAAAAATATAAATATAAGTCTACTTATTATACTTAGGTTACTTAAATAACTTAAATATATAATTTAACGGGGCGAAACAATGGTAAACATGACATTGGCAATTCCTGAAGACCTTCATACACTGATGAAGAAGCATGGCCACATCAAGTGGAGCGAGGTTGCAAGAAAAGCAATCATGACACAGGCTGAAAAGCTTGAGATGATGGACAAGATTCTTGCAAACTCAAAGCTGACTGAAGAAGATGCAATAGAGATTGGCAGGAAGATAAACAAAGGAATCTATGGACGCCATAAAGAATTATTCAAGAAAAAATAGATTAATTATCTCTTTTGTTTGATATACAGTTATTTGATTTTGGTTTCTGAAATGAGTATCATTGCTCCATATAGGGATACCCATAGCAAGTGCCAAAGCAAGGAATGAAGAATCACTAATATCAATGTTTTTCATAATCTGTTCTGCATCATTAAAAAAAGGGTTATAATCAAAAAGTGGAACAATCACTATTTTATCGAGAAGAAAAGAGAAAGTTATCTTAAAATCTGACATTGAAATATCTGCTTTTTGGATTATTTCTTCTTTATGTTTATTTATCTCATCCAAAAAAGTATATGGCGCATAGAAATAAAAACCGCTTTGGAGTATAATCTTTCTAGTGATTCCATCTTTAATCAAAGCAGAGATAAATATGTTTGAGTCTAATACAAAAGAGAGAGCAGCTATATCTTGTTTTTGGTTCATTAATAGTATATTGACTTTATTCATTAATAAATTCGATTGCGTTTTTTCCGCAAATTTTCCGACGAGAAACATTAAAAAGCACAGAATCCGAAAACCATATTTAAAGCGAGAAATCTTTATCGGAAACTTTTCATAAGAAGCAAAAAACTTTTGGCAAAATTAATGATGAACTAACAAGTCTAATGATAAACTAACAAAAACAAAGATATAATAAAATCAATAATATCAATACTCTAAAATAATAGAACAAATAATCTCAATAATCCTTCTCAACAATATCTTTAATATCCTTTGCTTTTTTCTCGCCGATTTTTTCTGTTTGTTTAAGCTCTTCTTCAGAGGCATTAACTATATTTTTTACACTTTTGAATTTTTCAAGCAGCTGTTTTGCCAAATTAGGGCCGACACCAGGCATGGCACTGACAATATATTCCTGCTGGTCTCTGAATGATGCTGGTTTTCTGCTCCCATGAACCTCAAAATCTCTGCCATATTCTTTTTCCTGTTCGCGCTTGGCAATAGCAATTAATAATGCAGCCGTATCTTTGAATGTTTTAGAATACAGTATAGGAATATTAAAATCAACAGCAATGCTTGCGAGCATTCCTCTGATAGAATTTGGGTGAATATTTTTTATGGAATAAATATCGCTTGTGCCCTCGACAATTATCAATGGCTTCAGGAAATTGTCTTTCATCTCTTTCAATTGTTTGAACAATCTCCCGTCGATCAAACTCTCGATAAAATCCTCCTGTGTCTTAAATTCAACACCTACATTTTTGCTTACTTGGTAGTCTGCAATCTCTAACTGCTCCAACTGGATAGATGCACCAAGCTCAAGCAATTCCTTCATTACATGATTTCCTTTTTCCCTGTGGTCAACAAACAATTTTACTTTTTCAGGTTCAGGTATGAATTTGTTTAATGTAACTTCTTTCTTTCCACCTTTTTCAAGATCAGCAAAGATTAATCTTTTTTTAATATCCTTTAAATTCCTGTACATCTTTTTTTCTTTGTGGAACGCGCTCCATCTGTATCCAACATCTCTTGTATCACTTGTTACAAATATAGTAACTTTTCCCTTTTCCTGCCTTCCTGTTCTTCCTTTTCTCTGAATCTGCCGTATAGCAGACGGAATAGGCTCGTAAAATATGACTTCATCAACCTGTGGAATATCCAAACCTTCTTCGCCGACAGAACTTGAAACAAGAACATTGAATTGGTCATCTTTAAACTGCTCCAAAATTTTAATCTGCTGCTTTTGTGTAAGCCCTTTTTGTCTTCGGTTTGCCTGTCCGACAAACAATTTTGCGGTTATGTTCATATTTGTCAGCTCCTCTACTATCTTCTGGCATGTGTCTCTATACTGGCTGAATATAATTAATTTGTAATCTTTGTTTGTGCCGTCGTCATTTTTAATCCTGTCTTTAACTGTTTCTTTTAATTTCTCAATCTTTGGATGCTCTACTTCTTTGTCAATAAGGCTTCTTGTCTTTATCAATGCGCTTCTGAAATACAAATCTCTGACGAGATTTTGCACAGCCTTCACTTTTGAGGTTTTTGCCTGTGTTTGAATATCTTCTAAATAAAGCGATAATGCAGTCATGCCCTGTGTTTCAAGGAGCTCAAGTGCATGCTGAACTTTAATTGCCTCTGCTGCAATGCTTAGTGATTTCATGACGCTGAAATCTCGGTTTCCCTGCGCTAATTCTGACTGTAAATGCCCCTGCAATCTTAACAAGTCTGATTTGTTTTCCAGATTCAGCTGTGTTTCATCAAGATATCCTAAACTTTCAATGTCTTTTAATTTTCCTTTATAACAGTCTTTCAGATATTTTTGTATAACTTTTAATTCTTCAGGAAGTTCAAGCTTTACCCAATTAATCTGCACATCCTGAACATAAGGGCTTACGTCTGGATCAGTGTCTATCCTTACTTCAATCTCTTCAATGAAAAGGTTTGCAATGACTTCATTTATCTTTTCAAGCTCGCTTCCCGGCGACGCTGTTAATGCCAATATTCTCGGATACTTTGCTAATTTCTCATATTGTTTAGCTAACCAGCAATAACTATAATCTCCAACTGCCCTGTGCGCTTCGTCAACAACCAGCAGGGAAACCTCGTCTAATTTTATCTTCCCTCCCATTATATCATTTTCAATAGATTGGGGGGTGGAAGCAATAATCTGGCATTTCTGCCATAAGCTTATTCTTTCTTCTGGTTTTACAAAACCGGTAAACATTGTTATTTTCTCGTCAGGAAAATCTAAATGCTTTTTGAAAACTCCCATAATCTGCTCAACCAATGGTTTTGTCGGAGCAAGAATAAGTATCTTTGATAATGGATACTGGCTTAATCGGTGGGATGCTAACATTAAGGCGATGTGTGTTTTTCCCATTCCTGTCGGAAGCACAACTAACGTGTTCTTCTCAGCTGCAGTTGCAAAAATAGTCTGCTGGTACAGTCTAGGCTCAAAATCTTTTATCATATCTATCTCTTTTAATTACATTTGTTATTAGTTACTGTCTTTATATTTGTTTAGCTGATTAATGTATCTTTACCGCTCTCCACCCGTTTGTGGGACGCAGTCCCCCGTCTCATGAAAAAAATAGTTTGACGTTAAACGTTTGACGTAGTACGTCGACTTATGATGTTCGTTTAATACTGTTTCACGTCTTACGACTAATGACTTACTAATTTATCTTAGTGAACGAGTTGGACATGCCAGGAACGAAATAAATAGACCTATCTTTCAATTCTTTTCACTTCAATAGATATTGCCTTCTCGTTAACACGTATATATCTGGGGCAGACAGTATATTCTAAATTATTTTTCTTGCAGTAATCTATTACTTTATCATCATATTCCGTAATGACGACAATTCCTCGTTTATCTTTATGAAACACATTTACTCCAATTTTATTTAATTCTTGTTTTATCTGATTGCATGTTTCAATAAGAAAATTTAATCTTTCATGCGCAGTTTCAAGATTGCCAAGCAATTTTTCATAATCCATATTAACCGGCTTTATTTTATCTGCTATCTCTTTTGTACTGTTTATATTATTTATAACTGCTTTATTATTTGAACTGATAAAGCCGCCATGATAATTATTCACAACCTTCCACTTGCCAAAACTACAGACAATTATATCTGAAAGTTTGCCATTGCACAGCCTATATTTATTGATTTTAGTTATTTGTTTATTTGCTTTAATTATTTTATCGCCGATTGCATTGGTATCTTCAACGAGAAGAACATCGTATGTTTTGCATATTTTAGAAATTTCAGATAATGGCTGCTCTGCATAATATCCGCCAAAACTTGTAATGATTAACGCTGTCTTTGTGTTTTTTGTACTGCTTGAAATACAAACTTTTTCCAGCTCATCGATTAAGATAACGCCCTGGTCTGTTTTTATCTCGACAATCTTCAAATTAAGCTGTACAGGAAATTTCTTGTAGCTTAACCATCCGCCTTGGTCAGGAATAATTAACTGCTCATACCCTTCTTTGCTCAAATAATACATTGCAGCATAAATGGCTAAATCACCAGAATTAGTCAACACAACATATTTATGATTAGTGTATTGTTTGATAAATTCAATAATTTTTTTTTTAGTAACCTGTTGTGGATCCAAAACCATGAATTGCTAGAAGAGGTGTTAACTTTATATAGTTTGTGAGAATTTTAGGAGTTCTCTTATATTTATCCAAACATCTTTTTCCCTATCAATTTTTCTAATGTTCTTGCGTCTTTATTGAAATTTCTAATCCCCTCTGCAAGCTTCTCTGTTGCCATAGCATCTTCATTCATTGCCCATCTAAACAATTTTTCATCAACAGTCTCATCCTCATCTTTGCATTCTGCCTGCGCAGATTTTGCAGAGAGAACACAATGCACATTTAGTTCCATATGCTGCAATTCTCTGAGCAATTCAGGAGAAATAGTTAAAAGATCACATCCAGCAAGTTCTAAGATTTCTCCGCAATTCCTGAAACTTGCACCCATCACTTCTGTTTTATAATCATACTTTTTTAAGAAATTATAAATCCTTTTGACAGAAATCACACCAGGATCATTATTTCCTGAATAATCTTTTCCTGTGTTTTTCTTGTACCAGTCCATAATTCTTCCGACAAAAGGAGATATTAATGTTCCGTTAGCTTGCGCAACTCCAACTGCTTGTATATAACTAAACAGAAGTGTTGAATTTGTATGTATACATTCTCTTTCAAGCTCATTAATTGCCTGTATGCCTTCCCAAGTTGCTGCTACTTTTATAAGAACTCTATCTCTATCAATCCCTTCTTCTCGATATAATGAGATTAAAGAGATAGCTTTTCTTATTGTACCTTCAACATCAAAAGACAGGCTTGCATCAACTTCAGTTGAAACTCTTCCTGGAATAATCTTTAATATTTCTTTTCCAAAGTTTACATATAATTTGTCAAGTGCTAAAGAAACTTCTAGTTCGTCTGTATCTGCTGCTACTCGTTTTCCATAATCTACTGCATCCTGAAAAAGAGCATCATACTGTGGCATTTGCGCTGCCTTAAGCATCAAAGAAGGGTTTGTTGTTGCATCCCTTGGCTGATATTGTTTAATTGAATTTATATCGCCTGTATCTGCGACAACAACAGTGTATTGTTTTAATTGATCAAGAGCATTCATCATGTTTTCACCTCAGCTGATGTGATTATTATTTGATTTCTTAGAAACTATGCCCATCTTATTAATATTATGAAATTGGTATCAAGGAGTTTTTAATCTAAACATTTAAATAAACCTAAAACAAAACCTTACTTACTTATGCCAGCGTCGCATACACAAAGAAGTTGTCTTTGGTCGCGACGCTGTCATTCGTTTCACTCATGCCAGCGTCGCATAATCTGGTAGTGCGGTCGCCTCGAAAGCGACTGTCCGCAAGGACTTTCAGGTTCAAATCCTGGCGCTGGCGTTATTTCTTTTAATAGTCTATGTTAGTTGGACTCCGAACGTAGTGAGGATGTCCAACCAGCTGACATTTTCCCAAGTTTTGCGCACGCAAAAGCTGGTGGTAATCCTGGCGCTGGCGTTATTTCTTTTAATAGTCTATGTTAGTTGGACTCCGAACGTAGTGAGGATGTCCAACCAGCTGACATTTTCCCAAGTTTTGCGCACGCAAAAGCTGGTGGTAATCCTGGCGCTGGCGTAATTCTTTTAAGTGTTCACTAATATAAGAAATATGAGACTGTTTTATATAATATTTAAGAAACGCGACGCAGTGCGTCACGAATTAAGCTGGACTTATTATTAATAATGATATAAAACTTAAAAATTTATAAATAAGTTCTTTCCAGAGTTTTTACAGGGATGAAACAATGATAATAACACTCTCCGGCAACATTGCATCAGGCAAATCAACTGTTGCGGAAGCGCTTTCTCAAAAATTAGGTATGAAACATTACAGTACTGGAGAATTCATGAGGCAAATGGCGAAGCAGGAAGGGGTTTCTCTGCAAGAGCTTGGCAAAAAAGCTGAGAAAGATTTTTTCATAGACAAAAAAATTGACGACTGGACAATAAATTTGGGAAAAACAGAAGACAATTTTATTATAGATTCAAGATTAGCATGGCATTTTATTCCCAAAAGCGTGAAAATTTACCTATATGTCGGCAAAAAAGACCAGATGAGAAGGTTAATGCTGGACCAAAAACTGAAAAGAAGGAAAGCAGAAGATTTCAAGAACAAAAAGGATGCAGTCAAAAAAATAATTGCCAGAGAAAACAGCGAAGACAAGCGGTACAATAAATATTATGGCTTGAATTATCATGACAAAAAACATTATGATTTATGGCTGAATACAGACGGAATGACAATAGATTACTGCGCTGAAGTTTTAAGAAAATTCATTGAAGAAAAATATGGATACAAAGGGGCAGAAACAAAAGGATTTGTTAGTAAAGTTTTGAAATTTATATTGAGAAAATAACTCTAACAACAAACAAATCTGCTGTACATACCACTATTAAAAGTTATTACATATCCAAGAATGACAATACTTTCTTCACAACAGCATCTTTATCATAAACTGCGTCTACTTTGTATTTATCTTTAAACTGTTTAACAAACGTTTCAATCTTAAGTTTGTCAGTCTTATTAATCATATCTGATTTGCTCATGTAAACTATTATTGGTATATTTGGCTTGATTATTCTTAAGTTTTCAAAAAGCATGAATTGTTTTTCATAAGAATAGCATTCTGTAAGATCAAAGACAAAAATAACGCCGTCACAGCAGTGCTTTAATGCCAAATATGCCTGCTGTTCAATAAGATTCATTTTGAAAAATCTGTCTAATGTACCTGGCGTGTCAATAAATTGTATCTTTTTTGTAGTTATATCTTCATTTTTCAGATATCCTATATTCAGGCTCTTTGTTGTGAAAGCATAATTTTTTATTTCAGGTGTTGAGCCAGTTATTTTTGAAAGCAGGGTGCTTTTGCCGACATTAGGAAAACCAAAAATACAGATAGATTTTACTGAAGTTTTTATCATTGGAAAGCTTTTCATTATCTTTCTTGCTTCTTCAAGATATTCCAATTCTTTTTTAATCTGCTTCATTACTGAGCTGACTCTCCCATAATAATCTCTTCTTGCTTCATTTATCTGGTTTAATTCTGAAATATGCTTTATTTTATTCTTGTAGCCTTCATAGAAATAATCTGATTTTTTGATTGCCCATAAAACTGCACCCAAAGATCTTTTTAATGCGCCATAATCCAATGTAATCCTGACCAGCTCAAGATAAAATGGCGGCAAATCATCAAGCCGTGGAAATGATCTAAGTATATTTCCTAAATGAGAATTTAAAGTATTTCTTACAACACTAATTCTTTCTATTTCTACATTCTTTGATTTGGTAAGCTTGTCTTTAAACTTTGATTCTCTAATCAGTTCAGCCTGTTTCTTGCCTGAATTAAATGCAAAGTCAAGATATGTTTGGTAGGATTCAACCTTTAACAATTTCTGAAAATTCATGTTAGATACATAAAATTAAGGTGGTTTTATAAATATTCTTGTATTTGTTTCGTTCCTGGCATGTCCAACACGTTCACTATGAAAACTTGGTGCTGGGTTCTAGGTGCTGGGTGCTAGTTACGATGAATTATCGCCGCTAGCACCTAGTACCCAATACCTAGCACCTTTTTTAATTTTTCATCTACTTAGTAATTAATTTTCCCTCTTTTTTAATCCATGCCTTCCAAAACCAAAAAAATTACAGAAAAGTATATAAATTAGTTATTTTATTTAACAAAATAACAAAAAAGGAAATGCTAGGGTATAGTGGTGTTAAGAGAGTAAGAGAGTTATTTGAGGTGTTAAGAGTTTGAGAGTAAAAAAGAGCTGGTTTATTTTTAGTATTCTTAGTTTAACTGCGTTAATTTATATTCTTCCTTCTGTATTTGCAGCAGTTCCTGGTCCGCAGGATGTATTTCAAATGATTGGTGAATTAATTATTACAATATTTGGTTTTGAATGGATAAGAAACCAGCGTGATCAGGCTATTGGCGCATTCATGAGGTTTTGTATTTGGCTGTTTGTATTTACTTTGTTATATTGGGTTGCAGGACTTTTGTTTCCAGCAGGCACACCAAGGGCAATGTCAAGGAATATAACCATTACTGTCGCTGTTGTTATCGCAACAATATCCACAATATTTATACCAATCGGTGTTTTAATTGCCATCGGTGAGGTTTATGCCACTGTAGTTTCATTGATCATGTTTGGCATAGTTATTGCTGCTCTTGTTTGGTTCTACATAAATTCAGCAGTGTGGATGGCTGCGCATCCAACAATGCTCAGAGTCATAAGATTAGGTATATTATTTTTGTTATGGATATTATTAAACATAGTCACAACAGCTGTTTCAGGAGGTCTCTAAGATGGCATTAATGGCACTGGAAACAGCATTTGCAACATTAAGCGCATATTTCCAGATAGTTCTAATTATCTTGATTATTTATGAGATTGTAAAATTGCTTGGATCGTTTAGTGAAACTCCCACCGCACAAAATTTAACTGACTGGTCAAAAAGTCCGGTTCTTAATTATATTAAAAAAGTAAGAAGCAGAGAGCATGCAGAAGAAACACAAGTTAAAGAAGAAATTAATTATCTAAGAAAATTATATGATGATTTAGGTAATTATATCAAAAAACAAAGAAGTAGTAAACCTATGACTTCAGAAGAATTAACTAAAGAATTTAAAAGACTTGCTCAAGAATTAACTTACATTGTTAGATTAGAAAATCTAGAAATAGGTGAAGAAGGAGCAAAGAAAAACATAGAACAACATTTTAAATTTGATAAACAATTACAACAAAAGTTAAGTATAGATTTTAAACAAGAACAAAATTTATTAACCGCATTGCAACAATTATTCAATCAATTAGTAACTTCAACCTTAAGTCCACAAGAGATGATTCTTGTTTTGATAAAAATGCAACAGATGACTGCAATGTTGATTCAATTGAATACAACTAAATTAAAAGAAGTAGAAAAACAAGAATCTGAAGATCATTAAAAACAAGGAGCTATCTCATTTCTTCCGTAACATTTTAATATAATTAACCTTTCTCAGAAATTATCATGACAAAAAAGAAAATAAACGTATTAAATATACCCTTATTTGCTCGATTATCATCTTTTTATATTTTCATAATTCTAATCATTTTAATATCTCTCCTATTAATCCTTCCATCTGTCTCAGCGCAGCATCCAATGAAAGGGCATATGAAACTTCTCGCTGTTAATGAGGGCGGGAAAAATGGGGCGGATGATACAGATGGTATTGTTCAACATGGCAGTATTGCAGACCTTTATTTGGAGATAAAGCCAGGCTTAGGAAGTGTTTACATTGATACTTTTCCATTAACAAAGATGGACACTCAGTTAAGTACACGGTTTGCAAAAGAAGTTGCTTGTAAGTTTTTAAACAAAGACTGCACTAAATATGATTTCTTTTACACAATCAAAGCAGACAGTTCTATAATTGGCGGGCCAAGTGCAGGCGCAGCATTAGCCATGTTAACTGTTGCACTGCTTGATGAAGACATCAAAAAAATAGACGAAACTGTAACTATTACAGGAACAATTAATACAGGTGGTATCATAGGAAGTGTTGGTGGCATTAAAGAAAAGATTGAGGCTGCCTCAACAAATAACATTACAAAAGTTATGATACCTAAAGGAAGCTCTTTTACATTTAAATTAAACGAGACTAAGATTAATCAGACTATTAGTATTATCAACGAGTCTATACCTTTTGCAGTTAATGGAACAATTAACAAAACAATATCAAAAGAAAACATCTCTGACAAAATAGACCTTGTTGAGTATGGCAGACAGAAGAATATTAATGTCATAGAAGTTTTTACATTGGCAGATGCAATGATAGAGTTTACTGGCAAAAGTTATGAAACACCACAGGGAGATATTAATCTTGTTGATTTCTATGCTTCTACTATGAAATTTATTGCTGAAAATATATGCAACAGAACCACAGAGCTCCACGAAAGATTAAACAAAAGCCTAATTGAAAAAGATGGCATATTTGATGAAGATGAACTTGCTAACAATACATTGTATAGTGGTTTGTATAACCGAACATTGGAATTAATGAATCTTTCACTTGCTTCTTTAACAAATAATGAATTTTACTCTGCAGCATCATATTGTTTTGGCGCGAATATTAACTTGGATTATCTTATACTTATTAATGCGAATATTTCTGCGCCACAAAAATCAGATAAGCTTGACGAGCTTCTTACTGCAATTAATAATTCTAACCAAATATTAGATAATATGAGCCTTGCTTCGCTGAATGATCTGCAAACATATATGATTGTCAAAGAGCGATTGGTTGAAGCCTATGATAACTGGAAGAAAGCCGCAGAGTTTATGAATAAAAACCAGACAGATGTTGAGTATGAGATTGCTTACACCACTGAGCGCCTTTACAGCGCGTATTCATGGAGTTATTTTTTTAATACTTCAAAAGAACAAATAATTATTGATGAACAGGCATTGCAGGATTCATGCAAAATGACATTGAGTGAAGCGCAGGAAAGATTAGAATATTTTAAGATTCTTTATCCTTATCCTTTCCCTTTCCTTGAAACAACTACTACAGAACTTCAAAGGGCATATGAACAGTTAAATGCAAACAATTTTAAGATGTGTTTGCTGCATGCCTCAAAAGCAAAATCAGAGATTGATGCTGTGCTAAGCACAGTTAATCTCGAAGATGAGCAATTAGAAGAGCTTTTGAATGTAAAACTAGAGTTAGTTAAACAAGTGATTCTTAAACAGCAAATGAATGGCTTGTTTCCTATTGAAGGTTACAGCTATTATGAATATGCAAAAGCATTATCTAAAACAGACAAAATTTCAGGGTTAATATACTCACAATATGCTTTAGAATTTAGTAATCTTGATCTTTATTTTAATATTGTAGAAGAAAAGACAAGTTTAGAAAAGGTGATATATTTTATAGAAGAAACACTAGGGGTTAAGGTGATTGTTGCGTTTTTTATAGGATTAAGTACAGGTATTATAATCTGTTTATTGGTTATTTTAATAAGAAACTTAACAAGAAAACAGGAACATCAACAGATATATACAGAAAAAACCATAACCAGACCAATGATTAAATCAATAACTAAACCAAATCCAAAGAATTCTAAGAAAAAGTGAAATTTTAATGAAAAGAAATTCCTACAGCTTTGCTGTAATTTTGAGTTTCAAAATCTAGCCAATACCTTATCTTTTAGCGGACTTTTCGCATTTCTGGCCTAACATACTTTAAAATTTCGAAACTATATTTTTCTTTTAAAATAATGCATGCATTCTCAAATTTTGCTGGAGAATTTTCAGAAACAAGTTCATAACTTTCTTCATTACCTGTATGTAAAATTAATTTTCGCGGAATATCTATGATTACTTCATGTGGAACTCCATCGATTAATCCTGCACAATATTCATATGGAAGTAACAATCTTGATGTTGATTCAAACCAATTAGTACATTCAACTAATGTTTGGTTTTTAGCTTTTTTAGCTGAATCTAAGAATTCTACTAATTTTGGAATCATTTCATAAACTCGATGACCATCATGTGTAGTTGAGGCATATAATGTTTTTTCACCAAGTCTCAATTCCAAATTTCCTATTGTAGCCATTTTTGGTATCCTTCAAAATATTGTTTAAATGTATGTTATTTAAATGATTAGAAAAACCCAAGCAAACTCCCCGAAGGAAGTTTGCTAGGGAAAGAGGTGTTAAGAGTATAAACCCACACAAACATCCCGAAGGATGTTTGCGCGGGAAAAAGAGGTGATTATGAACTTTTTAATTTTAATAATATTTTCTAAGCGTTTTTTAGTAATTAAAGGACGAATTTCTCCTTTTTTAGCTTAAAAAAGGCGTAATTGACCCCCAACTAACGTTTACGCACCATCATCACTTTTTTTTGTTTTTACTATATAGTAGGTATGCTACTATATAAATCTTTCGGTTTTGTATACACTTAGGAGTGGTGTTAACCAATTTGGGGGTGATTGTATGTGTGTTTTGATGTGTGCTATGCCTGAAATTGATATCCTAGATGTTGTGTAATATCAATTATATACATAGCACATTTCCCGCGCTAATATACTTATGAACCAGAATATTTAATAAGGTTGTGGAACTTAAGTATAGAAGTGAGATATGTATTATAGGTAAACTATGGCTCATCCTATGGATGAAACTGTAGACTTCCTGATCACTTTGTCTGGGACAATATACTTCAACAACAAAACAATCCATCCATTTTGTTTGTTGTTGTAGTCTATTGTCCCACATGACTAACTTCAATTAATTTTGTGTGGGACAATACATATAAATTCATACAAACCTAACCTAAATAATGGTTGAAAAAACTATGAAATCTGAAAAAACCCCAAAAACTTGCAAAAAATGCAGCAAACCTATTAATGAACTAGAGTTTTGCGATAATTGTTTTATTGATGTAGTTTTCAAACGAATAAGAAAGTTTTTGAGATCAAAAGCTTATATCTCCAAAGGTGATTCTATTTTAGTGATAGATGAATTAACTAGGAAAGTCCTGCCTGAAATCATAAATCTACCAATCAATGTTAAGTTTAAAGCAGTTCATTTTAAAGGCCTAAACATAGCGGCGGACTTTAAGATTAGTATTAATTTTGTTAAAGTCCGCGAATATAGTCATGGTTACTCATATCCTACTATTAATGTCCGTGACTATACAAAGGAAACAAGAAAATTAATAGAAACCTCAAAAGCTTCAAATCAGAAAATTATAATTCCTTTATGTTTGGATGACATTGAAAAAGAGTATTTAGCACATATCTTTTCTGGAAAACCAACTGAATTCAGGTTTAAATTAGATGACTCTATTATTCCATTATTTATTTCATTAACAAAAGAAGAATTATCAAGGCTTGCCAAATTATATCATATTAAATTTGTTTATTTTAATGAGCCAATAAACAATTTTTTAGATAAACTTGAGCAGGAATTCCTTGGAACTAAGTTTAATATAAAGAAATCTATTTTCTAATCAACAAGCAAAAACTTTATAAACTTTATTCGCATGAAAAAGAAGTTATGAGTGTAATGATGCCAGTAGGTGCGCAACCGCAGATGATTCTATTTAAAGGTATCTTTGATTTTGATGAATTATACAAGGCACTGCATGACTGGTTTATTTTTAGAAGCTACACTTTTCATGAATCTAAAT
>Ga0209211_10001891_pt1 | contig 37743 bp, 45 predicted proteins | sample RifGroA2_FD_183992 | JGI IMG/M metagenome (GOLD analysis project Ga0209211, IMG submission 183992) | Groundwater microbial communities from Rifle, Colorado, USA - Groundwater A2 (SPAdes) (version 2) | ecosystem: Environmental > Aquatic > Deep subsurface > Groundwater | place: Rifle, Colorado...
CGCCGGCGGCGCTGGGGGTCTGGATGTTGACGAGGGGGACGCCGTTGCCGGCGACGCCGATGCTCGGGCGCAGGTTGGCGGCGGCATTGGGGTCGCCGACGATCTGGGCGTGGGCGATGTCGACGAGACCGATGGTGCCGGTGACGAAGAGGAGGACGGCGAGCGCGAGGGGGTTGAGGGTGAAGTTGGCGGGGTCGGTCTCGACGTGCTTCCGACGGCGCGGGCCATGCCCTCCTCCACCCTGGCTGCTGGCACTTTCGGCTACGGCCATCAGTTGGCCGCGGGCCGCGTTGAAGATCAGGCGGTGGAGGTGTTTGTTCATGCTTGTTGCTCCCGGCGTATCGAGACGGGGTGGGTTTCAAACCAGTGGGTGGCTTCAATCGGTAGTAGCGCGCGGCCCCGGAACTGCTTGATCTTCATGCCGCGCTCGTTGCCACGGTGATAGAGCGAGCGGAAGCAGCGGTCGGCGAAGAGTTGCGACAGGATCAGATGGGCCGTGGCGGCGGTGTGGCCGAAAGGGGCAACCCAGTCGAGAATCCACATGCGGTCACCGCTGTTCCAGTCGGCTTCCGCCATGTGCAGCGGGTGCTGGTTGAGGTAACGGTGTTCGGCCTCTTCGCTCAGGTTGGCCCAGCTGATATAGGCGACGGGCTGGCCGTTGTGGCTGGCGAGCAGGAACTGGCGCTTGGCGATGGCCGGTAGCAAGAGGGCAGATAGCCCACTCAGCGGCATGTTGCGATGCGAGGTTGAATGCAGCCAGAGCCAGACGGCGCCCCCGAGGGCGGCGGCTTCGCTCCAGGTTTCTTCGTGGAGCGCCGGGACGAGGATGTCGAGTTGTTGCGCGGGAAAGTACATGCTCAGAATGTCCAGTTCAGGCTGAAGCCGGCGGTGGTGGATGCGGTGCGAAAGCCTTCGGGTTTGCTCAGGGGCTGGCCGATGAACACGTCGGTGGTCAGGCCCTTGAAGTAGCCGCGCAGGCCGAGGACGGCACCGGCCAGGCGGCGGCCGACGAGGTATTGGGTCGAGGTGCCGGCGACTTCGCCGTAGTCGACGCCGAGGTAGAGTTCCTGGCCGCTCGCACCGAGCGCAACCGAGAGGTCGTTGCGCAGCAGCCAGCCGCGTTCGGCCGAGAGCAGGGTTTCGCCGTCGAAGCCGCGCACGGTGTAGCGCCCGCCGATGGCGAAGCGGTCTTGCGGAACGAGCGGGCTGTCGTTCCATTGGGCGCGCAGCGTGCCGTTGTAGCGCAGGCGTTGCCCGGCCAGGGCAAAGGGGGCGGCAAGCTGGAGGTCGGCGGTGACGACGGTGGGCCGTGAGGCGCCCGGCATGACGCCTTCTTCCGGAGCGGCGAGCGCGCCAAAGGCACCGGTGCCGTGGCGGTAGGCGAGGTTGGCGTCGAGCGTGGCCTCGCGGATGAACAGGCGTTCGGCCAGGCTGATTTCCCAGCCGGCGGTGCGGCGACGCTGGAGACGGATTTCGGTGTCGTCGGTGTAATTTTTCGATTCGCGCTGCCAGAGACGGAAGCCGAGGGTGGTTTTGCTGATGGCGTCGCGCCGGACGACGCGCGACAGGCGCAGGTCGCTGTTGGCGCTGGTGCCGCTATAGACGGTGTCCTGGAGATTGCCCTGGACGACCTGGTGGTAGTCGTAGCTGCTGTGGGTGAAGCCGACCAGCCAGTAGCCGAAGGGCAATGAGTAATGGACGGTGTTGCCGCGTGTGCCGTGTCGGCTGTCCTGGTCGTCGAGGTCGCGATTGAGGGTGAGGTAGAAGAGATCGTGCAGGGTCAGCAGGTGGTCGGCCGAGATGGTCAGGCTGCCCTGGTATCGGCCGGTGTATCGGCTGCCGGAATCGTCGGCGGAAAGGCTCAGACGAAGCGGAAAGCCTTGTTTCCAGCGGATGACCAGGTCGCTTTCGCCGGGCTTGACGTCGGCGCCTTCGCTGGGCGTGATCTGGATGTCGGCCTCGGCGGTCGGTACGCGTTTCATGTTCTCCAGGGCTTGCTCGATGTCGCGCAGATTGAGGATGTCGCCTGGCGCCATGGGCAGCGCCGTGCGCCAGGTGGCGCGGTCGTCGCTGCCTTCGGCAAAGCGGATGGCGCGGATGCGGCCGGGAATGATGGTCAGATCAAGCGTGCCGCGTTTGAGATCCTGCGGCTGGGCGAGCACCCGCGTGGTGATGTAGCCATCTTTGATGATGGCGTTCTGGATACGCTTCATGACGATGTTGATGCCGTCGCTGCCCAGGCAACGGCCGAGCGGCGAATCGCCGTCGCCCGCGGCGGCAGCAAGGGCCCAGGTAAATTGCGCGGCATCTTCACCGCCGAGGACGAGCCGGTTGATGGTGAAACAGGGCATTTCCCTCTCCGGCAGCCTTTCGGCGGCTTGGTCGGTGCCCTTGGTCTGTAGGCGAACGTTGGGGGTTTTGTCCTGTTGTTCCTGCTGGATACGTTCGCGTTGTTGCTGGCGGATCAGCTGATCATCGGGAACGGACACCGGGCCGGCTGCATTGGCGATGACGCGAACAAGCAATAGAAAAACGGCCAAGAGGCCAGATCGGGAATTCCAACGTAGAAGCGGCATTATGTTTGGTGTTTTTTTCAGAAACAGTCGCCAAAAGGCGACAAATATTAATGCCAAACATATATCGCCTCATCATGAATTGTTGCGTTTTATGTGAATTTCTTCACAGACAATGCGTTTCAACCTTGAATTCGGCAAGCTTGATTGAAATAAGCGGACGGAATGGACGCGCCGGGGCCTCGACCAGGATTGCCACACCGCAAGAGTGTTTCCTTCGGGGCGCGGTCAACCGGTAAAAATGGCAAAAATTTAAATCAGCTTTCCAGGGCCTGGCCGCCCTCGCCCTCGGCTCGGTGACGCGCCAGGTGCTGCACCTGGCGAACAAGCCGGTCATCTGCATCAAGGCAGATGACGACTGAAGCGGGCTGGCCCCGGCCGTTTCCGGCAGGAGCCAGCGCCTCGTTCGAGATTACAGGGTGACCTGATCGCGCAGTACGGCGAGCAGTTTGGGGCCGACGCCCTTGACCTTGCCGAGCGCTTCGAACGATGCGTAGGGGCGGCCGGCGATGATGGCCTTGGCTACGGTCGCGGTCAGGCCCTTGATGGCGAGCAGTTCGGCCTGGCTGGCGGCGTTGATGGCGATGCCCTTGACGGCCGCAGCCTTGGCTTTGGCCGCGGCCTTGTCGGCCGGCCTGGCCTTTTTGGTCTTTTCGGCAAGCGGCTTCGCCGCAGGCTTGGCCTTGGCCTTCGGGTCCTTTTCCGGCGCCGCGCTCTTGCTGGCGGCCGCCTTTGGCTTGGCCGGCGCTTCGAGCGACAGATTGCAGTAGTCGCGCGTCACGTAGCCGAGCGGCCCCCATTCGCGCAGCATCAGGGTCAGCACGCCGGGGCCTTCCGGCGCGGCCGCCGGCACGACGAAATGGCTGTCGATGAGGCTGTTGCCGCCGCCGAGCACGCCGAGGATGACGCTGGCCACCGGGATGCCTTGCCAGCTACCGCCGGCATAGGGTGCGTCGAGCGCCCACAGTTCGAGGGCCAGGGTGCCGCTCAGGTTGTCTTCGGCGCGCGGGTTTTCGATGGCGTCGACCTTGATCGTGGCCAGGCCGTCGGTCAGGGCAACGCTGAGGTTACCCGCCAGCTTGGGCTGGACGAAGCTCTCGGCCAGCGGATAAACGGCCACATCGGCCACCGTCGGCTGGCCGTTGTCGTCCCAGAAAACCAGGGCCAGCGCGATGTTCTGCTCGTCCGACCCGGCCGGCGGCGTAGCGGCAACCGTGGCGGCCAGACTTTGATAACCGGCAGCCGGATAGACGGCCAGTTCGGCAACCTTGACGCCGGCCAGTTGCCGATCCGGAAAACCCGACACGCTGCTCCACAACTGCAGCGCCCATTGCGATGCGGCGCCGAGCGCGACATCGGAAAAGTTCAGTTCGGCATTGATCTGGACGGAATCGCCATCAAAAAGATAGCCATGTGTTTCGCCAATGCGGGCCAGGGCATTTCCGGAAGTTTCTTGCGTCATAAATTGATACCTGCTCTATCGATTCGGGGGCCGCATTATATGGCCACTTTTTCGCTTTTTATCATGTAGTTAGTATTGATTTTTTGGCACTGGAATGGTGCGCAAAAACAGGCTTTTTTGTCGCAAAGCCGACATGAAAAAGGCGACCGAAGCCGCCTTTGATTTCATTTTTGGCCGTTTTTCCCCGTTGACCGTAGCAACCGGGCTGGCGACAGAATTACTGCGCCGGGGCCGGCACCACGGCGGGCGCTTCGACAGCGACCGGCTCGGCCACTTTCTTGTGGCCGGTATCGGGATGCCAGCCGAGGACCAGCATGAGCACGGCGAATCCGACGACGTAGCCGACCGGCACGTGCCAGCCGTTCTTGACCCACTGCACGGCCGAACGGGCTTCCGGGTACATATTGGAGAGCGCCACGCCGGCCGACGAGCCGAACCACAGCATCGAGCCGCCGAAGCCGACGGCGTAGGCCAGCACGCCCCAGTCGTAGCCGCCCTGACGCAAGGCCAGCGCGGTGAGCGGGATGTTGTCGAAGACGGCCGAGATGAAGCCGAGCGCCAGCGCCGAGACCCAGGAGGCCGGCGGCAACTGTTCGACCGGCATCATCGAGGCGCAGAGGACGAGCGAGAGCAGGAAGATCGAACCCTTGATGGTTTCCGGCATGAGCGCCCAGTCATGACGACGCACCGGAATGGTCAGGATGATGGCGACCCAGACGGCAACGCCGATGAAGGGGAAATGATCGGCCAGCTCGGCAAACTTGAGATTGATCGTGACGTTGGTGCCGACCGCGAAAACCAGCATGAGTCCGACGATGAAAATGCGCCCCCAGTCGACATGCATGTGGGCGTGACTGTGGCGGATGATCGGCGAGTAGGCGTGCTGTTGCCTGGCGGCGAAATAGGCGACGATGACCAGCGCGACAACGGCGGCGACGTAGGCATCGATGACGAGCAGCGGGCTGATGCCGTCGATCCACATCATGGTCGTCGTGGTGTCGCCGACCACCGAGCCGGAACCGCCGGCATTGGAACAGGCGACGATGGCGGCGAGATAGCCGACATGCACCCTGGCCCGGAACAACTGGTGGGCCATGGCGCCGCCGATCAGGGCGGCGGCGATGTTGTCGAGGAAGCTGGAGAGCACGAAGACCATGACCAGCATGAGGAAGCCGCCCTTCCAGTCGTCGGGCAGGAACCTGGGCAGGATGACCGGCACATGGCTCTCCTCGAAATGCCGGGCAAGCAGCGCGAAACCGGTGAGCAGGCAGAACAGGTTGGCGAGCACCACCCACTCGTGGCCGAGGTGGCCGGCAAGGCCGAGGACGCCGGCACCGCTCTTGAAGCCGGTGAACACGATCTTGTACAAGGTGATGGTGGCTAGCCCGGTCAGCGCCACGTAGAGCGTGGCGTGGTGAAAGAGCGCGACGCCGAGCAGGGTCAGGCCGAAAAGGATGAAATCGACGGGGATTCCCCCCACCGTCGGCCAGCCCTCCGCCGCGAAGGCCGAGACAGGCACGAGACAGAGCAGGGCAAACAGGCGTGGCATGGTCGTTCTCGGGCCTTTATGGAGGTCATCGACGGGCGCTTCCGGCCGCACGAAAATGCGGAATGTCAGACATTGTCGTTTTCGGAAAGCGCTTTTTCAAGCCGGGCATCCCGTCGCCACGGCAAGGTCAGTCGTTATCCATGTCCTTGCGCGGCACGGTTTCCGGGTCGGCGATGATGCCGCGGTAGATCTCGATGCGGTCGCCCGGCTTGAGGGCGGCGTCGAGCTTGACCAGGCGGCCGAAGACGCCGACTTTCTGGGTCGTCAGGTCGATGTGCGGAAACTGCTTGAGGATGCCGGAGCGTTCGATTCCCTCGGCCACGGTCGATTCGTCGGGAACTTCGATGTTGAGCCAGATTTGCTGGCCCGGTTCGGAATAGGCAACGCCGATCTGCATGTCTGTCCTCCTTATGCCGCCGCGACGGCGGCGCGGGCGGCTTCGCGCTCGGCCAGCCGGCGGTCGATGAGGCGCTTGCCGGCGAGCAGGAAGCCGAGCGCAGCGAAGGCGCCGGGCGGCAGGATCATGAGCAGCGCGCCGCCGTAACCGGGGATTTTCACTTCGAGAAACGAGAAGGCCGGGCCGAGCAGTTGCGAAGCCTGCGCGAACAGCGTGCCGGCGCCGAGGAATTCGCGGACCAGGCCGAGCAGGACCAGCGCGCCGGTAAAGCCGAGGCCCATGGCCAGGCCGTCGACGGCGCTGGCGGCGACGCCGTTCTTGACGGCGAACGACTCGGAACGGCCGAGGATGGCGCAATTGACGACGATCAGCGCGATGAACAGGCCGAGCACCTTGTACAGCTCGTGCAGCCAGGCATTCATCGCCATGTCGACGATGGTGACCAGCGTGGCAATGAGCACGATGAACACGGGAATGCGCACCTGGGCGCTGACCACCTGGCGGATCAGCGACACCAGCACGTTGGCGCAGACCAGCACGGCGGTGGTCGCCAGCCCCATGCCAAGGCCGTTGGTGCCGCTCGTCGTCACCGCCATGAGCGGGCACAGCGCCAGCATCTGGGCGAAAACGACGTTCTGTTCCCAGAGGCCGTTCTTGACGATTTCGCCGTAGTTAGTACCTGTATCGCTCATCGCATGCTCCTAGCCGGTGATTTCCTGCTTGCGGGCGGTAAAGAACTCCAGCCCGCCCTTGACCGCCTTGACCACGGCGCGCGGCGTGATGGTGGCGCCGGCGAACTGGTCGAAGACCCCGTTATCCTTCTTGACGCCCCATTTGTCCGGCGCCGGCTCGCCCAGCGACTTGCCGTTGAAGGCCAGCACCCAGTCGTCCTTCTTGGCCTCGATCTTGTCGCCCAGGCCCGGCGTTTCGGTGTGCTTGAGGACGCGCACGCCGAGCGTGCGGCCGGCCATGTCCACCGCCATCAGGACCTGGATGTCGCCGCCGTAACCGCGCTCGGCGACCTTGAACAGCGCCGCCTTGATCTCGCTACCGTGGCGGGCGCGATAGACGGTCACCGTTTTGCCGTCTTTTTGCAGGTCGACCGTATCCTTCAGGAAATCGTTGTCGGCCAGCCCGGCCGGCAGCACCTCCGACAGCGAATCACGCAAGTCCTTGGCTTCGGCCGCGGCGATGGCCGGCCCGGTGGCGCCGGAGACCACCGCCAGCGCGCCGCTGGCGATCAGGGCAACGAGACCGAGCAGCAAGGGCTGGTAGGCCAGTTTGTCGCGAATGGTGTCGAGATTCATCAGGCGTTCTCCGGAATGTCGAGCGGTTTGCCCTTGCGGTCGCGCCCGAGAACACGCGGCTTGACGAAGCGGTCGATGACCGGCGTCAGCGCATTCATGAGCAGCACGGCAAAGGCCATGCCCTCGGGGTAGCCGCCAAAACTGCGAATGACCCAGGTAAAGAAACCGATACCCAGCCCGAAGACGATCTGCCCGGCCGCCGTGTTCGGCGAAGTCACGTAATCGGTGGCGATGAAGAAAGCGCCAAGGACCAGCGCGCCGGACAGCAGGTGCGCTTCAACCGACAGGAAACGGCCGGGATCGACCCCGTGGGCAATCGCCGCCGGAATCGCCACGCCGGCCAGCACAGCCAGCGGCGTGTGCCAGGTAATGACGCGGGTGATCAGCAGATAGAGTCCGCCGCACAAAATGAGCAGCGCCGCCGATTCGCCCAAACTGCCGGCCCGCATGCCGAGCCACGACAGCGCCGGCCCGGCCCCGAGCGCCTGCCCAAGATCGATGCCGCGCGCCAGTTCGGTCTTGGCGTGGCCGAGCAACGTGGCGCTGGTCATCGCGTCGGGCACCGGCAGGCTGGTCAGGAAAATGCGCAAGCTGGCGACGAAATCCGGCGTCGCCCCCGCACTCATCGGCAGCGGCGCCACCCACTGGGTGAGCGGCAGCGGGAAGGAAACGAGCAGCGCGACGCGGGCGACCATGGCCGGGTTGAAAACGTTCTGCCCGACCCCGCCGAAAACCTGCTTGCCGATCACGATGGCAATGAACCCGCCGAGCACCGCCACCCACCACGGCGCCCAGGGCGGCAAGGTCATCGCCAGCAACCAGCCGGTAAGCAGGGCCGACCCGTCGAACAAGGTGCGCTTGATGCGCGTGACGCCCATGAGCTTGAGCGACAGTGCCTCGAAACCGAGGCAGGAAAGAATGGTCAGCAGCCACAGGAAGAAAGCCGGCCAGCCGAACAGCCAGAAGCCGTAGAGCGTGGCGGGCACCAGCGCCATCTGGACGCGGAACATGGTGCGCGTGACCGAGTTGCCGCCATGGGCATGGGGGGAGGCGACCGGCTGGGCGGTCAGGGTGGCGGTGTTCATGCGGTGGCTCCTGTTTGGTGCTTTTCAAGCACCGGGATTCCGGTGGATTGGCATGTGGTTCCGCCCATTTGACGGGGGGTTCCGCCCTTGCGGGGCGTCTCACTTTCTTTTGCTTCGCCAAAAGAAAGCAAGCAAAGAAAAGGCGACCCTGGGTCGGTGCCCGCTGCGCCGGTTCCCTGCGCTACTCGGGACTGGCGGGGGCTGCGGAACTCGGGCTGCGCCCTCAGACAGTCCTCGCCCTTTATCCGCCAGCCCCTGCGTTGCTCGGCACCTCTCAAGGGGCCCGGTGAGGCGTCCACGATCAACCGGCGAATTTCATTTTTAGCCGTTTTCCCCGGTTGACCGTAGGAATCTGCTTTGGAGGCACACCGCTTGAACCCGGACGCCTTTCGGGTCCCCATGAGAGGCGCTGAGCAACGCAGGCGGGCCGGGGGTAGTCGGCTGGCGTTGTCTGAGCCGCAGGCGAGTTTAGCCAGCCGCCCGGCTCGCCGAGTAGCGCAAGGAACCCGCAGGGCGCCGACCCTGGGGTCGCCTTTTCTTTGGCTACTTTCTTTTGGCGAAGCAAAAGAAAGTACGCCCGCCAGCAAGGCGGAACCCCAAGGTTCAACCACAGAACCAAACGGTTGAACAAGCAACGAACTCATACCGCCTCCTGCCCCGCAGCAGCAGTAGCCGCCGCTGCCTCAGCCGCCGCCTTGGCCGCAGCAGCCGCTTCCCGCTCAGCCTTGCGCTTGGCATTGGCCTCCGCCTTCTCCCGCGCCTCCCGCTCCAGCCTTTCCTGCCGCTGCAAAGCGAGCTTCTTCGTCGCATCCCCCCGCAGCCTGGCGCGATCCTGCGCCGCCAGTTCGCCCTTGGCATGGACAAAATACTGAACCAGCGGAATCTTCGACGGGCAGACGTAAGCACAGCAGCCGCAAGCGATGCAGTCTTTCAACCCAAGATCGATGGCCTCGCCATAGGCCTCGTTGCGAATGCGCGAACTCATTTCGAGCGGCAGCAGTCCCATCGGGCAGGCCTTGACGCACGAACCGCAGCGGATGCACGGATTCGGTTCCTGCGCGACGACTTCCGCCGCATCGAAGGCGAGGATGCCGCTCGTGCCTTTGACCACCGGCACGCGCCAGTGCGGAATCTGCATGCCCATCATCGGGCCGCCCATGACCCGCCGAGCCAGGCCGAGGCCGTCGCCCTTGAGGCCGCCGGCGAAGGCGATGACCTCTTCGGCCAGGGTGCCGACGCGCACTTCGATGTTGCCCGGCTGGCTGGCGCAGTTGCCGTTGACCGTGACCAGCCGCGAAATCAGCGGCTTGCCTTCGCGCACCGCCGTGCGCAGGGCGAGCGCCGTGCCGACGTTGTGCACGATGACGCCGATGTCGGCCGGACGTCCGTCGGCCGGCACTTCGATGCCGGTCAGTACCTGGATCAGTTGTTTCTCCGAACCCATCGGGTAACGGGCCGGCACCGGGCGAATCTGCACGGTGTCGAAGCCGGCCGCCGCGGCCTGCATGGCGACGATGGCTTCCGGCTTGTTGTCTTCGATGCCGACCAGCGCCACCTTGGCGCCGGTGGCGTGGAGCATGATGCGGATGCCATCGACGATGCCGGCGGCGGCGTCACGCATCAGGCGGTCGTCGCAGGAAAGGTAAGGCTCGCACTCCCCGCCGTTCATGACCAGCGTCGTGACCTTGGCCTTCGAAGCGCCGATCAGCTTGACGGCCGATGGGAAGGCGGCGCCGCCCAGACCGACGACGCCGGCCGCGGCCACCCGCTTGCCGACTTCGGCCGGATCGAGGGCAAACGGATCGTCACAGCCGTGCAGTTCGACCCACTCATCAGCGCCATCGGCCTCGAGAATGATCGCCGGCAGGGTCAGGCCGGAGGGATGCGGCGCGGTGATTTCGGTGACGGCGCTGATCGTGCCGGAAGTCGGCGCGTGGATCGGGGCCGAAACCATGCCCTGCGCCTCGGCGATCAATTCGCCCTTTTTGACTTTCTGGCCGACCAGCACGACCGGCCGGGCCGGACCGCCGAGGTGCTGTTGCAGCGGCAAATACAATTTGGCCGGAACCGGCATGACGCGCACGGGCTGATCGGCGGCCGGCCGCTTGTGGTCGTCCGGATGCACGCCCCAGTCGTCGCCGAGGAAGTGCTTGAAGAGGTTCATGAATCCCATGGCTATCTCACACGGTCAATTTCAGGCAACTGAGGGTTTGGGCATGACCCAGTGTTGCAGGGTGACCGGCACCGGTTTCATGACCAGCGCCTCGGTCGGGCATTTTTCGATGCAGCTCGAACAGCCGGTGCAGGCTTCGCGGAAGACGTTATGCACTTGCTTGGCGGCGCCGATGATGGCGTCGGTCGGGCAGACCTTCGAGCAACGGCAGCAGCCGATGCACAGTTCCTCGGCGACCACCGCGATCTTCGGACCGTCGTCGGCCATGCCGGAGAGATCGACCGTCAGGCCGAGCTTGGCGGCAATCGCCGTGGCCAGCGCCTTGCCGCCCGGCGGGCAGCAGGTGGCCGCGGCGGAACCATCGACAATCGCCTCGGCCGCCCCGGTGCAGCCCGGGAAGCCGCACTGGCCGCAGTTGGAGCCGGGCATCATGGCGACCAGTTCTTCGACGACCGGGTTGCCCTCGACCTTGAGAAAACGGTTGGCGACGCCGAGGAGGATGCCGAGCGCGGCACCGAGGAGGGTCAGGCTGAGGATGGCGGCGATCATTTCATTTCTCCGGGGAAGCGTTTGGAAAATGAAGCGCAGCGGCCCGGCCAAGGCCTGCCGACGCAGACAGTACAAGTAGTACGGCAAGGAGGCGGAACGCAGGCAGGGTCATTTTGCAAACGCTTCCTAGACGTTCAAGCCGGAGAAGCCCATAAAAGCGAGGGCCAGCAGGCTGATGGTGACAAACGAAATGGGGGCGCCGGCAAAGGCCGCCGGGACGCGGGCCAGGGCGATGCGTTCGCGCAGCCCGGCGAAGATGAGCAGGACGATGGTGAAGCCGAGGGCCGAGCCGAAGCCGTAGAGCAGACTCTTGAACAGGCTGAACTGCTGCTGCACGTTGAGCAGCGCGACGCCGAGCACGGCGCAGTTGGTGGTGATCAGCGGCAGGTAGATACCGAGCGACTGGTAGAGCCCGGGGCTGGTCTTCTTGACGAACATCTCGGTGAATTGGACGACCGAGGCGATGACCAGGATGAAGGACAGGATACGCAGATAGCCCAGGCCGAGCGGCTGCAACAGCCAGTTGTCGAGCATCCACGAGGCGGCGCTGGCCAGCACCAGCACGAAGGTCGTCGCCAGGCCCATGCCGAGGGCGCTGTCCACACTCTTCGAGACGCCCATGGTCGGGCACAGTCCGAGGAACTTGATCAGCACCACGTTGTTGACCAGCGCGGTGGAAAGCAGCAGTAGGAGGATTTCGCTCATGGTGGAGTGGTTCCGGTTTTTTCACCGACCTCTCTGCATAAGGCATGCCAATCCGCGTTCAGGACAGAAAACCCCACACTGATGCGGCCCGCTACGGTCGACGCCCGATTTCGGTGCATTTTCGCCAGACAGGAATGTCGCAAAGACGACAGCCATTTCGTCGCTTTTCCCCCGAAACCCTGACAGCAAGCCCCCATCGCCCCTCGAATCCATGCGCGGCATGGTTTCTGCTAATCAATCCGAAACGATTCATTGAGGAGCCATTCGATGTCGGCCACACCGCCCGCCCAAACCCGCGCCGCCACGGTGCCGGAAACCGCACTGCCGCCGGAAGCCTATCGCCAGGCGGTCGACCAGGCCGACCTGGCGATTTCGATCACCGACGCCAGGGCCAATATCCTGTTCGCCAACGAAGCCTTCACCCGCGTCACCGGCTACAGCAAGGACGAGATCGTCGGCAGGAACGAATCGACGCTGTCCAATCACACCACCCCGCCCGAGCTTTACAAGGCCATGTGGGCCGACCTTTCGGCGCAGAAGCCGTGGGCCGGCCGGCTCCTCAACAAGCGCAAGGACGGCGTGCTCTATCTGGCCGAACTGAGCGTTTCCCCGGTCGTCGATGCGAACGGCAAGACCACGCACTTTGTCGGCATGCATCGCGACATCACCGAGATGCACCGCCTCGAACGCCTGGTTCGCAACCAGAAGCACCTCATCGAATCGGTCGTCGATGCCGCCCCGATGGCGTTCGCCCTGCTCGACCCGACGGGGCGCGTCATTCTCGACAATCAGGAATACAAGAAGATGGTCAGCGACCTGCGCCTCAAGGAGCCGGCCCACACCATACTCGACAGCCTGCTGCCGAGCTGGCGCGACAACCTGGCCGAGCGCCCGCAGGAATGCCTGGTCAGCCAGCGCGAAGCCCGAGTCGACCGCGCCGCCGGCCGGCCACGCTGGCTCTCGGTGACCTCGTCGATCATCGACATGCACAGCGATTGCGCCGACAGCTATTTCTGCGCCGATGGCCAGCCCGGCCTGCTCGTCGTCATGTCCGACATCACCAGCCTGCGCGACGAGCAGGAGCGCGCTCGCGCCTCGGCCCTGCAGGCGGTGCTGGCCGAGGAGGAACGCACGGCGGCGATCCGCGAAGGCCTGTCGGCCGCGATCTTCCGCCTCGAAGAGCCGATGAACGTCATGACCTCGGCCATTTCCGTGCTCCAGCGCCGCGACCCGGCCAGCGCCGCGATGCTGCAGCAAGCCCTGAGCGGCAGTCGCGAGCACCTCGAAACGTTGCGCCAGGTGATCCCACAAAGCCCGCACGAAATCGTCGTCAGCGTGAACATGAATGAAATCCTCCGCGACGTGCTCGAAGTCAGCACGCCACGCCTGCTCTCGGCCGGCATCACCGTCGACTGGCAACCGGCGTCGACCCTGCCGCCCATGCTCGGCCGGCCCTTGCAGTTGCGCATGCTGTTCAAGGCCCTGGTCGACAACGCCATCGAGGCGATGAACATCAAGGGCTGGAAGCGCCGCGAACTGTCGCTGGTCAGCGCGCTGCGCGACGACTGCATCGTCGTTTCCGTCATCGACAGCGGCCCCGGCATTCCGCACGAATGGCGGCACAAGGCTTTCGAGCCGTTTTTCACGGCCAAGGGCGGCAGCGGCAAGCACATCGGCACCGGCCTGTCGCGCGCCCAGCAGGTGGTCGCCGACCATGGCGGCATCATCGATCTCGATGACAGCCCGAGCGGCGGCCTGGCGGCCATCGTCGAATTCCGCGTCGATGGCGACCCGATCTAGGACGAGCGACGAGAACAGCATGCACGAACACACCATTCACTCCCTCTCCGAAGAATGCCCGCCGCCCGGCGGCTTCTGCCGAACGCACGAGTTGAACATCCAGCTGCTGGCCGCGCTCTACGCCGTCAGCCGGGTGCTCAGCCGGTCGCTCGATTTCAACGAAACCCTGCGCGATGTCCTGCGTGTCCTGCACGACGAAGCCGGCCTGACGCGCGGCCTGATCAGCGTCGTCGATCCGGAAACCGGCAAGCTCAACATCCGCACCATCTACACGCCGGAAGGCCCGATCCTCGACGACAACCAGTACGGCCCGGGCGAAGGCATCATCGGCCTGATCCTCGAAAAACCGCGCACCATCAAGCTGGTCCGCGTCGCCGACGAACCGCGCTTTCTCAACCGCACGCAAATCTATTCGCCGGAGCTGCCCTTCATCGCCGTGCCGATCAAGGTCGGCGGCGACCTCAAGGGCGTCCTCGCCGTCCAGCCGGAAGCGCCCGAAGACGGCCTGCTCGAGGAACGCGCCCAGTTCGTCGAGATGGTCTCCAACCTGATCGGCCAGAGCCTCAGCCTGTCGATGGCCGTCGCCCAGGAAAAATCCTCGCTGCTCGAAGAGCGCGACCTGCTCCGGCGCACCGTCCGCCACCAGTTCGGCTTCGACAGCATGGTCGGCCGCTCGGCCGTCATGCGCCGGGTTTTCGACCAGGCGCGCATGGTCGCCAAGTGGAACACCACCGTGCTGATCCGCGGCGAAACCGGCACCGGCAAGGAACTCATCGCCAACGCCATCCACTACAACTCGCCGCGTGCCCGTAACGCACTGGTCAAGCTCAACTGCGCCGCGCTGCCGGAAAACCTGCTCGAATCGGAACTCTTCGGCCACGAACGCGGCGCCTTCACCGGCGCCGTCGAAGCGCGCAAGGGACGTTTCGAACAGGCCCACGGCGGCACGCTGTTCCTCGACGAAATCGGCGAAGTCTCGGCCGCCTTCCAGGCCAAGATGCTGCGCATCCTGCAGGAAGGCGAATTCGAGCGGGTCGGCGGCAGCAAGACGATCAAGGTCGACGTCCGCATCATCGCGGCGACGCACCGCGACCTCGAAACCGCCGTCGAAATGGGCGACTTCCGCGAAGACCTGTTCTATCGTCTCAACGTCATGCCGCTCTTCCTGCCGCCGCTGCGCGAGCGTATCGAGGACATTCCCGAAATCGCCCGTCACCTGCTGACCAAGATCGGCAACGACCAGAAACGCAAGCTCCGGCTGACCGACATGGCCAACCGCCGGCTGGCCAGCCACGAGTGGCCGGGCAACGTCCGCGAACTGGAAAACTGCCTCGAACGCGCCGCCGTGCTGTCCGAGGACGGCAACATCGACGTCGATCTGATCCGTTTCCCGAGCACCCGCGAACGCTCGACGCCGCGCCCGCTGCGTGCGGCGAGTCCTGTCTCCCAAGGGGACTTCCGAAAGGGCGCGGTCAACCCGGATTCCGGGGCAAATTCCGAGGTCGACATCAACGATCCCAACCTGTCGGAAAAGGAACGCGTCATCGCCGCCCTCGAACAGGCCGGCTGGGTGCAGGCCAAGGCGGCGCGCATCCTGGGCATGACGCCGCGGCAGATCGCCTACCGGATCCAGACGCTGAATATCGAGGTCAAGCAGTTCTGATCGGCCGCTAGCCGGGCCGGACGCCCACCCGGCAAGCCCTGGTTGACTGGATATCGCCGCCCGCCGGCGAGGCTTTCTCACGCCTGGCGGATGGCTGGGATACGCCCCCACCGCGGGAATTCCATCAGCATTGGCGAGCATTTGTCATGCACCAACCGCTCCGACAGGATGCGACCCAAACAGCGTATTTGACAAATACAACATAATCTACAATTATGGCCATGCCGGGATTAACTCACTGAAGTCATTTATGAATCCCACCAATCAAAAGCCATTCGCCGGCTACGCCACGTCAGAAAACACCGTCGTCCGGCTTATATATATACAATTTTTGATACTTAATTTACGAATCTATACATAACCAAAGTACCCAACTGCTACCCTCGCCTCCCGCTCCAAGCTGATGCATAGCGCATCGACCGAACGGACCGTTCATCCCGATCATCTTTGCCGAATAGCGACCCACGTGCCCGCAGCCCAGAACGAAACCGTGTTGGCCTACCCGGAGCCCTGCTTCCGGAGCAATCCCGACAAGCGCCTGACGCCCGACCCGGCAGACGGCGCCATGCTGTCGTATCTGTGTTTCCGGATTTCGGCCCAGCCGGGCGATTTGCTCAGCCACACCCGGCGCATCCTGCTCGCCTGCCACCTTGGGGATGCCGAGCACACGGCCGGCGGCCTGGTCGACTTGTTCATCGCCACCGGGGCCAAGGGCCGCGCCCTGCGCGAATCGCTGCTCCGCCGCTGCGCGCCGGTCCTGGGTGATGCGCGACATGCCTTCCTGGCCGACCATCTGGATACCGGCCTGTCCCCGAACCTGCTCAGCCACGCCTCCCGCAGCGTGCTGACCCGCGGTTGCCTCAGTGCCCGCCAGGCCATTTCGCGCCATTCCTGACCCATGCGCACAACGCCGCCCAGTACCGCCCCCCGGCCATCCGCCCTCAACATCTGCCCGCTGGGCATGGACGAGCGGGCGCACCAGACGCTGCGCATCTTCTTCGAGCGCCAGATGGCCGGCGTCTGCCAACTTTCGACCGAACCGGAGGCCCACGCCCTGCTGATCGACGGCGACAGCTACCGCGCCCGCGATTTGCTGGCCGCCCAGCAGGCTGCCGGCAATCCCCGGGCAATCATCCTGCTGACCCTGAACCCGGCCAGCGCCGCGGTGCCGAACGGCATCGTGGTCGAAAAACCGATCAAGGTGGATGTCTTCGCTGCGGCGCTGCGCGGCCTCGGCCAACGCCTGCTCGAACCGCAAGCGCTTCCCGAACCCGGGCCGGAAGCGCAACCGGCGCTTCGCTTTTCGTCGGCCGTCGATGAAGTTCTCGCCGCCCGGATGAAAGCCAAGGCCGCCGCGCCGGTGCCCACCCGGGTGGATCGCAAGGATGGTGCCGCAGCCCAGCTGGCCTCCCGCGAACGCCACTATTACGTCGGCTCGATGCCTGATGTCGATCTGGACAACCCGGACGAGTGCGCCAAGGTCTTCTACGACCCGCAGGAATTTCTCCAGGGCCATGTCGCCCGCGCCATCCAGTTGGGCATGGAGAAAGGCACCGTCGTCCGCATCATCGGCAAGGCCTTCCAGGACATCGTGATCTATCCGTTTGCCCGCGCCGTCGTCTGCACGGCAAAAAGCTCGATCCTTTATGCCGCGGCCCGGGTGCCGCTGAGCAGCGACGACGTACTGATCAGCCCGCTGCCGGACTCACCCCACACTCCGGAAGACCCCACGGCCGCCGAGCCGATCGACAGTTTCGTCTGGAAGCTGGCCCTCTGGGCATCGCGCGGACGCCTGCCGCTCGGCACCGACCTGGGCAGCCCGGTCTATATCAAGCGCTGGCCCAACCTGACCCGTCTGCTCGTGCCGCCCCAGGCACCGCGCATACTCGGCCTGTGGTCGCGCCGCCCGTTTTCCCTGAGCGGCACCACCAAGGTGCTGAACGTACCGCAACGCTTCGCCTTTGCGCTGTTCAGCGCCTGCTCGGCCCTCGAACTGGCCGCCACGACGCAGCGCACCGCCGACCGCCTGATCGCCCCGGAAATACCCCAGGCCAGCGAAAAGCGCGGCCTTTTCCGGATGTTGCTGAGCAAACTGGTCAGCTTCCGCAACGACGACGAGCAAGCTTGATGAGCAGCTACAAGATCATTTTCACCGGCCCGGTCGGGGCGGGCAAAACCACCGCCATCAACACCCTGAGCGACATCGCAACGGTGCGTACCGAGAGCGCCGCCAGCGACATGACGCGCGAGCGCAAACCCGAAACCACGGTCGCCATGGACTACGGCCGACTGAATCTGGCCGAGGGCACCGCCATCCACCTCTACGGCACGCCGGGGCAGGAGCGCTTCGATTTCATGTGGGACATCCTGACCGAGGGCGGCATCGGCCTCGTGCTACTGCTCGACAACATGCGCCCTGACCCGATGAGCGACCTGAGCTTCTTTCTCAAGGCCTTCCAGGGCTTCATCGAGAAAACCGGACTGGTCATCGGTATCACCCGCACCGACCTGCGCGACGTGCCGGCCATCGCCGACTACAACCAGCAAATGTTCGCCCTCGGCCTGGGCAACGTCCCGGTCTTTGCGGTCGACGCCCGCGAGCGCCGCGATCTGAGCCTGCTGGTCGAGACGCTGCTCTGCGTCCTCGACCCGATGGCGGAATCCTGAGTCCGCCATGGTCTATCGCCTCGACCCCGCGCTCCATCTCCTGCCCACGCCGGCCGGCGCCTTCAATGCTGTCGCCGGCCCGGCCGGCAGCCGCCCACAGCGTTTTCTCGTCAGCCTGCTGCGCGACGCCCATGCAGGAGAAGCCTCCGAGTCCAACCTGCGCCGCTGGACCGGATTCGACGACATCGAGGAAGCCGGGGAATTCGTCTGGCGCATGCAGGAAATGGGCTGGATCCAGGCGCTCGACACCCCTCGCCCACTGCCCGAGGCACCGCTCGACGAAGTGCTGCCCACCCTGTTGCCCGCCCTCTGCCCGGACGGCAAGGTGCTGCTCGCCGACACCCAGGGTTTTTATCTCTACAGCCACGGTTTTCCGCACGAAGTCGCCGAAGAGCTCTCCGCCCTCTCGGCCGATCTGGCCACGCTGCACCAGCGCCGCAGCGGTTCCCTCAACCGCAATCTCGGGCTATCCGGGAGCGCCTGGGCGCTGACCGATGCCGCCGGCCACAGCCAGATCGGTTTCTGGCCCCTGCACATCGGCGGCGAGCGTTTCGTGCTCGTCATCGCCGGGCAACCCGCCTTCAACCGACCGCAACTGGTCGATCTTGTCGTCTTTCTGCACCAGCGCTTCGCCGCACCGGCGCACTAACTTTCACCCCCCTTACCAGGAGTTCTCCCATGCTCGCCGACATGCTCAAGGCCGTTCTCAACGAATTGAACGGCAGTTCCGCCGATATCGAAGCTTCCGCCATCATCTCCATCGATGGCCTGATGATGGCCTCGCTGATGCCGCAAGGCTTTGACGAAGACCGCATGGGCGCCATGAGCGCTGCCATGCTCTCGCTGGGCGACCGCACGGCCCAGGAACTCGCCCGCGGCAACCTCGAACAGGTCCTGATCAAGGGCAGCACCGGCTACGTCGTGCTCACCGGCGCCGGCAAGGAATCCGTCGTCACCGTGCTGGCCAAGCCCAACGCCAAGCTCGGCCTGATCTTCCTCGACGTCAAGCGAGCCGCCGAAAGCGTCTCCAAGATGATCTAAGACCGCGCCGACACGCCCATTCAATATCGCTTCTACAGGACACGCTCATGCAGAACATGGACCCCAGCCACATCGTTGGCCCGGCCACCGACCATCTGCTCACCTATTTCGATGGCAGCCAGCGATCCGTTTGGGTGACGAATGTCGAGACGCCCTATCCGGACGGCAAATTGATCGTCTCGCGCACCGACACCCAGGGCAACATCACCCACTTCAACCAGGCATTCGTCGACATGTCCGGCTACGGCAAGGATGAAATCATCGGCCTGCCGCATTACGTGCTGCGCCATCCCGACATGCCCAAGGCGGCCTACGCCGACCTGTGGTCGACCGTCAACAGCGGCCGGAAATGGCACGGCTACGTCAAGAACCTGCGCAAGGACGGCGGCTACTACTGGGTGCACGCCGTGGTGGTGCCTAATATTCGCAACGGCCAGATCGTCGGCTTCACCTCGGTGCGCCGCAAGCCGTCGCGCCGCAAGGTCGACGAATGCACGGCGCTCTATGCCGACATGAAGGCAAAGGAAACCCCATGACGTTCAACCTCACCATCAGCCCCGACTTCAGCCCGGAAAAGCTCGCCGGCTGGCACATCTTCAACACCTGGCTGCAGCGCAAGCTGGACATCGCTTGCCACCTGGATCTGCACAACAGCTTCGAGGCGCAGCGCCAGGCCATCGCCGCCGACAGGATCGACCTGATCTACGCCAACCCCTACGACGCCGCCATGCTGGTCCGGGAAAAGGGCTTTGTCGCGGTGGCCCACCCCAAGGCGCTGCCCGACGAAGCCGTGGTCGCCGTCGCCGCTAATTCCGCCTGTCAAATGGTCGAGGACCTGAAGCCGGGCATCAAGGTAGCATCGAGCGGTGACCCGGATGTGCGCATGATGGGCATGATCATGCTCGAACCGGCCGACCTCGATGCCGGCAATATCGTCGCCGAAACCTGCAGCAGCTATGTCCTGGTCGCCAAGCAACTGATGAACGGCACCGCCGATGTCGGCATTTTCCCGGCCCGGGCCTACGACGGCCTGTCGTCGATGGTACGTAATTCGCTGCGGCCGCTGGTACGCAGCGAAATCAGCGTCATCCGCCACATGCTGCTGGCCGGCCCCCGGGCCGCCGACCTGGTCGGCCGCCTGCAGACCGCACTGACCGGGATGGCCGACCAAGAAAAAGAAGCCGCCATTCTGAAGGATCTTGGTTTTGCCGGCTGGGAGGCCAGCTCCCAGGAGGATGTCGAGTTCATGATCGATCTGATGGACACGCTCACGGCTTGAAGTCCTTCCAGGCCGGGGAGGAGGCAGGGCGACCCCGCCGCTGTCTCCTCGACTGAAAATTCGTAAAAATTGACACGCATCCATTCAGGTCGCCCCGGTTAAAAATGGACGCCTTTCGGGTCCCCAAGAGAGGCGCTGAGCAATGCAGGCGGGCCGGGGGGCTTCGGCTGGCGTTGCCTGAGCCGCAAGCGAGTTTAGTCAGCCGCCCGGCCTGCCAAGTGGCACAAGGTACCCGCAGGGCACCAACCCTGAGGTCGCCTTTTAGCTTCGCGCCTTTACCCCCAAAAAAGCCACTTTGTCGCAAACGCGACACACCAACCCACTGCAAGCCATTGAATTAATTAACCCACTCCCTGGCACTCCCCTTGCAATAGGTCAATCATCAACCAGGAGAGCGCTATGCCAAAACCGAAAAAACACGTACTCGTCTGCGTCCAGGGACGCCCGGCCGGCCACCCGCGCGGCTCCTGTCAGGAAAAGGGCTGCGGCGCCACCTGGCAGGCGTTTTCCGATGAATTCACCACCCGCAACCTGTGGGCCTCGGGCTTCGCGCTGACCAACACCGGCTGCCTCGGCCCATGCCACCTCGGCCCGAGCGTCCTCGTCTACCCGGACGGCATCATGTACACCGGCGTCAAGCCGGAAGACGTCGGCGTCATCATCGATGAGCACCTGATGTTCGATCAGCCGGTCGAGCGCCTGCTGGCGCCGGCCGATGTCTGGGCCTGAGGTCATGGAAACCGCTCAGCAATATCACATCGGCGATATGGTCTTCGCCGCCGAGGACATTTTCAACGATGGCGGCATGCCGGGCTTTGAAGACGAAGATGCCCTCATCGTTCCGTCCGGACTGCGCGGCGTCGTCGTCCATTTCGGCGTTGCCGAGATGGACGAAACCAGGGAAATCTACCTGGTCCAGTTTGAAAACGGCCCGGATGGCAGCCTCGGCGCCCCCATCGGCTGCCTGCCCGACGAGCTGACGCAAGAAATCGGAAGCGCTACGGTCAACCGGTAAAAATGGCCAAAATCGGAATCTTCTTCGGCACCGACACCGGCCGCACCCGGCTGGTCTCCAAGCAGATGGCGAAAAAGCTCGGTGCTCAGTTGCCAGGACTCGTGGCTGCGCCGGTCAATATCGGCCGGACGACGCTCGCCGATTTCCTCGCCTACGATGCGCTCATCGTCGGCAGCCCGACGCTCGGCGATGGCGAACTGCCCGGCCAGTCGGTCGGCCTCAGCCAACCGAGTTGGGAGGAGTTCCTGCCGCAACTGGCCGGCGCCGACCTGTCCGGCAAGACCATCGCCATCTTCGGCCTCGGCGACCAGAAGAAATACCCCGAAGAGTTCGTCGACGCCATCGGCCTCATCCACGACTCCGTGGTCGCTCGCGGCGCCCGTGTCGTCGGTCGCTGGCCGACGGCCGGCTACGACTTCACCACCTCGCAGGCCGTCGAGGGCGACCATTTCCTCGGCCTGGCCATCGATCAGCATCACCAGCCGCTGCTCACCGAAGCGCGCATCGACACCTGGCTGGCCCAAATCCAGGAGGAGCTATTGCCATGAATACCAACCCCTGGGCCGCCCCCAAATCGCGCGAAATCCGCCGCGTCCTCGTCTCGCTCGACGAGCGCATCGCCCAGGCCTGCGACATCGAGCCGGACGCCGGCGACGATCCGCACATCGTCACCCTGCGCCACGCCGAAATCGCCACCCTGCGCGCCCATGTTTACCTGCACGGCCAGCGCAGCGGCACCTACGGCATCTTCTACGAGTACCCGCACCCGGTGCCGGGCATTCTGGAAAGCGAAGAAAACCTGCCGCTGCCCAAGGTGCTGGCCAGCCTCGCCCTGCATTTCGACGCCTGATTCCAGCATGAACTCCTTGCCCGGAAACGCCTGCCCCAGCTCCAGCAATTTGGTCAAAGAACCCGGCTGCAAAGGCGGCACCCCGGACGCCCGAATCTGGCAGGAAGATCTGCCCGCCGAATGGCTGAACGCCATCGACCCGCCGCTGTATTACGCCCACTACCGCGAATACGAAATCAGCGCCGAACGCGCCGTCGGCTACGATGCCGACGACAAGCCCTGCTTCACCTGCCACCGTTTCCTGCTTACCCAAAGCAGCGCCGGCGAGACAGCCCAGCCTGTGGTCACCTTCAGCGAACGGATGGCGGCCTGGCACCTGCGTGACGAGCGCAGGCTGGTCTTCCGCCGCAACAGCGCCAACCACGGCAGCGAACCGGCCAGCTTCTACGCTTTCAGCAGCACCATGCCGCGCTAAGGCGCCGCTCACGGCCCGGGCATCAAGCAGGAATGGGATCCCCCGCCAGCCTCGAAAAAATAGTTGATTGACATGACACGCCTGCATTGCGGGATCAATTCGTGTTGAGTAGCATCCAACACCGGCCAATATGACGATTGCTTCAACCGCTGCGTCATGACAGGAAGTGCCGCCGGCCCTTCCTTCGACTCCCCCGGCAACACGAACAAATCCACATAAAGGAACTGTCAGTCCATGAGCACCTCTCTCAAAGCACTATTCAGCATCGTCCTGGCATTGTCCCTGGGCTCGGCCTTGGCCTGCACCGAAGGCGCAGCAGGCTGCGATGTCGGCAAAACGGAATGGGTCGAATACGTCAAGGACAACATGCCGCGTTCGTTCTGCAGCGCCGACTCCCCCTTCGTGAAATGTTCCGACGCCAGCCAGGTCCAATGCCGAAAAACAGCCTCGGCGGCGGCCAATGAATGTCTGGCCAAATTGGACAAGACGATTCCGCCCTTGTTGAACAGGGCGGAGGCTGGCGACCGCGGCGAAGCCCTGGGTGACTGCATGGGTGGAAAACTGTTCAAAGCCATCAAGATCAGGGAAGACAAGGATCCGGGCTGCGCCGGCCTGCTCTGAACCTGGAACCGCTGGCCGCGACGGGCCTCCAGCGGCACGCCCGCTCGACAGAAGGGTAAACTTCGGCGAAAACAAATCGAAGCCAAACCATGCGCACCAAACACGCCGCCACAGCCCTTCTCATCGCCCTTGGCGCCAGCCTCTGCTTCGCTGACAGCCCGCTCGATCTGGCCGCCTTGCGCGAGTCCTACATGCAACCGCTCCCCTGGCTGGCGGCGCGGGACAAGAGCGCCTTCCAGCGCGGCCGCACCCTGTTTCGCCAGAACCGCGTCGCCGCCCCGAGCACCGGCGGCATCGCCGGCCTCGGGCCGCTCCACAACCGACAAAGCTGTCTCGCCTGCCACCCGAACAACGGACGCGGCAGCTCGCCACGCCTGGCCAGCGAAAGCATGCAGACCATGCTCGTCCGCCTCTCGCTCCCCGGCAGCGACGAACACGGCGGCGCCAAACCGCACCCGGTATACGGCACCCAGCTGAACGAAGACGGCATTCCCGGCGTACCCGGCGAAGGGCGGGCCATGCTCGCCTGGGTCGAACTCCCCGCCACAACGCTGGCCGGCGGTGAAAAAGCCTGGCTGCGCCGGCCGCTCGTCAGTTTCACCGACATGGCCTACGGCAAACCGGGAACGCTGCTCTACTCGCCGCGCGTCGGCCAAGCCGTCTATGGCCTGGGGCTACTCGAAGCCGTGCCCGAAGAAAGCATCCTGGCCATGGCCGCCGAAGCCAAGCCGGACGGCGTCAAGGGCAGCGTCAACCGGGTCTGGGACATCGCCGCCCAGCGGGTCGCAATCGGCCGATTCGGCTACAAAGCCAGCCAGCCCAACCTGCGTCAGCAAGTCGCCGGCGAAATGCACGGCAACCTCGGCATCACCTCGCCGCTCTACCCCGACGAAAACTGTACGCCAAGCCAGACCGCCTGCCGCAAAGCGCCGTCCGGCGGCCAACCCGAAATGAGCCAGGCCGATCTCGAAGCCCTCGAACTCTACCTCGCCAACATCGATGCGCCGCCCCGGCGCAAAAAAGACGACCCGCTAGTCCGCCAGGGCGAGCGCGCCTTCACCGACCTCGGCTGCGCCGTCTGCCACCGCCCGACCCTGCCAACCGGCCCCGCCACCCGCACGATTGTCACCGCCGAACGCCAGATCGCCCCCTATTCCGACCTCCTGCTGCACGACATGGGCGCCGGCCTGTCCGACCATCGCCCCGATTACCAGGCCACCGGCAGCCAATGGCGCACCCCGCCGCTCTGGGGCATCGGCCTCGTGCCGCTGATCAACGAACACAACCAGTTCCTCCACGACGGCCGCGCCCGCAACCTGCAAGAAGCCATCCTCTGGCACGGCGGCGAAGCCCGCGTGGCACGCCAGCGCTACGCCACCGCGGCGGCGGATACGCGCAAGGCGGTGCTGGCGTTTCTTGGATCGCTTTGAGGTGTCTGGCGCCGAGTGATCTGGCGGGGATCGGGCTGGTCTGCGGCCAAGGACTAAACCGCTCGCGCGGTACGGTCCGTGCTCAACCGTAGCGCGCAGCACTGGCAGGCAAGGGGTTCGTATCGTGCTGGCAATTGCCGATGTTGGAAATGAAACATTCCCGCCTCGTTCTGACAGGAGCCAGCCATGGAAACTCAGAAGCCGAGTATCAGCCCGTTACGCCAGCGCATGATCGAGGACATGCGCATGCGCAAGTTTGGCGAGAAGACGCAATACCAGTACGTTCGCGCAGTCCGGCAATTTGCCAAGTACCTCGGTCGATCCCCCGAAACGGCCAGCGTTGAGGAACTACGGAATTACCAGTTGCATCTGGTCGACCATGGAACGTCGCCGGCGTCGCTGAACGCTGCGATCTGCGGGTTGAAGTTCTTCTTTGGCATCACCCTGGACCGCCCGGAGGCGATGGCCAAGATGAAACCGGTCCATCTGCCGCGCAAGCTACCGGATATCTTGAGTCCCGACGAGGTAAAACGCTTGATTGCCGCCGCCGGCAACCTGAAACACCAAACCGCCCCGGCCTATGCGACCGGGTTGCGGGTCAATGAAGTGGTCCACCTGAAGGTCAGTGACATTGACAGCCAACGCTACGTGCACGATCTTGCTCGCGGCGCCAAGTCAATCAACCCGGTCGCTCAAGCGTGAAGAGCTGCCCCGCGCCGATTTCGAAGTAGTCGGCCAGCCCACCGCCGCGCAGGATCGGGCGCGCCTGCGCGGTCTGGTATACGCCGTCCTTGATCAGTTGCCGGTCAATGTGGACCGCTACTGCTTCGCCCAACACCAGCCACGCCGGGAGCTCTGCGCCGCCCAGCGCCTCAAGCTGCACAATCTGGGTGACCACGCATTCGAACTGCACTGGGCTAGCCGCAATACGCGATGGCCGTACTTTTGCAGAAGGCAGCGTCTCCAGCTTGGCCAACTCGAACTCATCGACGTTCGCTGGCACCATCGCCGCGGAGGCGTTCATCGCTTCGGCGAGCTCTCGCGTCGCCAGATTCCATACGAACTCGCCGGTGTCACGCGCGTTGGCGAGCGAGTCCTTCGCCCCAAGCGAGCAAAATCCGATGATCGGCGGCTTGTAGTTGAACAGGTTGAAGAAGCTGTAGGGCGCAAGGTTGCGCACGCCGTCGTTAGAGACTGTGCTGATCCAGCCGATCGGTCGCGGAGCGACGATGGCGTTGAGCGGATCGTGACGCAGGGAATGTCCCTGCGCCGGCTCGTAGAAATGCCAGTCGGTCATCGCTTTACCCCTTTCTTACTTGTTTACCCAAGGCATGGAAAGGTCGATATCGGAGACCAGCTTGCCACCACCGAAGCTCATGTTCTCCAAGGGAAGGGCGTACATCATCAAGGTGACATCGTCCTGGCTGACGCCAACCTTTTCGACTGCGTATCGGGTGACCAAATCTGCGAGCTTGCGTTTCTGCTCCACCGTCCTGCTCGTGCCGGTCGTTACCATTATGAGCATGCGCCTGTCGGATCTTTTCAAGTTGGGAAAAGTCGGATGGATGAAGAATTCGTCGTCCCTGTGCTCACTGATGATGACGAATCGATCATCCATAGGCGTATCCATGGCTTCATGAAGCGCGAGATTCAAGGCATCCGCCAGAGCCCGCTTCTCTTCGCTAGAGAACTTTTGAGCCGGAAGGTGGGCGTGAAATATTGGCATGGTGTTTCCTCGGTTGTGTTGTTCAGGTCAAGTGAGGCGATGAAGTTGGTTGTTATCCCGCCTTAGCCAAAGAAGTCTTGACCCAGTGTTCCTTCTAGTCGCACCTTGAGGCCAGAAGAGAATTCACGAACGACGGCGAACGGGCTTTGGAAGAGTTTGATGTTGTTGATGAGGCCAGACTCATTTCGAGTGAGTATGGTGATACCGGCGACGGGCTTGCCAGCGTGGAGGGCATCCCACTCAAGGTAAGTCTTCGCACCGTCAACCGTCTCGGCGGTGAACGCGAAGTTTTCGTACATCGTGCTCGTCGCGGTAAAGAACGCCGCGATGAGTGTCGGGCCGACCACGGCCTTGCTGAGGGCAGAGGTCTGAAGGTTGGCGTCAGCGGTAAACGACGTCGCGAATTCGCTCGTTCCTTTCGTCTTGACGATTTGCATCCATCCCATTCCCGGGGGGTTGGTGTCGGTAGTCATTGCAATCTCCTAGATTGATATCAGTAGTCGTTACAGCATTCCCATCGCATGTCTGCGACGTCTATTTTTCAAGGTACCCGATGAGAAACTCGCCGGCTCTCTGTAGCGCGTCGTGGGCCTGAGGCAAAGAGGCTGTCTGGATGTGCCAGACGTGCAGCATCTCCGGCCAGACCTCAAGGTGCGACTGGCCGCCAGCCGCGCGCACCTTTCGGTCAATTTCAAGCGCGTCGTCGAGAAGTACTTCGTCGCTTCCGACATGGATGAGCAGGGGAGGAAATCCGTGCATGTCGGCGAACAGCGGTGAGATGCGCGGATCCTTCAAGTCGTGGTTGCCAGCGTAAGCCTCGACCATCTCCCGCATCGCACTCGCATTGACCATTGGGTCGCGGTCGGCCAACTGCGTTAACGAGGGCAGCGTCAGCGTTAAGTCTGCCCATGGGCTAATCAGTAGCGCTGCTCGCGCGTCCTTGTGGTCCTTCGAGGACGCGTAGGCAAGGACGTTGAGAACCATACCACCGCCACTGGAGTCTCCTGTCACGGCGAACGGCTTGCCAAGCGCACGCACTGCTTCGTAACCGCGGATGGACTCGTCGTAGGACGCCGGAAATGGGTGCTCGGGTGCCCAGGAATGGTCCAGGACGATGACCTGGGACTTTGCCGCTCGAGACAGTTCTCCGAGCATGCCCAGATGCGTGGCAGGAGAGCCAGCCACCCAGCCACCACCGTGCAAATGGTAAATGACTCGGTCTTTGGACGCGCCGGGCGCCGTAATCGCCACCGCGGCGACGCCACCAAGCTCGGTCGGCTCGACGATCAGGTCAGCCGCCGGCGGGTTGGCTTGTGAAATGGCTTCCATGCCGACACGGAGCGTCTCGATGGTGCGTACCGGGTGCGCAATGTTAAAGGCGAACATCGCCTCGCGGAGCTTGCGGGCAGAAGATACATCGTAGGTCATGGTTCAGCTCACTTTAGGTTTTGGAAGGTTGCCGGCACCCAGTCGTAGCCAACGCCGGTGTCGGCTTTGCGAACACGGCCCAGGCCAGGGAACGGCATGTGGGCGGCACCAATCATCCTCTTGTCCGCAGCGAGTTTCGCCAGAAGGTCTTCACGCGTTTTGATGGCCGCCGGGCCGTCCGCGTCGAAGGCGATACCGACTTCAGGGTGCGGCATCTGGACGGCCATCACGTGAGCGCAGTCGCCCCAGACCAGCAGCGACTGACCCTTCGAGGAAATCATGTAGCCGGTGTGACCAGGCGTATGTCCGGGAATGGCATGCGGTGCGATGCCCGGGACGATTTCGTCCACGCTTTCGTACGGCTTCCACTTGCCTGCCGCAATGTAGGGCGCGGCGCCATCTTGAGCCATCGTGAAGAAGATTCTTGCGTCTTCCGGCGCCTGGGCCTTGATTTCCTTCGACAGCCAGAAGTCGGCGTCGGCCTTCATCATCATTACGGTCGCCTTCGGGAAGACGCGTTTCCCGTTTTTGTAGATTCCGCCAACATGGTCAGCGTGAAGATGGGTCAGCAGCACCAGGTCGACCTGCTCTGGCTTGTAGCCAGAGGCCTTCAAGTTCTTCATGAGCTTGCCCAGCGTGGGGCCGCCCCAGTGGCCGCCTGCACCGGTATCGATGAGAACGAGCTTGGACCCGGTGTTGACGAGGAAGCCTTGGACGGTGGCCGAGACATGCTTCGGATCGTCTTGGAAGGAGCGCGCCAGGAGGGACTGGATGAGCGCCGGATCGCCATGCAGGAGGCTGGAGTCAATGCTGCCGCTGCCGTCATGGAGCGCGGTGACTTCATAGTCGCCAATCATCGTGCGATAGAAGCCCGCAACCTGCTTGTGCTGCATCGGCGCTGCAGCTTGGGCCGGTGCTACAGCAACAAAGGTGCCGGCGAATGCTAACGATACCGCGAGCACGGTACGCGAAAGGATGGTGGAGAGTTTCATAGTGTTTTCCTAACCAGAGTGTGTAGTGAGGTATGTACGTACATACGTAATGATCTTTAGCGAAACGCCAACTCGTCGTGCCATGTCGTTGTTGCCATCGTTCCGGCCACCCGCACTACGGAATTGCCGCCGTAACCCGTGATGAAAGCCACACGCATGTTCGATTCCTCTGTCGATCCGCTAGGACCCCTAAACCACTTGCAAAGAGCAAGTGGTTGAATAATATTCCTACCACTTGCATAATGCAAGTAGAAATTTTAAGGAGAATGGTTGTGCAACAAACAAGACGATCGGGCTGCCCGATCAACCTGACGCTCGAGCAGATCGGCGACCGCTGGAGCCTGATCGTTATCCGCGATGTCATGTTCGGGAACAGGCGCAGCTATGGCGCCCTGCTCGAGCAGAACGAGGAAGGCATCGCCTCGAACATCCTCGCCAGCCGACTGAAGCACTTGGCCGCGTCTGGCCTGCTGACACGATCTCCGGATCCGAATCATCAGCAGAAAGGAATCTACAGCCTCACGGAAGCGGCCATACAGCTTGTACCGCTGCTCGCACAGATGGCTGCCTGGGGCCTTCGGCATACGCAGCCAAGCAAGGAGGCGGCTTTGCGCGCTGAACTTCTGGAAAAGGGCGGACCTTCACTTTGGAGTGCCCTTATGGATGAACTACGTTACCTGCATCTCGGTGCACCGCGTCCGGCGCGCTCAGTATTGGGCGAGCTCCGGGCCGACGACGAGAAGGCAATCGCCAATTTGTACTGATCTTTGCGTCATGACATGCATCAGGTAGGACAAAGCTACCGGTGTCCGCTATTTGGAAACTTCGCCACGGTCAGCAAAAGGCACGCTGCCGTCACTCGCTATCGGGGAGAGTGGTCGTTCGTTCGATCGGAGCCGTGCCAACGTCTGCAACCAGGCTGACACCAGCCATTCATAGAGGGCACCGCCACCGACAGCTCGGCCGAATTGCAGCCCCTTTCGGATTCCTACGGTCAACCGGAAAAAATGGCCAAAATTGAAATCCGCCGTTCCGAACCGGGCGCAGCAAAAAGGCGGTCAAGCGACCGCCTTTTTGTTGTCTGAGTCATATCCTCAGCCCGGAACACCCAGAATGACGTGGCTGGCCTTGATCAGGGCCGAGGCTTCGCTGCCTTCTTTCAGGCCAAGCTCCATGACGGCCTCGTTGGTCACCACGGAGTAGACCGTCGTGCCACCCGGCAGGGTGATCGCGACTTCGGTATTCACCGCGCCTTTTTGCAGCTTGCTGACTTTACCGGCCAGTTGGTTGCGGGCCGAGAATTTGACGTTGGCCGGGCCGGCCAGCAGCATGACCCACGGCGCCTTGACGTAGGCGACGGCTTCCTTGCCGACGGCCAGGCCGAGTGTTTTGACACTGCCTTCTGTGACGATTGCGACAATTTTGTCGCCCCCGGACAGGGTGAGTTCGACTTCGGCGTTGACGGCGCCGTCGACCAAAGCGCTGATTTTTCCTTTGAAAACATTGCGGGCGCTGACATTCATGCTGTTCTCCTTGCTGAGTTTGAGGGACTGGCCCGCTTTTCGCTATATACCTGTATGACTAACGCTTTTCGTCGGGTTGCCTACACTCTAGCCGCTGCCGTCTTGTCGTTACAACCATAACGGCGGGCTATTTTACGGATATTTCCAGCACCAAAACCTGAGTTATAGTAACCGCTATATAAACTTGAACATCACGAAACCATGGATACCATCGTGCACCGCCTGCGTGGAAAACTGGAAGTCGATACCGAGTTCGGCACCTTTCTCGGCGACACCCGCATCCGCCTGCTCGAGGCCATCGACCAGCATGGCTCGATTTCCCAGGCAGCAAAAGCCGTACCCATTTCGTACAAGGCCGCCTGGGATGCGGTCGATGCCATGAACAATCTGGCCGACCAGCCGTTGGTCGTCCGCTCGACTGGCGGCAAGAACGGCGGCGGCACGCTGCTCACCGAGCACGGGCGCAAGACCATCGCCCTCTACCGCGCGCTGGAGGCCGAATACCAGGCGGCGCTGGAACGCCTGTCGGCCAGCATGAACGACGGCGAAGCCAGCGACTTCAAGCAGTTCAGCAAGCTCTTGAAGCGCATGTCGATGAAAACCAGCGCCCGCAACCAGTTCGCCGGCCATGTCGTTGCGCTGCGCGAGGGCCATGTCGATTTCGAAGTGCGCATCAAGCTCGACGACGAAAACGAAATCGTCGCCGTCATCACCGGCGATTCGGCCGAAAGCCTGGGCCTGAGCATCGGCATGGAAATCAGCGCCCTGGTCAAGTCGTCGTCGGTGCTGCTGCTCAATGACCCGACCGTCAAAACCAGCGCCCGCAACCACCTTTGGGGCGAAATCACCCGCATCCATGACGGCCCGGTCAACGCCGAAATAACGCTGAGCATGAAGAGCGGCAAATCGGTGTGCGCCGTCGTCACCCACGACAGCGTCGACAAGCTTGGCCTGGCCGTCGGCGAGCAGGCCTGCGCGGTGTTCAAGGCCTCGTCGGTCATTCTTTGCAAATATTCCTAACCCTCTCGGAGCATCCGTCATGAAACGTCTGAGCCCCCTCATCCTTTCCCTGCTCGCCTTCGCCACGGCCCAGGCCGACGAAGTCCAGGTCGCCGTCGCCGCCAACTTCACGGCGCCGGCCAAGGAAATTGCTGCCGAATTCACCCGCCAGACCGGCCACAAGGCGGTTCTGTCCTTTGGCTCGACGGGCAAGCTCTACGCCCAGATCACCAACGGCGCGCCCTTCGAGGTCTTTCTCGCGGCCAACGACAACACCCCGGCCAAGCTGGAAAAGGAAGGCCGGGCCGTCGCCGGCTCGCGCTTCACCTATGCCGTCGGCACGCTGGTCCTGTGGTCGGCCGACGCCAGGCTGGTCGACGCCCAGGGCGACGTCCTCAAGGGCGGCAACTTCAAGCGCCTGGCCATCGCCAACCCGAAGACCGCGCCCTATGGCGCCGCCGCCATCGAGACGCTGACCGGGCTGAAACTGCTCGACGCCGTGCAGCCGAAATTCGTTCAGGGCGAGAGCATTGCCCAGGCCTTCCAATTTGCCAGCACCGGCAACGCCGAACTGAGCTTCGTCGCGCTGTCGCAGGTATTCAAGGATGGCAAGCTGACCAGCGGTTCGGGCTGGATCGTCCCCGGCCATCTGCACAACCCGATCCGCCAGGATGCGGTCATCCTCGCCAAGGGCAAGGACAAGCCGGCGGCCATCGCACTGATGAATTACCTGAAGGGCGAGAAGGCCCGGGCGGTGATAAAGTCCTTCGGCTACGCACTGCGCTAATCCAACCCGACTTCGAGCACCATGCTGACCGACAGCGACCTTCAGGCCATCTGGCTGACCACGCGACTGGCCGGGATCACGACGCTGATCCTGCTCCTCGTCGGCACCCCCATCGCCTGGCTGCTGGCGCGCAGCCGTTCGTGGTGGAAGGGACCGCTCGGCGCCGTCGTCGCCCTGCCGCTGGTCCTGCCGCCTTCGGTGCTCGGCTTCTACCTGCTGCTGGCCATGGGTCCGCAGGGGCCGGTCGGGCAACTCACCACCTCGCTCGGCCTTGGCGTACTGCCCTTCACCTTCTGGGGCCTGGTCGTCGCTTCGTCGTTCTATTCGCTGCCCTTCATGGTGCAGCCGCTGCAAAACGCCTTCGAGGCCATCGGCGAACGGCCGCTCGAAGTCGCCGCGACCTTGCGCGCTTCGCCGCTCGACACCTTCTTTTCGGTCGTCCTGCCGCTGGCCAAACCGGGCTTCCTCACCGCCGGCGTGCTGACCTTCGCCCACACCGTCGGCGAATTCGGCGTCGTGCTCATGATCGGCGGCAACATACCCGGCGTCACGCGCGTCGCCTCGGTGCAGATCTACGACCATGTCGAGGCCATGGAATACGCCGACGCCCACCGTCTGTCCGCGGTCATGCTGATTTTCTCCTTCACGGTGCTGCTCGCCATGTATCTGCGCCGCCCCAAACCGGTGAGGGGAGACTGAGATGCTTAATGACGCAAACGCCATCAACGCCCGTTTCAAACTCGACTGGCCCGGCTTCACACTCGATGTCGACCTCGCCCTGCCCGGCCGCGGCGTCACCGCCCTGTTCGGCCACTCCGGCTCGGGCAAGACCACCCTGCTGCGCTGCCTGGCCGGGCTGGAACGCGCTTCCCACGGTCGACTCGAATTCAAGGGCAAAATCTGGCAGGACGAAACAACCTGGCGGCCGACGCACCAACGGCCGATCGGCTACGTTTTCCAGGAAGCCAGCCTGTTCGCCCATCTCAACGTGCTGGGCAACCTCAATTTCGGCCTCCAACGCAGCGCCACCGCGCAGCGCGTCGGGCTGGAGCAGGCCATCGAACTGCTCGGCATCGGCCACCTGCTCGAGCGCAAGCCGGACACCCTCTCCGGCGGCGAACGGCAGCGCGTCGGCATCGCCCGGGCGCTCGCCGTCGGCCCGGAAATCCTGCTCATGGACGAACCCCTGGCGGCGCTCGATCTCAAGCGCAAGCAGGAAATCCTGCCCTATCTCGAACGCCTGCACGACGAGCTGGCCATCCCGGTCATCTACGTCAGCCACGCGCCCGACGAAGTCGCCCGCCTGGCCGATCACCTCGTCGCCATGGACGGTGGCCGGGTCGTCGCCGACGGCCCGCTGGTCGAAACGCTGGCCCGCCTCGACCTGCCGATCCGCCTCGGCGAGGACGTCGGCGTGGTGCTCGATGCGACGGTCGGCGCGATCGATGCCGAATGGCATCTGGCCCGCGTCGATTTCGCCGGCGGCGGCCTGTGGACCCGCGATCACGGCCTGCCGCCCGGCAAGCGCGTGCGCGTTCGCGTGCTGGCGCGCGACGTCAGCCTGGCCGTGCACCACCCGGAGCCGAGCAGCATCCAGAACGTGCTCGACGGCACGGTCGAATCGCTGGGCGACGACGACCATCCCGGCCTGCTGCTGGTCCGCGTCCAGGTCGGCGCCAGCCAGCTGGTCGCCCGCCTGACCCGCCGTTCGGCCGCCCAGCTCGGCATCGCGCCAGGCCTGCCGGTCAGCGTCCAGATCAAATCCGTGGCCTTGATGGAATGAGGCGTCGCAGCCCTCCCTGCCCAATCGGGCCAGGCACACGGGCATTCCCACGGTCGACCGGAAAAATCGGCCATTTTTGAAATCAGCCCATGCCCGCATCGCCGCGGCGGGCGGCACGAATTCTGCTGATGCAGGGGAATATGCGCGGGCCGGGGGCGACATCCCGGTCACCTCGGCCCCGTATTTCGCCCCGCCACGCGCTGTGGCGGTCACCCTATCCACCCTCCAGAAGCGCCTTTGCCATGAAAATCGCCATCGCCACCCAGGATTTCCAGGAAGTCAGCGGCCATGCGGGGCAAACCCGACAATGGCTGGTTTACGACCTGACAAACCACCGTTCCAACCAGCTGCTACCCGCCCCGAAACGGGTCGACCTGGAAAAGGATCAGGTCCTGCACGTCTTCGAAGACGACGCCCCGCACCCGCTCGACGGCATCGACCTCATCGTCTGCGCCAGCGCCGGCGACGGCTTCATCCGCCACATGAAGAAACGCGGCGCCGAGGTATTGCTCACCGGCGAAGCCGATCCGGCCCTCGCCATCACCCGCATCCTGGCCGGCGAAGCCCTGCCCGACCCGCGTTTCGACATCACGACGGCGCTGTGCAAGGTCCGGGACTTGTTTTCACGGCATTAAGGCGGCATTTCAATTTTGGCCATTTTTTCCGGTTGACCGTGGCATCGCCTGGCGGGCGGAAACAACGCCGGTAATTGGCCACGCGGCCGCTGAGTTCAGGCCAGCGCCCGCGCCAGCAACACCGCCACATGCACCGCATCCCGCCCCGTCCCGTCCTTGATCTGATGCCGACAAGAAAATCCATCGGCAACAATCGTCGCATCGGCCGGCGCTGACCGCACGGCCGGCAGCAGCGCCAGCTCGCCCATCTTGACCGACGCCGCGTAATGCTCGGCCTCCAGCCCGAAACTCCCCGACATGCCGCAGCAACTGGCATCGACGATGTCGAACTCGAATTCCGGTATCCAGCCGAGTACCTTCTTCATCGACTTCATGGCGCCGAACGCCTTCTGGTGACAATGCCCATGGACCACCGCCTTGCCGCCGGGGATCGGCTTGAGATCGAGCTTCAGCCCCTTGTTGCCTTCACGCATGAGGAATTCCTCGAACAGGAAGGCCTGCTTGCCGAGCTGCCCGACCTCCGGCCCGAGCGACAGGCTGTAGAACTCATCGCGCAAGGCCAGCAGGCAGGATGGCTCCAGCCCGACAATCGGCGTTCCCGCCGCCAGGGCCGGGGCCAGCGCGGCCATGACGCGTTGGCCTTCGCGCTTGGCGGCGTCGACCATGCCTTGCGACAAATAGGTACGGCCGCAGCACAAGGGGCGTTCCGGCTCGCCATCGTCGGCCGCCGGGCGCAGCACCTCGACGGCATAGCCGCCCGCCGTCAGCACGGCGATGGCCGCCTCGGCCACTTCCGGCGTGTAGTAGTGCGTGAAGGTGTCGACAAAAAGGGCCACTTTTCCGCGTTGACCGCGCCCCGCAGGAATCCGCAGCGACGCGCCAGCTTTGCTGGCCGTCTTGCTGTGCAGAGGCTCTATCAGCACTCTTGGGGTGTGGGATTCGGTGTTTTCGGCGAAAACCGGCTGGCTGACGATCTCCGGAATCGGCCGTTTGGCCGAAATACCCAGCCGGCGTTCGACCAGCCGGGCCAGCCACGGCGAGGCGTTGCGCAGGCGAACCAGGGCAGCCAGCGGCCGACGATAGCGATGCAGCCACTCCGGCAGACCACCGAACAGTCGCGCCCGCCTCGGCAGGCCGAGTTCATCGTTGCGGTGCGCCAGGTATTCGGTCTTGATCAGCGTCATGTCGACCGAGCTCGGGCATTCCTTCTTGCAGCCCTTGCACGACACGCAAAGGTCCATCGCCGCCGCCAGATCGGGATGAATGAAGGGCTGCTCGCCGAGTTCTCCATTGAGCGCCGCCTTGAAAGCCTTGACCCGCGCCCCCGTCGAATGCGCCGGGTCATGGGTGATCCGGTAGCTCGGGCACATGACGCCCTTGGCGTCGCGCTGGCACTGGTGATTGTTCATGCAGACGGCAACCGCCTTGGCGTAATTGCCGCCCGTCGCCGGAATGCCGGCATAGGCGTCGCCCATGCCGTAGGTGTCGTAGGCCGACCAGTCGAGAAAGGTTTTCATGCTGGACATGAAGCAAAACCGGCGCCACGGCAATAGTCTTTAAAATCAATACATCGCAGCTGTCGGCAATGCGACAAGAAGGCCTGAGCCGCGACAGTGATCGGTATAATCGCGGCCTTATTCCTGACCGGGCAACAGCATGAACGACGAGATCAATTACCAGAACAACCCGTTGCACGGGCTCAGTCTGAAAAACCTGCTCACTGAAATCGTCAATCACTACGGCTTCGAGATCCTCTTTGCCTATCTCAACATCAATTGCTTCAACAAGAACCCGAGCATCGATTCCGCCGTCAAGTACCTCAAAAAGACCGACTGGGCGCGCGAGAAGGTCGAGGCCTTCTACCTGTACAAATTCAAAAGCCTGCCCCGCGCTTCTGACGAGCAGTTCGAACTGCCACCCCGCGACCGCATCGTGCCGCCCGACCAGCAGCCCGGCTTACCGGCCGAATTGAGCCTGGAAGACGCCGAGCGGTTGAGAGAAAAGCGCGCGCTGAAGGCCGCCCGCCACGATCAGGAGAAAAGCCAGCGCGGCGCAGCGGCCAGGAGAACATCGCCCCGTTCAAACACGCCGGCCGGTGATTCCGACCCGTGGGCCAAGTGGAGAAAGTGAATCCGCTGCTTGTTGCCTGACGGTGCACTGCCTTAAACCACTTCCTTAGCGCGCCGTCTCGGCAACGAATATTTCAACGCGACGGTTCATGGCGCGCCCCGCCGCCGTGTTGTTGTCGGCGACCGGCTCATGCGATCCGCGACCGTCGATGCTGATGCGATTCAGGGCGACGCCGCGATCGACAAGATAGCTTCGCGTCGCACTGGCCCGATTGACCGACAGCGGGCCATTGATCGCATCGGAACCCGAACTGTCGGTGTGGCCGATGATTTTTACCGTGGTCACCGGATTCTGATTTAGCGTGCCGGCGAAGCGATCGAGTATCGGGCGCAGATTGGGTTTGACGTCATAGCGTCCCGAGTCGAAGGAAATATCCGAGGGAATGTCGAGCTTGAGCTGATTGTCCGCGGTCTGGCTGACATTCACCCCGGTTCCCTGGGTGGCTTGCTCCATCGCCGCCTTTTGCTCCTGCATGCGCTGCGACCACAAATAGCCGCCCCCCGCGCCGAGCGCGCCACCGATGGCCGCGCCGGCCGCCGCGCCCTGGGCATCCCCCTGGGTCAGGCCGCCGATGAGCGCCCCGGCCACCGCACCAATCCCGGCGCCCGTGCCGGTGGTGCGTTGGGTTTCCGTCATGTTGGCGCAGCCTGAAACAAGACTGGTGGCGACGGCTGCGATGGCGAAATTTCGGCTAACTGTGTTCATGGTGTGACCTCTTGGGGTAATCGTTGATAAATCGCCCGATTCGCGGCAAGCGACACGGCGACCATAGCCAAACCGGACGGGGCGGTTTGTTCGCTGTCGAACAGATAAGACAGGGGAAACGCTGATTTATTCCCGAAACCGATCCAGCGCGATAGCCATCAGCGGATTCACGCCCATTTCAATTTTGGCCATTTTTTCCGGTTGACCGTAGCAATGTGCTGCGGCGCCACCTGAGCCGACCAAAAAAAAGGAGCACAAGGGACAAGCCCTGGCTCCTTCTTTTCCGGCCGGTTTGCTTAACCCCGGCCGAAGATTCCTGACACGGGCTTATTTGCCCATGTGCTGCAACACGGTATGCAGACGCTCGGCGGCGTAGGCGGCTTCGGGGTCGTTCTCGGTCAGCTTGAGGATGTCGGTCCAGCTGATGTAGCGATCAAGTCGAACCAGGGCATTG
>Ga0209211_10001892_pt1 | contig 37742 bp, 33 predicted proteins | sample RifGroA2_FD_183992 | JGI IMG/M metagenome (GOLD analysis project Ga0209211, IMG submission 183992) | Groundwater microbial communities from Rifle, Colorado, USA - Groundwater A2 (SPAdes) (version 2) | ecosystem: Environmental > Aquatic > Deep subsurface > Groundwater | place: Rifle, Colorado...
TTGAATTAAAACCTATCGAAGAGACAACTGCTGGAGGCACCGGCGAAGGGGATCCTACTCAACTATTTTCTGCAAAACCTCTAACTCTAAAATTCAAAGACATTGAATTCTACGAACAGCCTGTTCTGGTTTCTCCGTCAACTGCCGGGTTTGCCAAAATGTGGCATGGCACTGATGGACAACTCTGCGGGACTTTTTTAAAAAACTTTGTTGTAGAGTTCGATTTTGTTAATAAAGAAATTCTATTACACGATCCTCAACTATTTCAATATTCTGGAGAAGGCAGTATTCTTGATATGGTTGCTGATGAAAATCCATCTTATTCTATTCCATTTAGTTTTACTTTACCCGACGGAAAGATTTACAATGATCGCATCGATATTGATTTAGGCGGAATTTATCCTCTGAAAATTGCTCTGAACAATAAAAACAATATTTCTCTTCCGTCAGATGCTAAACCATCGCAAAGTTTTGGCGTGCAAGGTAAATCTTCGGAGTATAGTGGTAAAATCAAAAGTATGACTATCGGTAAATATCTGTTCGATAATCCGACTGCTGTATTTGGTGATGCAAAAACATCACGCATTAATCCAAATAATCTCGGCGTTATCGGTCTTCCTCTTTTCATGAAGTTCAATACTATCTTTGATTATTTTAATAACAAACTTTATCTGATACCGGATGAAACCTTCAATACAACATTTAGAGATTGATTTGGGAGGAGAGTAACAAATAATTAACTCCGCAGATCATTTATCAAACTAACCTGAAAAAAATAATGAGTACAATGAAACCATATTTCCATTTACTGACTTTAATATATATAATATTAATAGCTAATATTTGTACCGGGCGTAATAAGATTGGGGATGGAGGAAAATTCCCTTTAATCAGCATGATTAATCACGTTGAGTTTCTCGATAGTACTGCTAACAACCCTCTGGCTGGATGTTCATTCTTACTTGAAACTGAGAAGGGGATTTTCGCAATTACTTGCAAGCACTCGTTGTGGGTTACAAAATCAAAAGAAATGAAAGGTGTTCATTTTGAAGGTACTCTTAAAGAATGGAGGATGCATAGAAAGGATGATTCAACTAAATATGTTATTACAGATAAATTATTAAATGAAGATAGAATTGAATTGATTGGAGAAGATGTTGTTCATTCCGATTATCTTGTCTTTTCCATCAAAGAAAATAAGAGCGATGTTGTACCGATAAAGTCAAGACAAACTGAATTAAAGCAAGGGGAATTGCTTTATATGATTGGATGGAGTTTCAAAGATAAATCCGGTCCTCAAAGAATTTATAAGGCTAAATATTTGAAGAGTATCACAAACCACATTCTTATTGAAAATGAAGATAATAGCAATCTTGCTGGAATGAGCGGTGCACCGGTTGTTGATGCTGACGGAAAATTGGTCGGTATTGTTTCTGGCTTTACACAAGATGAAACAACACAAAAATGGTATAACTCTCCATGCAGTACAGATTACTTGAAAAAAATAATCGAACCTTGATATTCTTAAGTATATATTTATCAATAAAGATTTTATAGAATCTCTTTCGTCTTCTACCACTCACGAATGATTTCAACCACCCATGAAGCGACAGTTTATTTCACGAAAAATATCAATTAGTTTAACGTTGCAAGTTTAAATAATCACTTGATAGAGAACCGAGAAGTTATGGAATTAAACAAAGTATGCTTCTTTATAACGCTAATAATTGTTGTAGTAACTATTGTATCGTGTAAAAAAGAAGTTGCGACAGCACCGACGCCAACAGTTCCAATTTTGACTACGATTGCCATTTCGGATATAACTCAATCAACAGCAACCACGGGTGGAAATATTGCATTCGACGGTGGGACTACCGTAACAACAAGAGGCATCTGCTGGGGAACGGATTCAATTCCTACTATCGACCATAATAAAACAGCAGAAGGAACCGGTTCCGGTAGTTTTATTTCTAATCTTCGTGATTTAATCGAAAATACTACATACTATGTCCGCGCTTATGCAACTAATAGCGCCGGCACAGGATATGGTAACATTATTTCGTTTATAACACTTCAGAAAAATTCCGGATTCTTTGGGCTGGATTCATCAAAAATATTTGAACTGATTAACCGGATTGAAAAGAAGATTTATCCTGAATTACACAGTTTGTTGATAGTCAAAGATGATAGTCTTATAATCGAAAGATATTTCAATGGATATAAGCGACAATATCTTCATACTCTTCAGTCGGTGACAAAGAGCTTTACTTCGGCAATGATCGGAATCGCTTTGGAAAAGGGATTGCTCAAGAATATTGATTCAAAAATTTTAGATTTTTTCCCCCAGTACACAAATATTGAAAACATGGATGACTATAAAAGAGAAATAAAGATAAAAGATTTGCTTACAATGAGAAGCGGTACAGATTATGGCGAAGGATTTCCAAATTCGCCACACGATCAACTTAATAAACTTAAAAAAGGCTGGGATATTTTTTATTTAAATCGCCCAATGCTAGGGGAACCGGGAACAAATTTTAATTACGACAGCGGAGGAGTTATACTGCTATCCGCCATTCTCAAGAGCGTTTATGGCAGTCATGCAGATGTTTTTGCTGATCAGTATTTATTTCCCAATTTAGAGATCACTCAAAAAGTATGGTATAAAAATGAGGAGGGACATCCGCATTCAGGAGGAGGACTGTCTCTTATGCCTATTGATATGATAAAATTAGGAATACTTTATTTACACAAAGGAATGTGGAAAGGAAAGCAGGTAGTTTCTGAAAGCTGGGTTAAGAAATCATTCGAAATGCATTCAAATCTAGAACCAGTTTTCAGAGATCCATATATAAGAGGTTATGGTTATCTATGGTGGATATTAAAACCGGCAAATAAAAGTAAAACTAATCAATATGTTTACGCTGCAATGGGAGCTTTAGGGCAATACATATTTGTCATTCCGGAATACAATATGGTAGTTGCAGTTACCGGTGGAACTTCGAGTGATGAGAATTATCGAAATCCTCAAAAATTTTTGTATGACTACATTCTTGATGCGGTTATGTAATTCAAACTAACGAGTTCGAATATTCAATAAAAAGAACAAAAAATGTTAATGTACGCTTTCGAATAATTGTAGTTGTTATTGTACTAATAATTTATAATAGATGGAGAAAACAAAATGTTCAAAAATTATACTCTTTACGTCGTGATAGTTCTTTTAATATTTTCATCTTCAATAAAAGCACAATGGGTAAAATGCAACGGATTTTCTAATGAAGATGTCCGCAGCCTAATAACTTTAGGAAACAATATTTATGGCGGTTCGATTGATAAAGGTGTTTTTAGCTCCTCGGATAATGGAAATAGTTGGACCAGAACCTCTTTGAATAATTTAACTGTATGGGCATTTGTTAGCATAGGAAATACTTTGTATGCCGGCACAGATGGAAGTGGTGTCTTTCAATCTACAAATAATGGTATAAGCTGGACCCAAACTTCATTAAATAATAAACCTGTTTTATCTTTGACAACTATTGGGGAAAATATTTTTGCTGGAACAGTTAGCGGTGTATATTTTTCTACCAATAGCGGAACAAGCTGGACTTTGACTTCTTTGGGCAATAAACAAATTCTTGCGCTAACAACTCTTGGAAATAATTTGTATGCAGGCGTAGCCCACGAGGGAATTTATATGTCCATTAACATGGGTACTAACTGGGTAAAAACATCTTTTCCTGGAGATGCATGGTCTTTTGCAAAAATTGATAATAATTTATTTGCAGGGGGCTTTTATGGTGGTGTATTTCTTACTACAAATAGCGGAACTAGTTGGTCGCAAATTATTTTAGACGGCACAACAGTTTATTCTATGGCAGCTTCCGGGAACAATGTATTCGCGGGGACTTATCAGTCAGGAATTTATCTTTCCCAAAATAAAGGTGTCAACTGGAACGAAATAAACCAAGGATTACCAACTGGTATTACAGTTAAGGCGATACAAGTTAAAGATGGATTTGTTTTTGCCGGAACAGAACAAGGAATCTGGCGTCGTTTAATGTCCGAAATTACCGGAGTAGAGAAAAGTTCATCAGAAGTACCTTCAAAATATTCTTTGCAGCAAAATTATCCAAACCCATTCAATCCCACAACAACTATAAAGTACGAACTAGAGAAACAATCATTTGTTAGAATGAATATTACAAACACTTTAGGAGAGATTGTTTTCAATGCAATTGATGAGATGCAACCGGCAGGAGTTCATGAATATAACTTTAATGCTGGTCATCTTTCGAGCGGCATCTACTTCTATCAAATAGTTGCAGGGAATTATCGTGAGCTAAAGAAAATGGTTCTTTTGCGATAGCGTTTTAGAAGAGAGTATGTACTAATCCAAAGTCGTTGAAAAGGGAATTGTAACAGTTGGTTAACAAAATAGAATTTATTTTGTCCCGAACATCTAAAAATAAAGTTCTTAAATAGAAAGAAGCATATGAAAAAGATAAATACTTTTCGTCTTATAGTAAGCATGGTAAGTACCATTCTTATATTTTCAACAAACTCATTTTCTCAAGTTCTGCCATATCTTGGGCAAACTCCGCCTGGTCTTAATCTGGTAAAGTTTGCTCCAAATAATTCATATGTAGCCGGTAGCAGTTGGTGGTGGCGAAGTTCTCCGGTCTTTTCTCCTAATGGTAATGAGATGTATTTTGTCAAATACTTTAGTAGCACTGAAACTCATGAGATATGGTACACTAAATGTGTTGATGGAGAATGGACAGTACCACAGAAAGCGTCATTTTCAACGAGCAAATTCGACGGAAATCCGGTCTTTTCACAAAGTAATGATACATTATATTTTTATTCGCAAAGACCCGGAGGATTTATCTTCAGTGTTGCTAGAACCGATACAGGGTGGTCTGAGCCGGTTGCGGTAAATATTCCACTCCCCGCAAATTCGGCAGGTGTTACTTCCTTTTCTATTTTAAAGGATAAAACCATTTATTTCGCAATATTAGATAGCAGCAAGCTAAATCCGGATATTTGGTCTTCAGCGGATATATATAGGACAGAGTATGTTGATGGTCAATATAGTCAACCGGAAAATATTGGTTCTCCTATAAATACAAATATCGGAGAAGCGGTTGGGTATGTTGACCATGACGAGCGGTTTATGGTTTTTGAATCTAAGAAACCAGGTGGATATGGTTGGCATGATCTATACATAAGCAGCAGAAACCTGAATGGCAAGTGGAACGATCCAATTAATCTTGGTTCAAAAATAAACACCGATTTTGAAGATGGGACACCACAAATTACCCCGGATGGAAAATATTTCTTTTATACTACAATAAAAGGCAGAGATAAAGGTTATACCCCTTATTTGGTAGATGCAAAAGTTATTTATGATCTGATAATAGATACTACTGTGGTTACAGACTATGATGGCAACACATATAAAACTTTAAAAATCGGTGAACAGATTTGGATGGAGGAAAATTTAAGAAGCACTCATTACAGCGATGGAACACCAATTCCATATTTCGATTATAACAATGACAGCGCCAACGCAAAGGTTTATGGAAGACTCTATGCTTGGGCTACCGCGATGAAAGGTGCTAAAAGCAGCACTAAAAATCCAAGCAATGTGCAAGGAATTGCACCGACTGGCTGGCATCTGCCAAGCAAAGCAGAGTGGCAACAGCTTGCTGATTATTTAGGTGGAACGGCTATCGCGGGAGGAAAATTAAAAGAAACAGGTAATGTAAATTGGCAAAGTCCAAATTCCGATGCAACGAACGAAAGTGGATTTACAGCCCTACCGGCGGGAATGTACGCCTTCTGGCAAGAATTTCAATGGAAGGGAAGTTTTTGCGCTTTTATAACATCAACCGACGAGTCGGTTCCGAATCATCCGGAAGTAGCAGGAATTAAATTAAGTTATGATAATGCAGAAATGACAATTGGAGGATTTCATCCTGATGATGCGCTATCTGTTCGATGTGTGAAAAATGATGTGAATACAGATGTTGAAGATGGACATACCAAACCAACAGGATTCAATCTTTTTCAGAATTACCCGAATCCATTTAATCCTTCAACAACAATAATGTACTCCTTGAAGACTCAATCACATGTAAAACTGAACATTACAAATGTCCTCGGAGAAACTGTTTTAATAGCGATTGATGAAATGAAAGATGCCGGAGCGCATGAATATAGTTTTAACGCGTCTAATTTTTCAAGTGGTATTTACTTTTATCAATTGAGTGCAGATAATTTCCGGGAGATAAAGAAAATGGTTTTATTAAGGTGAGTGGAAATAATATAAATTGTGGTATCGAGTACTTTGAATATTATCCTCACTTATCAAGGAAAAAAGTGAGCCAAAAATCATTAAAATATTTTGATCGCCGGATAGACCGAATTATGTTTTTATGACGAATGTATTATTTTTCTACCATAACAATGATTAAATAAAATTTCCGAAGGTATTTCATGAGATATTTTTTACTTCTTCTTTTTTTAATTAGTACATCGGTTACGTTTTCGCAGAATAGAATCGCAATCACTTTTGATGATTTGCCATGTTCTAATTGTAATAGCTCTGAAATAGTTAATGAGGTTATCGATAAGTTAATTCTTTCATTAAACAAATATCATGTTAACGCAATTGGCTTTGTAAACGAAAAAAAGCTATTTAAAGACGGAAGACGGGATGAAGGCAAAACTAATTTATTGAGGCATTGGCTTGAGAACGGGTTGGATTTAGGCAATCATACTTTCTCGCATATACTAATTAATAATGCTACTGTCGAAGAATATGAAAAAGATTTGTTGAAAGGGGAAATCATTACCCGACCTTTGATGAAAGAATATTCCAGAGAATTAAAATATTACCGTCATACACAATTACGAACGGGACCGACAAAGGAATACAAAACCCGGTTGGATAGTATTCTGAGCAAATACAATTATACCGTAGCGCCCGTAACAATGGATAATGATGAATACATTTATGCGTTTTGTTATATGGCAGCAAAGGAGAAAAAAGATTCAATCAATATGCGGCGTATCGCAAATGATTATTTGGATTACATGGAACGGATATTCTCCCACTATGAAAAACTGTCGATAGATTTTCTTGGATACAATGTAAATCAAATCCTATTGTTGCATGCTAATGAGTTGAATGCCGACTACCTGGATTCTATTTTAAGTACTTTGACTGATAAGGGATATAAATTTATTTCACTTGACGACGCATTAACCGACAAAGCGTTTCAACTTCCCGAAGAGATTTCTACAAAAGGTATTTCATGGATTGATAGATGGAAACTAGCAAAAGGTTTAGACATAACGAATCAGCCTGAGATTTCGGATTATATCCGAACTTTAATGGATGCTATCAAAAAGAATTCTTACTAATAACATTCGGTGCTAAAAAGGAAAAAACTATAAACTCAAGAGAAATTTATGAATTAAAATTTTATTAATTTTGTGTAGTAATTGTTCATATAGTTTTATTATGGGGACTTAAGTGCAAAAGTTAATACCAAAAGGATTTAAACATTATAAATTGAATTTACTATTTTCAACAACAGATTCAACAACAAACCAAAGGAGTATCTATGAGCCAAAGTATCTCTAGAAGAAAATTTCTTGAAAACGGTTCGAAAGGATTAGTCGCAGCCGCGTTAATTCCCTCATTTTTAAGAGGAGACTTAACAAAAGCATTTGCGACTTCTAAAGGAGAATCTATGAAACTGCAAGACTACTACAATCATTTCGGGGTGGATGAGAAGATCATTCAAGATGTTATTGCGCAGGCTCTTTCGCGCGGTGGTGATTATTGTGATCTCTATTTTCAACATCAAATTTCCAACTACATCGGATTAGAAGATAAAGCCGTTAACAGAGCTTACACCAATGTGGCTTTTGGCGTTGGTATTCGTGTGTTAAAAGGAGATCAAACCGGTTATTCATTTACTGAAGAAATTACACCCAACGCGATGAAACTTGCTGCTCAAACCGCTGCGAACATTGCTAATGGAAGCAAAAAAGTAGGACCGGTAAAATTAAAAGTGAAGGACGTTCCAAGTTATTATCCGATTGAAACTCCGTGGGAACTTATCTCAATCGATAAAAAAATCCCTTATCTGCAAACTATTAACGACAAAGTTTTTGCCGCTGATTCCCGCATTATCAAATCCAACGTATCCTTCTCCAACGATACTTCCTACATCTTAGTCATTACTTCCGAAGGAGAAGTTACTTATGATTATCAACCTTTGGGACAAATATCTGTATCAGTAAGCGCAGAACAAAACGGTAAACGCGAACAAAACTATTTTGATCTTGCCGGAAGAAGAGGAATTGAATTTTTTACACCGGAAAATATTAATCGTTTGGCGTCTGAACCTGTTAAACGTACTATGGCTTTGTTTGACGCGGTGAAACCTGATGCCGGAGAAATGGAAGTTGTTCTTGCCGCCGGAAGTTCGGGAATATTATTGCATGAAGCAATCGGTCACGGAATGGAAGCCGATTTCAACAGGAAAAATGTTTCAATCTTTGCCGATAAAATTAATAAACCGGTAGCAGAAAAGTTTGTATCAATTGTTGATGACGGTACAAATCCAAACATCCGCGGATCAATCAATATTGATGATGAAGGAAACCTATCTGAAAGAACATTCATGGTTGAAAACGGAATTCTCAAAAGTTATCTTCATGATAGAATAAGCGCGAAACATTATGATCTAAAATCAACCGGAAGCGGAAGAAGACAATCATTCCAATATGCGCCGATGCCGAGAATGAGAAATACTTATATGCTTCCCGGTCCTCATAAAAAAGAAGAAATAATCGCGAGTGTTAAGAAAGGCATTTACGCCGAAACATTTACCAACGGGCAGGTGTTCATCGGTGCCGGCGATTTTACTTTCTATGTTAAATCCGGATTTTTAATTGAAGATGGAAAAATAACTAAACCTATCAAGGACATTAATATCATTGGAAATGGTCCGCAAGTTTTAAAAGATATCGTTATGGTTGCGGATGATTTCGAGATGGCGGAAGGGGGATGGACTTGCGGAAAGAATGGGCAAGGCGTTCCTGTTTCGATGGGTTTACCAACAGTTAAGGTCTCTAAGATCACTGTTGGCGGCGTACAAAGTTAATTATTTCATCAGAAAAAATAAAAGGAATTTAATATGAATAACAAAGAAAGATTAGAATTAGCCAACTGGTCGATGAAGCATGCGTTGAAATCCGGCGCAAATGAATCGGTTGTTTCCATCTACAATAGCCGTGATATTGAAATTGAGTACCGCGACAAAAAAATTGAGAAACTGCAAGAATCAACGCAAAGCGGATTGAATTTGCAAGTCTATACGAATCATAAATATTCAAGCCATTCAACAAATGATCTGCGAAAAGATTCATTAGCAAAATTTATTGAGGAAGCTGTTGCCGGAACTAAATATCTAACAGAAGATGAATTCCGCTCACTCGTTGATCCGAAATACTACCCCAAAGATTTAGCAATGGATCTGAAATTACTAGATGAATCCTATGAGAAGATCGATTCAGCCGACCGTGTAAAACTTGTATCGGAAATTGAAGCGGCGGCGATGTCTGTAAGTGATCAGATAATTTCTTCTACTGCCGGTTATTATGATTCATACTATGAAACCACACGGATTCACAGTAACGGATTTACGGGTGAAAACAAAGGTACTTCATTTAGCGTCGGAGCCGAAGTTACGGTTAAAGATAAAGACGGCGGAAGACCTGAAGACTATTGTTATGTAAGTACTCGTTTCAAAAATGAAATACTATCAGCGGAATATTTGGGAAAAGAAGCCGCACGGAGAGCGTTAAGAAAAATTGGTCAGAAGAAAATTGAATCGGGCACATACCAAATGCTGGTTGAGAACCGCGCAAGCGCAAGATTGCTTGGTATTTTCAGCGGCGCCATGTCTGCCCGCTCAATTCAGCAGAAGAGTTCTTTCCTTGACGGAATGCTAAACAAAAAAATCGCATCTGAAAAGTTGACCGTTATAGATGATCCGTTCATCGTTAAAGGATTGGGTTCAAGATTATTTGATGGCGATGGAATTGCCGCAAAGAAAAGAGTGATGATCGAGAAGGGAGTTCTCAAAAATTATTTTGTAGATAATTACTACGGTAAAAAACTGGGATGGGAACCAACCACCGCTTCTCCCGCGAACATTGTTCTTGAGTATGGCTCCAAATCATTCGATCAATTATTGAAAGAAGTTTCCAAAGGTATTTTGGTTACCGGATTTCTTGGAGGTAATTCAAATTCAACTACCGGAGATTTTTCATTCGGACTGATTGGAATGTTAGTTGAGAATGGTGAAATAGTAAAACCGGTCAATGAAATGAATATTTCCGGAAATGGAAAGGAAATATGGAATCAATTAGTTGAACTTGGCAACGATCCATATCTCTATTCGTCATACAGAGTTCCTTCAATGCTTTTTGAAGGAATTCAATTCAGCGGTATATAATCTTGTTGAAATCTGCCGTCGTAAGGCGGCAGATTGTTTTTAAATTTGTTTTTATCTACACGGTCAATTGCGGACAACTCAGATAATAGCCCGCACCAGCCCGTTCAATCGGTTTTTTCCCCGTTTTGTAACAACTTAATTCATTCAAAACTTTTTTTATCTGCGAATTTATTAATCTGCTATTTTAATTGATTTTAAAATTTCCTCGGCTTTTACAACTTCTTGACAAGGAACCATAACTTTAATTTCATTTACAAGATGTCCCAAATAATCTCCTTGAGCTTCAAAAAGCGTATAAGCAAATCTTGGTCCTCCTTTGGGTTGATGACGACAAAATAAAAGCGGATGAATTCCATCTTGCTCAAGACACGTTTTGGCATATTGTGCAGCAGTATCATCCAGAGTTCCATATACGCGAACCATACCGGAATATATTTCATAATTGCTGTGCTGATTACAAAGAAAATGATTATTTATTTTAGCTCCACACTCCTCACAAAAGGGAAGAGCACAAATTATACAGACTCCGTCAGCAAGCATGGCGGTATGATTATCACAAAAGACCTCATCAATGAAAATATCACCACACTCAGGGCAAAATTCATCTTCTGTTTTAACGCTGTTCTCACAACCTTCACAAATCAACAGATCATCATTTAGCTCATTCATAATTTTCCTCGTAAAAATAATTTATCATCTCCCAAATTTATTGAGATGGTGATTCAAATGATGGACAACTAATCTTTCTCAGCGAACCATGCACGAATTCCGTAAAATCTTAAAGACGGAATAATATTTTTTCAAAGATGTTCAAAAGGAACCTATGGTAGTAATGAAAATTAACGGACTGGAGCGTTGAATTTAGAATACTCGACACTCGACTTTAAATTCGCCACCACACTTGCAAAGTCAATTTAACGACTGGTATGTTGGTGCCGGTTTATTTAAACTTCTTTGATGAACCACGATAATTAGTTATTGCGTGATACACACCATTGACCACTTCAACCATGGATAAAAAATTTAATGTTTCTGGTATATCAGTTTTTTGATGATAATTTTTATTTCGTAAAAATGCAGTGTCGGTTATCATAAATGCCTTATATCCGAAGTGCCAATAATTAAGATGATCGGAAAAGTCTATACCTTGTATGCTAGTTGGAGCAGTTAATCGTTCAATACTAACAGAGCAACTTTGTTTCATTAATTCAACAAAATCTCCAGCCGCAAAATGACTATTAAAATTGGAAACAACGGAAATAAAATTACCAACTGTAGGGTAAAACAATTTCATAAGACCGAGTGGATAAGTTTGGGAATCTTCCCAATTAGAGTAATAGCCGATCATTTCTAAACAAACCATTAAATCAACTTTTATTTCTTGATCGCTCAATGACTTTGCATGAATAAAACTTCCCATTTGCTCCGTTCTAAAAAATGGAGGCTCTTCAAGTGTGTAAGCTACTAAATCAATTCTCTTTTCTATTTTACTTGAATCTTTTGCCAATAATCGAGCTAGTTCGAGCAGACCAGCAATTCCGCTTGCATTATCGTCAGCACCAAATTGATCGCCGGCAACATCGTAGTGTGCTCCTACAATAATTCTACTCCCTTTTTCAGGACCAAATGATGCAATAACGTTTCTTACTTCACCATAGGTTACACGATAGCTTTGACTTTCTATGCGCCTTGAATATTGCCTCAATTGCGATTCGATATACTGGGCTGATTGTTCCAATGAGGATAAATGTTGGATACTTCTTGGCGGCCGAATATTACAAAGAACAGTAACATGACTACGAAGAAGTGTGGAATCAGCCGGAAACTCTCCAGCAAATGTTGTTATAACGTTGAAGAGCGAAAAGATAAAGTATGTAGTGAGTACTTTCTTCATCTTTATTTTCCGGTACCACTTAAATACAACTTAGAAATAGAGACTCCTGATATCTTAATTTACGTACAATCGAACTTAAAAAGGTTTTTGCGAATTATCAAGATTCAACTGAAAATATATTAAAAACGAAAAACTCTCACTACTTCAAAGCTGAAATTGTTAACCGGATACGCTCCTTCTGATTTTCTGGAGATTTCTCCAACGCGATTGTGAAATACTTAATGGCGTTTGCTTTATCACCTTTGTTGGCAAAAGCTTCTGCAAGACTGTCGTATGCATTCCATGAGGTTGGGAATTTTTCCACTATCGCTTTGAACAATTCGATTGCTTTATCAATATCGTTTTGTTCTTGCATTAAAGAATAAGCGTAGGTGTTTAATTCTGCTTCTGTCCCAATGCTAACACCTTTTTTTGCTACTGCGTCGGCTTCGTCTTTCTTCCGAAGTTTATAAAGGAGTTGAGCTTTTGTCAATAAATTTGCACCGTTTTCTTGGATTGTGATGGAATGGTCGATCCATTTTGCAGCTTCATCAAGATTAATATTTTTTGCAATGCAATATGATGCTGCCTTCTGATAGTTTTGGGCATTGAACCCGGCGGCGCTGACTAAAATTTTTCTGTATCGTTCAAGTACAATGTTGTCTATATCAAACGCAGCGGTGAATTTAACTTTTAGGTTTTCCCATTTAAGAAAAACATCTGCCGAACTTGCCGATAAGTTATCAAATCCGTACGCAAGCCATTCGGTAAACTCAGATTTTTCCGGTTTAACTTTTACACGTAGTGCATCTTCTTTCGGATCGTAAAAGAAACTTCCCCAAGCCGTATTTATTTTATTGAATATGATCGTCCACTCTTTGTCGGTTACAAGTATGTGCAGTCCATAAGTATTTGCCGGTAACGAGTGCCCGTTAATTTTAACGTCATCAGTAAAAGTAATTGTTGTGTTCTCGTTAGCTCCTGCCCGCCAAGGTGATTCTTTTGCAGTACCAAAACCAAGTTTCGTCATTCCATAAGGGACTAACTTTCCCCAAATTTCTCTGCCGTTTACTGCCGGACGATGGTAATCAATGGTAATTTCGCTTAGTCCTACTCCTTGGCTAACTTTTGCGGGTGGACTTACACGGATCTGCGGAAGATTCTGTGCCGGTAGCGATACGGCAAACGAGAGAATAATTCCAATTACTAAAAATTTATCTAACTTCATTTTCGCTCCTAATTTTGTGTTGGATAACATATTATTTTTTAAGAAACACAACATTAATTCCAAGTAAACTTATTTTCGGAATAAGAAATTAAATTGTTGTTCAAAAGCAAACGGAATATAAGTATTCTCTCTAAAAAAGAAATAGGGAGAGACAAAATTATCTCTGAATTTTTGATGAGTGGATTATGAAGGTAAGTATGTAGGTTTATTTGGAGCCTGGTATCCTCAAAGGATTGTGCCTTGCTCTTGTCTTTTTTTGCTATGCTGATTTTAAAAATTATTCCCTTTTTGTTAAATTTAAAATGCAATTCAACTACTTTCATACATAGAAACAGGGAGAAAACATGAAATCATTATTTTATCTATGCACATTTACGATCATCTTACTTACTGGTTGTACTAAAAAAGATGATCCTGTGGCAACACAAGTAAACGATGCACTTATCACCGGCAGTTGGCAGATGGAATTTAGCATTACTACTTTGACTTCCTTTGATTCGCTTGGTTTGAAATTGGATATTGCTGGAAACAATGGGACTTTCAGCGGAACTGGAGATTTTAATTATTTGAAAAAGGATGGCTCTACTGCAACAAGATATACTTTCAAAGACAATGCGACCGGTACATATAGCGAGAGCGAAATAAGGATTAATTTAAAAAGTGGTATTAGTGGAAATACTTTTACTTTTATTGGGAACAGGGAAAACTCTTCTTTTTTTAAAGTTGCTGGTTCTGTTACAAAATATATCGGCACCGTGACCCTTTTGCTCGACGGCAAAATTACGGAATTTACCGATATCTCCATTTTTAAATATTAAAAAACGATATTGCAAACGAGTATCTTTTTTTAGTGGTTTTTGTTTTGAATGATGAGTCAATTATGATATACAGATAAACCCGGTTTTGTGATTAATGTTCGACAGCCAACCGGAAAACATTTATCGGTGCCATACCATCCACCACCGAACCATTCAACATCTTCATCGTTTCCTTCAGCACGCCAAGCGAGCGCTGGCTCAGTAAATCTATTTTTATCAATCCAATATCTTCAATTGAATACATATCGGGCTGCGTAACGATCAAGCCAAGTCCTTTATTTTTAGCGTATTCAAGCGCTACGTAATCGGTTATTTTATTTTTGGTTATGATTATTCCACTTGGATGAATGCTAATATGACGCGGAAACTCCGCCAGTTTAGAAGCGATGGTGACAATTGATTTCCACGGTTCGTGCGTAAAATCCAATGAACGCGTTTCCGGGAATTTCTCAGCAATGTTCGGCAAACTATACGCCGTTGACCAGGGAATAAATTTGCTGTACTTGGAAATTTCCGAATTTGAAATGCCGAAAGCTTTTGCAACTTCGCGGAAAGCCGACCGCGCCCTGAATGTTACCGTTGTTGAGATCATCGCAACTTTATCATATCCGTATCTTTCAAAAACATATTTGATGATCGAATCCCGTTCCTTCCATGAAAAATCAAGATCAACATCCGGCGGCGAAGTTCTTCCTCTGTTTAAGAATCGCTCAAAGTATAAATTCTGCTCTATCGGATCAACCTCGGTAAACCCAAGACAGAAAGAGACGAGACTATTTGCAGCGGAACCGCGTCCGATGTGCATGATACCTCTGTTTTTCGCTTCGCGGATGATGTCCCACACAATCAAAAAATAATCGCTAAAACCAAGTTCATCAATCACTTCAAGCTCATACTGCAGCCGTTTAATTGCCTGCTCGGTGATTGGTTGATAACGGTTTGACAATCCTTCGAAAGCGATCTTCCATAAATAAGAAAACGAACTTTCATCTTTCGGCAAAGCATAAGCCGGGAATTTATATTCTCCCAACTTCAAATCAACATTACACGAGTGCGCAATGCGGTCGGCGTTCCAAACCGCTTCCGGTAAGGCCTTCCAGGTTCGGGCAAAATCATCAGGGGCAATTAAATAAGCTTCTTCATCGACTACAGCATCTTCCGGCAAATTGGCAATCCCGGAATTTAGCCTGATCGCAGTTACCACTTTGTACAAAAGAAAATCTTCACGGCTTAAAAAATAAGCGGGATGCGAAGCAACAATTTTGAGGTTATTCTGTTTGGCAAATTCATAAAGTTCCCGCGTTTTACTTTTGGCTTTTCGTGTAACGATCAACTCAACAAAAAGATTTTGCCTTAGCGGAAGGTCAATTCGTATTCTTTTTAAGAGATCGAGCGAAGAAGTAATGATGTAAAGATCATTAAGCGGCTCGTTGAGCAGATCAATTAAAGAAAAATCCTCCTTCAATTTCCGCGAAGTAATAATTCTGCAAAGATGAGCATAGCCTTCATTATTCTTTGCAATAAAAACAGCGGAGAAATTCTTCTCCTTCGGATCGTCGATAAAACTGCCGAGCACCGGTTTAATATTTTGCTCCGCGCATTCTTTTGCAAATTTAATTAAGCCGTACATGGCGTTCGTATCCGTTAAAGCCGCGTAGGGACTTCCATGTTTTTTTGCGAAAGAAACTAATTCCCCAATCCGGATAGTTCCGTTAAGCAAAGAATAATTTGAATGTGTATGTAGGGTAAACATAGTTCAATTGTTTTGCATAATAACTGCAATTGCATCACACTGAGCGAAGTCGAAGTGTCATTTTAGCTCTTGATTCTCTTCAAGTTTGTTGATATATTAGTGCGCAAATGTTCACCTATAATATGGCAAATAAAATGGAATCAAGCAAGACAAAACTCATTAGCATGACAGATTACCGCCCGCCGGGTAAACAAGTCTCTAAAATATACGATGCGGTCCAGCGAAAGATAAAAAGCACCGGGTTTGATCTCTTCAATTACAAAAAGGTATTTGCCGATTTAGAGACCCGCAAGTTGATACGTGAAGGAAGAACAATAGGCTGCTTTTATATCGAAAGTCCGGGAATGAGATCACTGCTGCGGAGGACCAACTGCGATACGTTTGAAATGCTCACGGCGGTTTCGTCTATCATTCGTCCCGGCGTTGCGGAAAGCGGAATGATGAAAGAATTTATCGAACGGCACAAAGACCCGAAGCGGAGAAAATATCTTATCCCGAAAATGAAAGAAATATTAGGCGAAACGTACGGCGTGATGATCTATCAGGAGGATGTAATTAAAGTTGCTCATCACGTTGTAGGCTTAACGCTGGAAGAAGCCGACCTGCTGAGACGGGCGATGAGCGGCAAGATGCGTTCGCACAAAGCCATGCAGATGATCAGCGACCGGTTTTTTGACTGCTGCAGAGAGAAAGGATATCCGGCAACGGTATCGCAAGCATTATGGAAGCAGATTGAATCATTCGCGGGATATGCGTTTTGCAAAGCCCACAGCGCTTCGTTCGCGTTGCTTTCGTTCCAGGTTGCTTACTTAAAAGCCCACTATCCGGCTGAGTTTATGGCGGGAGTATTGAACAATGGCGGAGGTTATTATTCCACTGCGGTTTATATAACCGAAGCGCAGCGGATCGGGTTAAAACTATTACTGCCTGATGTTAATGAAAGTATGTACGGATATTTGGGAAAGGATCAAGAAATAAGAATTGGGTTTATTGCCGTTAAAAATTTTGAAGAAAGCTCTGCAGAAACAATCGTGGATGAAAGAAATGAGAACGGGAAGTACGTTTCGCTTATCGATTTTCTTTCCCGCACCCGTTTGGGACACGAGCGAACGGAGTCTTTAATTAAATGCGGTGCGATGGACTGCTTCGGCTTAACGAGACCAACACTGCTTCGCCTGCTCGATCTCTATTTTAAAAATAAAAGAATTCTCAATGCACACAACAATGATCTGTTTGCCGGTGAGGCGATCAAGTTGGAAAAAGAAATAGTAACGGAAACCGATTTTTCTCCGGAAGAAAAAAGTCTTTACGAGTATGAACTTTTCGGCTACATGATCTCGCGGCATCCGTTACAGTTTTTTGATGCGGAAATAAAAGCAAAAGATATTATTCAATCAGCCGACATGTTCAAATACCACAACCGGAGAATAAAAATGATCGGCTGGTACATGACCTCAAAACGGATCAAGACGAGCAAAGGGGAGATTATGAAATTTCTTTCGCTGGAAGACCTTACCGGAACATTTGAAGCGGTGATCTTTCCGAAAGCATATGCACAGTACGCGGAACTTACGATGTCAATGGGACCCTACGTAATAGAAGGGAAGGTTGACGCGGAAAGCGGCAATAATATTATTGTTGATAAACTCTCGGTGCTCACTGCCGAAAGAGCGAGATCGATTACGCAGAAGGAGAGAAACGCAACAGACTTCTTTGGTGAAAATGAAAAACCGGCAAGTTATGATGAAGCGCTTCTGGTGAATGCTCTGGGCAAAGAAAAATTAATGACGGCATATCTTGCATAATTAAATGAGATCGGGAATGGTGTTTTGAGTAGGTTATAAGATCAAATTGAATTCCTTGAGGAATTAATTAAGCACGACTGAGAATTTTAAATACTTGTGTTATAACACAAAAAGTGTTCAAATTAATAATTTTAGTGACTGTATGAATCGATTGTTCCCATATTGACAATCAGTTCTTTTATCCGGTCAGATACAACACACACAAAATTTATGGAAGCTATTTCTATAGTTTTCGTGCTTGTATTTATCTCCAAATGATATTGAGAAAATCAATTTCTTAAAACAATTCTTAATTTTTCAATTCCAACATACGAGATTTCCTGAAGAATTCACTTGAAAGTTGGGTTATGAACAAATATCCTTTGTAGTTTTTCTCAATTTTAATATATTTCAAGAGTAAAAAATGACTTTTCTGCCGGGATGGCGGAATTGGTAGACGCACAGGACTTAAAATCCTGTGTCCCGTTGGGACGTGCCGGTTCGAGTCCGGCTCTCGGTACAAATAAGTTTAGAAAAGTCGTAATTTCAAAGTCAAAAGTCAAAAGTCAAATTTTGTTTTTCATATTTTGGCTTCTCACCTTTGGCTTTTTTTGTTTTAGGTCAATGGTCATTAGACAATAGTCATTGGTCAATAAAATTAGTTGTTAATTAAATTTTGTTCATTGTGATTTCGGATTCGGGTTCTTAGCTCAGTTGGTTAGAGCGTCTGCTTGACGTGCAGAAGGTCATAGGTTCGAATCCTATAGAGCCCACAAAATTAAAGCCTTATAAGATAATCACTTATAAGGCTTTTTTAGTTTCTAAATATTCTTAAATCAGATGGCTTCCCTCGAAGACTTCCCTCGAAACTGCAAAGAAATTGTCAAACTCTTTCAACGAAACTCAACTCTTTATCTGCAAAGATTAACAGAGAGGTACTATCAGTAAGAGAGTTTGAAGTTTTAAACCTTTACAGTACTTCATTCTCTGACTAACCGTAATTAAGTGAATCAGTTTCAAGGTAATTGTTGTATATTTGCCTTGTAAACGATTCAAGGTTTTTATGGAAAAAATCATTAAAATATTCGAGAAGAATAACGGTTATCTCCGGATGAAAGAACTACGTGAAGCGGGAATTCAAACTCGCATTATTGCCAAAGCGGTGGGAGAGAAGATCATAGAGAAGGTTAAGCCGGGACTTTATAAACTGGTTGATTACCCTTGGGATGAACATAGTAGTTTCGTCGATGTTTGTAACTCAAACAAGAACGCTGTTATTTCACTCCTCTCTGCAGCGTCTTACTATGAACTCACAACATTCAATCCATCTGAAATATATGTTGCTGTTCCAAAAAACACTGATAAATTTGTTCTCAAATATCCTCCAATTAGAGTCTACTATTTCGCTAATAGTTATTATTCGCATGGGATTGAAACAATTCAAACTAAAAGTGGAACAATAAAAATTTACAATAAAGAGAAAACTATCGGTGATCTTTTCCGATATATTAACAAACTAGGGGAGGATGTTGCTGTCGAGTCGCTAAAAGAATACCTAAAGAATCGGAAAAAGAGAAATATTTCGAAGCTCCTTGAATATGCTGATATTTGTGATGTTAAGAAAAAAATGGAACCAATGATTAAAGCCATCCTATCATGAAAGAGCGTAAAGAAATAAAAAATATTGCAGCTTCGGTAAAAGAACGTCTCAGAAATATTTCCATTCAAGCCGGTAAAGATTTTCAAAGCGTTTTACGTCAATACATTCAAGAACGATTTCTTTTTCGCCTCTCAAAATCAATTTATGTCAATAATCTGATTCTTAAAGGGGCGTTACTTTTTATTGCACACGATATCAGCCGTTCACGCCCGACAAAAGATATTGATTTCCTTGGCTCCGCAGTCCCAAATGAAAAAGAGAAGATTGTAGAAATAATAAAAGAGATCCTGGATGTAAGCTACGAGGATGGATTACTATTTGACAATGCTAACGTTGAGTCAGAGGATATTGTGGAGGATGAAGAATATCACGGAGTGCGCATTAAATTTTATGCATATCTTGAACATTCCCGGGAGAGAGTCCAAATAGATATTGGGTTTGGTGATCGTGATATTGGTGGTCCAATTGAAATTGATTTCCCAACCCTACTAGATTTTCCGGCACCAAGGTTAAAAGTATATTCAATCGAAAGTGCAGTGGCAGAAAAATTTGAAGCAATAGTTTCGCTGCAATTGGAAACAAGCCGCATGAAAGACTTTTACGACATCCTTTACTTTGTAGAACATTACGAATTCAACAAAGCTTTGCTAAAGGAAGCCATTCAAACAACCTTTAATCAAAGGAATACCGATATTCAGAAGCGAAAAAATATTTATGAGGATAAATTCAAATCGGATGAAAAACTTCAAAAATTTTGGACCGCGTTTCTTAATCGAAATAAATTATCCACCGAAAATAGTTTTGCAAATATTGTTGATAAATTAAAATCATTTATGGAACCAATTTTGCAATGATTAGTAAAATTGGGGGAGCCGGTCATAGAAAAACATTTCCCCTGTGGTCAATGAATATTAATCGATCAATGTAGTCGATTATAGAAATAAAAAAACAACTTAAAGCATAAGGCGAAGGTGAATATCCACCGGATAAGGGAACAATTGAATAAAAGTAAGTCAAAATCGGGATTGGTTTCTTTTTTTTATGCAAATTTTCCCTTATTTTTAAATAAGGGACTAAGATCGTTTTAAAGGATTTGTTCTCAAAAAAGAGAGCATAAAACTGTACTCGTTTAATACTCGAAATTGCCAAAACGAGCTAAAAACGAAGAAAAAGGATTTGAAATCGTTCTTTGACGTGCAGAAGGTCATAGGTTCGAATCCTATAGAGCCCACAAATACCGGAGAAGACTCCGTTTTTTTTATAAAATAGAAGATTATGGAAAACATTGCTCTTACTTTTCCCGATGGTAATTCGAAAGAATTCGCCAAAGGGATTACCGCTTTCGAGGTCGCTAAATCAATTTCAAATAGATTGGCTGACGATACTCTTGCCGTTAAAATAAACGATTCGGTAAAAGAACTCTACACAAAACTTGAATCAGATTCAAAAATTAACTTTCTTACATTCGATGATAATAAAGGCAAGGAAGTTTATTGGCATTCAACTTCTCACTTGATGGCTCACGCTGTTCAATCGATTTATCCGGAAGCAAAATTTGGCGTTGGGCCTGCAATTGAGAATGGGTTCTACTATGATATTGATATTAACTCAAAGCTTACTGAAGATGATCTGAAAAAGATTGAAGATAAGATGATGGAACTTTCAAAACAGCAAAATGTTTTTGAAAGAAAAGAAATATCAAAAGCGGAAGCGTTGAAATTCTTCACTGAAAAGGGAGATCAATATAAACTTGAGATTATAAGTGAAATTGATGATACAGCAGAAGCGATCAGCCTTTATAACGAAGGCAATTTTACTGATCTTTGTACCGGACCTCATCTTCCGAATGCCGGAAAAATCAAGTATGTTAAATTGCTTAACATTTCAGGCTCATACTGGCGCGGAAACGAAAAGAATAAACAACTTCAAAGAATTTATGGAATTTCTTTCCCCAAGAAAAAATTGCTCGAAGAACATCTTCTTTTATTAGAAGAAGCAAAAAAACGTGACCACAGAAAATTAGGAAAAGAGTTAGAACTCTTTTTCATTAGCCCAAAAATTGGCAGCGGCTTACCGGTGTGGCTCCCGAAAGGTGCGGTGCTTCGCGAAACTTTGGAAAAATATTTACGCGAAGAACAGACCAAACGCGGTTATCTGCCGGTTGTTACTCCGCATATCGGAAATATTAATCTTTATAAAACCAGCGGACATTATCCTTATTATAAAGAAAGTCAGTTCCCGACGATCAAATTTGAAGATAGTGATGAAGAGTATTTATTAAAGCCGATGAACTGCCCTCATCATTTTCAAATTTATGCCGTAAAGCCGAGAAGTTACCGCGATCTGCCAATTCGTCTTGCTGAATTTGGAACAGTTTACCGTTACGAACAATCGGGTGAATTAAATGGCTTAACTCGTGTGCGTTGTTTTGCTGTTGATGATTCACATATGTTCGTTCGTCCCGATCAGTTGAAGGAAGAAGTTTGTAATGTTATCGAATTGATCCAGGCGGTTTTTACAACTATGGGATTTAAGGATTTTACAACTCAGTTATCTTTCAGAGATTCCAACGTTGAAAAATACGGCGGCGATATAGCTCTCTGGGAAAAAGCTCAGCAAGAGATACAGGAAGCCGCTGATATAATGAAACTCGAGTATTTTGTTGCGGAAGGTGAAGCAGCTTTTTACGGACCCAAAATCGATTTTATGGTAAAAGACGCTCTTGGAAGAAAGTGGCAATTGGGAACAGTTCAGATCGATTATGTTATGCCTGAAAGATTTCAGTTGGAATATATCGGAAGTGACGGACAGAAACACCGACCGGTAGTTATCCATCGCGCGCCGTTCGGTTCTTTGGAAAGATTTATCGGTGTTTTGATCGAACATTTTGCGGGAGATTTTCCTCTTTGGTTGGCTCCCATCCAAACAGTAGTTGTTCCGATATCCCAAAATTACGTACATTACGCTAGTGAAATTTCAAAAGTTCTTAAAGAAAAAGGAATTAGAACCGAACTTGACGAACGAAGCGAGAAAATCGGTTACAAAATTCGTGATTGGGAAACTCAGAAAGTCCCATATATGATCATTGTTGGTGAGAAAGAAGCAGAACAAAAAGTTATTTCAGTTAGAAAACATAAACATGGAGACTTAGGAACTTTTCAAGTAGAAAATTTCTTAACTCAATTAGAAGAAGAAATTAAAAATAAAATATCCAGTAACAAATAAGGAGGTTCTTTATCGCTCAAGCAGAAGAAATTCGTATTAATGAAGAGATCAAGACCCAAAAAGTTAGAGTAATCGATCAAGACAGCAGCCAGCTCGGCGTTTTTTTAATAAAGGACGCAATCCGTTTAGCTACGGAACGTGGATTGGACTTAGTAGAAATTGCTCCTAAAGCAGATCCGCCGGTTTGTAAGATTATTGATTTCGGAAAATTCAAATACGAGCAGCAGAAACGGGAAAAAACGCAGAAGAAAAATCAAGTCGTTTCCGTTTTAAAAGAAATTCGTTTTCATCCGAACACCGATGTTCATGATTTTGAATTTAAAGCAAAGCATGCAATAAATTTTTTGCAGGATGGCGATAAAGTAAAAGCGGTAGTAATGTTCAAAGGTCGCGAGATGGCATACACCAAACTCGGTGAAGATCTTTTAAATCGCTTTATTGAAAGAATACAGGATGTAGCGAAAGTTGAAAGCCCTATCAAGATGGAAGGGCGATACATGAACTTAATTGTCGTTCCCTTTAAGGGAAAAACTAAAAAACCAACAAAATAAGGAACCCAAATGCCAAAAATGAAAAGCAACCGTGGCGCCCGTAAAAGTTTCAGAGAAACTGCGTCCGGTCATTTTAAGAGAAAGAAGGCTTTCCGAAGCCATATTCTCACTTCAAAAAGCACGAAAAGAAAAAGAGGATTGCGTAAAGCTACTCTTGTCTCCGGCTCTGAAGAAAAACGTGTAATCGCGATGATGCAATAAGAAAGGAAGAACAATGCCAAGATCAAAAAACAAAGTTGCTTCTAAAGCACGTCGTAAAAAAATTCTCTCGATGGCCAAAGGCTATTGGGGAACGAGAAAAAACGTCTTCACGGTCGCCAAGAATCATGTCGAAAAAGGAATGCTTCACGCTTACCGCGATAGAAAACTAAAGAAAAGAAATTACCGGAATCTCTGGATCATCAGAATTAATGCAGCCGCAAGAATAAACGGAACAACCTACTCTCAATTGATGCACGCACTCGACACAAAAGGTGTTGTTATCAATAGAAAAGTACTTGCAAGTTTAGCTGTGGAAAATGCAAAAGCATTCGCTGATCTAGTATCATTTGCCACTAACTAAATTATGAACCCAAGTTTCCTTTATCCGCAAAGCGGGAAGGGTGACTTGGGTTTTTTCTTTTTAAAAGGATAACACGGGAAATGTTGACCAAAATTCAAACGCTTATTAAAGAATTCATTCAAGCACTTGAAGCTGTAAAAGATCAAAAAGAACTTGAAGACCTCCGCATACATTATCTTAGCCGGAACGGCTCCGTAGCGGCTCTTTTTGAAGAAATGAAAACAGCGTCGAAAGAAGAGAAGCCGGTTCTTGGGAAAGAATTGAACTTACTCCGTAAACTTGCCGAAGAAAAATTCAACGAAAAGAAATCTCAATTCGATGAACTTCTTACAAAACAATCGCAACAGATTGATCTTTCTTTACTCGGAAGAAAAGTTGAATTGGGGCATAGACATTTGCTTACACAAACGCTGGATGAAATAAAATCAATTTTTAAAGGATTAGGTTTTTCGATCTTCGAGGGACCTGAATTAGAATCAGACTATTATAATTTTGAAGCGCTGAATTTTCCCGCTGATCATCCGGCGCGTGATATGCAGGATACTTTTTTTGTAAATAAAGAATTTTTACTTCGTACGCACACGTCACCGGTGCAAGTTCGGTTGATGGAAAAACTTCAACCACCGTTGAGAGCAATTATGCCGGGAAAAGTTTACCGGAACGAAGCGATAAGTTCGCGCAGCCATTGCATGTTCCATCAAGTTGAAGGATTGTGTGTTGATACCGATGTTACTTTTGCCGAATTGAAAGGGACACTCGTCGCTTTCGCAAAACAATTTTACGGTAAAGATTTGAATTACCGTTTTCGCCCAAGCTTTTTTCCGTTTACGGAACCAAGCGCGGAGATGGACATTACTTGCTTTTTGTGTAAAGGGAAAGGATGCAGAGTCTGTAAACATTCCGGCTGGCTTGAAATTCTCGGCTGCGGAATGGTTGATCCGAACGTGTTTGAATACGCAAAATATGATAACGAAAAATATACCGGTTACGCGTTCGGAATGGGAATAGAAAGAACGGCAATGTTGAAATATGGAATTACCGATATTCGTACTTTCTTTGAAAATGATGTACGATTCCTCAAACAGTTTTGATGCGGAGAAAATAAATTGAAAATTTCACTTAATTGGCTAAAAAAATATATTGATCTGACAGACATTGATGTTGAAGAAATTGTCTCGAAACTTACGATGTCCGGATTGGAAGTTGAAAGCGTTGAAAATCAAAATGAAATGTTTAAAAATTTCATCATCGGGTATGTAGAAGAAAAAGAAAAACATCCGAACGCAGATAAACTTTCTCTCTGTGTGATAAACAACGGAACGGAAAAATTAAAAGTAGTTTGCGGCGCGCCAAATGTGGCTGCGGGGCAGAAAGTAGTTTTTGCGCAGATAGGAGCGGTTGTTCCGAACAGCGGAATGAAGATCAGCAAAGCAAAAATTCGCGGTGCTGAATCAAACGGAATGCTTTGTTCGGAATCCGAACTTGGTTTAAGTGAAGATCATTCGGGAATTATCGTGTTAGATTCTTCTTTCAAAGAAGGAACTTCCGTTTCCGAAGCGCTTCATTTAAATGATGTTCTGTTTGAAATAGGTGTTACTCCAAACCGCGCCGACGCACTTTCACATATTGGTGTTGCAAGAGATTTAGCCGCGATCTTTCAGCGTAAATTAAAATTGCCGGAAGTTTCTATTCCGAAATCAGAAAAAAATATTAATGATTTTGCTTCGATTGAAATTGTTGATGCAGAAAATTGTCCCCGTTATTCTGCAAAAGTTCTATTAAATGTTGAAATAAAAGAATCACCTGATTGGCTTAAAAGAAGTTTAAAAACCATCGGATTGCGACCGATAAATAATATTGTTGACGTAACCAATTTTGTTTTGCATGAGATCGGTCAACCACTGCACGCGTTTGATCTTGATAAACTTGCGAAGAAGAAGATCGTTATAAAAAAAGCGGAAGCGGATGCTCTTTTCACAACACTCGACGGCAAAGAAAGAAAATTAAACGAAAATGTTTTGATGATCTGCGACGGTGAAAAACCGGTTGCGGTTGCCGGAGTAATGGGAGGAGAAAATTCCGAGGTTACTTCATCAACAAAAAATATTTTAATTGAAAGCGCCTACTTTAATCCTACAAGCGTTCGCAAGACTTCAAAATATTTGGGATTAACTACCGATGCCGCTTACCGATTTGAACGAGGAACCGATCCTTCAATCACTGTTTACGCGGCTGAACGTGCTGCCCAACTTATGGCTGAATTAAGCGGCGGCGAAGTGGTGAATGGAGTTATTGATGTTTATCCAATTAAAATTTCGGAAAAAGAAATTACTCTTCGTTTTAAGCAAGTTGAAAGAGTTTTGGGATTTATTGTTCCAAATGAAAATATAAAAAATATTTTAAGTTCACTTGGATTTGCAATCAAGAAATTCAGTGAAGAATCGATAACCGTTTCAACACCAACTTTTCGTCCCGATATTGAACGCGAAATTGATCTGATTGAAGAGATCGCAAGAATAAATAATTACGATACGATCCCAACAATCTCTAAGATTGCTATCCCAATCAGCGAGAAAATTGATGAATCGGCATTTGTTGATGATCTGCGGACAATAGCAACGGGATTAGGATTCAACGAGATTTTGTCAATTCCCATGATAACCGAGAAGGCGGCGGATATTTTTGGTAAGCCGATTGGATTGTTAAATCCGCAGGGTTCTGAAATGGGTTATCTACGCACTTCACTTCTCGCAAGCGCGCTTCCAGTAGTTGAAAAAAACATTAATGTCGGAGAGAAGAACATTAAATTATTTGAGATCGGGAAAGTATTTCTAAAAGTGAATGATGACCTGTTCACATTTTCAGATTTTGTTGAAGAAGAAAGATTTCTCTTCATCTTAACCGGAAAAATTTCCGAAAAAGAATGGTACACGGGAGAAAGGGATTTCGATTTTTATGATTTAAAAGCTTCGGTTAATGAATGTTTTCAGAAAAAAACACTTGACAATCTTTTAAATGATTCCTATTATCACAGTGGAAATAAAATTTTTGATTACTATTTCACCAAAAGCGCCGGAACAACCGTTTTGGGTAGCGGTGGAAAAGTAAAAAAAGAAGTTCTTAAACAATTTGGAATTCAGCAGGATGTTTTTTGTTTCGAAGGTTCGGTTGAAATATTAAAATCACTTACACCGAAAGAAAAAACTTTTACCGGATTACTCCGTTTCCCCAAGGTTATGAAAGATTTTGCTTTTATCTTTGAGAAAGATATTCCTGTTGAAAATGTTACTTCGTTTATAAAGAAACGAGGGAACAAAATATTAAAAGATGTTCATCCGTTTGATGTTTTTGAACACGCTTCTATCGGAGTGACAAAGAAGTCGGTTGCCTTTAATTTGGCGTATTATGATGCTGAACGAACTCTGACTGACGAAGAAGTTGACAAAGATTTTCAATCATTGATTGAACAAGTTAAAAAAGAATTTAATGCAATTTTGCGAGGAAAATAATTGTCGGAATTGTCTAAATACGAAATATTCATACAAGAGCTAAGCTCTGTTGAAGTTCAAGTTTCTGCATTGAGAGAGCAATATGTAGAGTTGCAGAGTAGAAACAAAGAACTCGAAAAAAGACTTTCAAGTCTGCAAAGGGAAAATGAATATCTAAAATTGCAGATAGAGAATGGGGAAAAAATAGCCGAAGAACGGGGTGAGTCAAACGGGGAAACTGTTTTTAGTTCGCTTAGTGTTAAAGAGAGAGAAGATCTTAAATTGAAAATTACTGATGTAATAACAAAAATTAATAATCATTTAACTAGTGCTTAATATTATTATTGATGGTATCGGTTCATTATGACAGAGAAAAAGAAGCTTAAAGTAAAAATATTTGATAAAGAATACTCTTTATTAGTTGACAACGAAGAAATTGCAAAGGAACTTGCCGTATATGTAAACAATGTTATGGAAGAAACAAAGCAAGAATTGCCCGATCAGCCGGCGCAAACAATTGCTATTATCGCATCATTGAATATTGCTTACGATTATTTTATTGAAAAGAACAAGAACAAAGAATTTCTGATTCAGGCAACGGACAAAGTAAAAAAAATTAAGCTTCTTTTGAATCAATCATCTGATCCTATCCCATCTTAAAAATCCATTACCGCTGCCGGTTAATGGTAACAAAAAAGAACCATCTTTGCCAATGGGTTATTGACTTACGATGCGTAAGGCAGGCCTCATCTCAAGCGATTGAGAATTCACTCTAACGAGCGAAACGGAGGAAGCAAGAAACATTCGGGCATTTTCCCACACTGTTTGGATAAGGGTTCTTTCCCTGTTCAACAGTAGCCGGCGGCGCTTTTATTCATCTATTTCTTGAGGTGTAATGTGAATTTAATTGATGTCGATCTATTGATCCTCATACCTATGGTGGTCATGTTGGTTGCCTTATTCTTTTATTTAGGCTGGAAAGTAAATTCTAAGTTAGGAAAAAGAAGCATTGTCGCGGGCGAAGAGCGCGTAAAGGTTATTATTGCTGATGCTGAAAAAGAAGCAAACAATATTAAAAGAGAAAAACTTCTTGAAGTAAAAGATGAATGGTATAAGAAAAAAATAGAATTTGATACTGAAGTAAATCAAAAACGACAGAAACTGCTGAACATCGAAAAACAACTCTCCGGTCGTGAAGATAATATTGATAAGAAATTAGAATCCGCAATAAAAAAGGAAAAAGAGAATAGGGGACTAGAGCAAAGTCTTATTCAGCATAAGAAAAATATTGATATCCGTTTTAATGAATTAGATAGATTAGAGAAAGAACAAAATCTAAAACTCGAAAAAATTTCCGGGTTAACCGCCGAAGAAGCAAAAAAATTACTTCTTGAAAGCATGGAGCAGCAAGCTGAATCGGAAGCAAATAAAATCTATAAAGAGAGATTTGAGAAAGCAAAATTAAACGCTAAACAAGAAGCGCAGAAAGTTGTTGTACTTGCAATTCAACGAACCGCAGCAGACCACTCGGTTGAAACAACCGTCTCGGTTGTTCAGATCCAAAATGATGAATTAAAAGGTAGGATCATCGGAAAAGAAGGACGCAATATTCGTTCCTTTGAAGCAGCTACCGGTGTTGATGTTATTGTTGACGATACGCCGGAAGCGGTAATACTTTCTTCATTCGATCAATTCCGAAGAGAAGTTGCGCGTGTTTCATTGGAACGTTTAATAGCAGATGGAAGAATACATCCGGCGAGAATTGAAGAGATCGTTGAGAAAGTGCGTATTGAATTAATCGAAGAGATGTTCAAGGAAGGGGAAAATACTTTACTGCAATTGGGTATTCACGGTGTTCATCCCGAAATTATAAAACTTATCGGCAAAATGAGATACCGCTCAAGCTACGGTCAAAATTTATTGCAGCACAGCGTTGAAGTTGCTTATCTCTGCGGTATTATGGCTGCCGAACTTGGTATCGACCCGATAATGGCTAAACGTGCGGCTCTGCTTCATGATATCGGAAAAGTTGTTGATAAAGATATTGAAGGTCCACACGCTTTGTTGGGATATGATGTGGCGAAACGTTATAAAGAAAATCCAATAGTTGCTAATGCTATCGGCTCTCACCACGAAGATATTGAGATGGAACATCCGATCGCGGTGTTGGTACAAGCGGCAGATTCTATTAGCGGAGCTCGCCCCGGCGCAAGACGTGAACCGATCGAAGGTTATGTAAAAAGACTTGAAACCTTGGAAGCTTTAGCGCTATCATTTGAAGGTGTTGCAAAAACATACGCAATTCAAGCTGGAAGAGAAGTTAGAGTTGTGGTTGAGCATGAAAAGATAGATGATATTTTTGCTGATAAATTAGCTCAAGACATTGCCGCAAAAATTGAAAATGAGATGGAATATCCGGGACAAATTAAAGTTACCGTTATCCGTGAGGTGAGAAAGATCAGCTACGCGAAGTAAAAAGACTGTGGGACTTTGAGACGTTGGGACTCAGAGACTTGGGGGGATGTAGTGAAGGGAATTTCCCGGTAAACCAGAACTTAATAATTTGGAATGACTATCTTTGGTAGTTAAAATTTAACGGCTGCATGACTGAATGAAGAGCATTCATCCATTCAACATCATTCAGTCATTCTTCCAGTTTTGGGGGACAGATATTCTCTCCATCGTGTATAGAAAATTTTTGCAACTATCTAAAACATTTTGCATCTTTTACTTTTTCCTTTCCTCTTCGGATATCTCTCCTTATCGACTTTATTTTATCATTCCCAAGAAAATATTCTTTCCCAATAAAAAAAACGCCTAAAAACTACAAATTCGTGTGAATAATGGGCAAATAGCATTGGCAAGATAGTTGATATTTATAAATATCATGTTTTACCAAATGAAAAATGAATAGAGACAATAATAATCCGGTTTATACGATAAGTGCCGCTGCTGAGATACTTGGTGTTTCCATCCCAACTTTAAGGATGTATGAAAAGGAAGGGCTGATCATTCCTTTTAAAAAAGAATCCAACCAAAGACGTTATTCTCAAGCCGATCTGGATAGGATCAAATGCATTAGAGAAACCATTAACGGAACAAAAATCAGTATTGAAGGGATTAAGCATCTCTTATCGCTTATTCCATGCTGGAAAATAAAAAATTGTTCTAATGACGAAAGAGTGGTGTGCGAAGCTTTCATCTCACATGATAAACCTTGCTGGACGTATTCCCATAAAAATAATTTATGTTCGGAAATCCCCTGTATTTCTTGCGAAGTTTATACAAAAATTTCCGATTGTAAAAAAGTTAAAGAGACTTTAAAATCATATTTATAAAAGAATAAACTTAACAACACTATAAAACGAAAATGAAAAAAATAGTTATTCCACTTGTCTTAATCGGGCTGGTGATAGTAAGCGCGATTAGTTTTTTAACCTCGAAGAGCAGCGAGCAAACCAAATTAATGGTCTTAAAGGAGCAGTTTGGTAAAAAAGCGGTTCAGCATGTTGACCACTCGCAATTTTTAGAACTGAAGAAAAAATTCACCACACCGCAACAAGTAACCGAAGCTTGTATTGTTTGTCATAACGGCAGAGCGCAAGAAATTATGCGTTCCAATCACTGGAATTGGGAAAAAGCCGAGTACGTTAAAGGACGCGGTATCGTTTATCTCGGCAAAAAAAATGCGATAAATAATTTCTGCATCGGTACTGAAGGAAACGAAATGAGCTGCGCCAAATGTCATGTTGGCTACGGCATGAGTTCATCTAAAGATTTTAATTATCAGGATGAAAGTAACATCGATTGTCTTGTTTGCCATGATAATTCCGAAACGTATGCGAAGGCTCAAGAAAAAGGTGGCGCGCCGGATCCAAGTGTTGATTTGGCGAATGTTGCACAACACGTTGGTAAACCGAAACGATCGAACTGCGGAGTCTGCCATTTCTTTGGCGGCGGCGGAAATAATGTAAAACACGGTGACTTAGAAAAATCAATGTTTGAACCCTCAAAAGAAGTTGATCTCCAGTGCGTTGACTGCCATAAGACCGAAAACCACATGATCAGCGGAAAAATGTATTCACTTTCTTCTATGAACCGGAACCGCGCTTTATGCGAAGATTGTCATAATGAGAATCCGCACAGCGACGCAATTCTAAACAAACACACTTTAAAAGTTGCTTGCCAGACTTGTCACATCCCGACATACGCAAAAGTAAACGCTACAAAAACCGCTTGGGACTGGTCAACCGCCGGAAAATTACAAGATGGAAAACCATTTGAAGTTGATGACGCTGATGGCAATCATACTTATCTTTCAATCAAAGGAAATTTTACCTGGGGGAAAAATCTTAAACCCGATTACGTCTGGTTTAACGGTACCGCCGGGCATTATTTGTTAGGTGATAAAGTTGCTGACACAACAAAACCTTTGGTTCTCAATCCGCTTAACGGATCTTATCAAGATGTTGAATCAAAAATAATTCCGGTAAAAATTCATCGTGCAAGACAACCGTTCGATCCGGTGAATCAAATAATAATTCAGCCAAAACTTTACGCAGAGAAAGTTGGGGAAGGAGCGCTCTGGAAAGATTTCAATTGGGAAACCGCTTCAGAAGTTGGAATGAAAGAAGTGAATCTGCCTTTCAGTGGAAAAGTTTCTTTTCTCAAAACCGAAATGTACTGGCCGGTCAATCATATGGTCTCTTCAAAAGAAAATACGGTTAAGTGCAACGAATGCCATACAAGAGATAACAGCCGTTTAGCGGGATTGAATGACTTTTACATGCCCGGAAGAGATTATAGTCCGTTTATTGAAACAGCGGGAAAATTAATTTTGCTGTTCTCATTTCTAGGAGTTCTCATACATGGCGGATTTAGATTTTTTTCTTCACGCAAACTGAAAGAGAGAAAATAATTATGAAACAGAAAGTTTATATCTATCGCTCGTTCGAACGGTTCTGGCATTGGATGCAGGCGTTATCCATTTTCTTTTTAGCTGCAACAGGTTTTGAAATTCATGGGTCGTTTACATTTTTTGGATACCAAAACGCGGTGAAGTATCACAACATTGCGGCATACACGTTTATCGTGCTTATCGTTTTCGCAATCTTCTGGCACTTTACTACTGGTGAGTGGAAGCAATATCTTCCGACCACTAAACACTTAAAAGCCCAAATTAATTTTTATTTGATCGGAATATTTCAGAACGCTCCACATCCTACAAAAAAAACTGTATTGAGTAAATTAAATCCTTTACAAAAACTGACTTATCTCGCATTGAAGATTCTTGTAATCCCAACCATGGTAATTTCCGGTTTGCTCTATATGTTTTACCGCTATCCACAAAAAGGAACGATCGAAGGATTAAATATTGGTACGATTGAAGTCATCGCCTTATTTCACACCGCCGCGGCTTTTTTATTATTGGCTTTTGTAATTGTGCATTTATATTTAATGACTACAGGCGCGACCGTCACTTCAAATTTAAGAGCGATGATCACCGGTTTTGAAGAACTCGAAGACGCACACGCAATTGTTGATCCCCAAAAGCAAAATATAAAAAATGAAGTTGAGGTTTGAAATGAATGAAACAAAATATATGAACCCCTATTTAGCCGGATTATTCCTCGGACTAATTTTACTCGTCACCATTTTTATTACCGGAAGAGGTTTAGGCGCAAGTGGTGCGGTAAAAAGCGCAGTTGTTGCAACGGTACAAACAGTAACCCCAACGCACACCGCGGAGACCAAATTCTACAAAGAATATCAGGAAGAGCATCCCGGAAATCCTTTAAAAAGTTGGCTTGTATTTGAAATTATCGGAGTAGTTATTGGAGCTTTTATCTCCGGATTAATTTCAAATAGATTAAAATTTAAACTCGAACGTTCGCCCAAATCAACAACTAAAATAAGAATTGCCGGGGCGTTAGCCGGTGGTCTGTTATTCGGATTTGGCGCTCAGATTGGCAGAGGCTGTACAAGCGGCGCTGCTTTAAGCGGAATGGCTGTACTTTCTGCCGGTGGACTCATCACTATGATGGCAATTTTCGGCGGCGCTTATGCGTTCGCGTATTTTTTCAGAAAACTTTGGATATAAGAAAGGAGTATTACCATGGGACCTTTAGTGCCTGAAGTTATCGGAAATGAATTAAACTTTATTGTAGCTCTTTTTGTTGGAATCGCATTCGGTTTTATTCTTGAACAAGCCGGATTTTCAACTTCAAAGAAACTTGTTGGATTGTTTTACGGATATGATTTTACCGTGTTGCGCGTTTTTTTTACTGCCGGATTAGTCGCAATGATTGGCGTTATCGCCTTTGATCATTGGGGTTTGCTGGATATTAGTCTTGTTTATATCAATCCAACTTTCCTTTGGTCTGCTATAATCGGTGGATTAATAATGGGGTTAGGTTTTGTCGTTGGAGGATTTTGTCCCGGTACGAGTGTTTGTGCGGCAGCCATCGGTAAAATTGATGCAATGATATTTATTGCCGGTTCTTTTTTCGGAGTTTTACTATTTGCCGAAGGATATCCTCTTTTTGAAAATCTCTACAAAGCTGCACCTTGGGGAAATGTAAGAGTTTTTGATACGCTCGGAATATCTCAATCTCTATTTGCTTTTCTGCTTACCGTTGTTGCCGTTGGCGCATTTTGGGCAACAACATGGATTGAAAATAAAGTGAACGGAAAATCGAATCCCGAGTTTAATTCAAAGCCACTTTATTTAGGTTTGACGGGATTGGCTTTGATCCTTGCTCTTTCTGCTTTTGCCTTGCCGGAAAAGAGAGATGCGCTGTTGGCTGAATTGGACGATACGAATTTTGTCAACAGTTATGTCGTTGGTTCGATGGATTGCGATGAACTGGCATTTAACCTAATGGATAAGGACAAAAATCTCCAGATTATTGATCTGCGCAAGCAAAAAGATTTTGATGTGATGAGTTTACCGAATTCTACACGCTTTGATCTGGAAAATCTCTTTGAAAAGACTGCTCATAAATTGTTGACCATCAAACACAAGAAAAATGTCTTTATTTCCGAAGATGAAATTATGGCTAAAAAAGGAGCCGTTCTTGCAAGAGAATTAGGTTATACTGAAAGTTACTACCTCAAAGGCGGATTGAAACAATTCAGAAATGATATTCTAAATTTTAAGTTACCGGGTGCGGCTTCAAATCAGCATGAGATTGATACGTATCGTTTTAGAACCGAAGCGGCAAAAGTTTTACCGGTGATGATCCAAGAATATAAAGTAAAACTTGCAGCGACCAGTTCAGAATCAAATAAACCGAAACGTGTAGTTGGAGGTTGTTGATAGTAGACTGAGGGACTGAATGATTCGTTCAGTCCTTTTCAATTGTTTTGAAAAAGCATCTACATTTTCGTATGTTGGGGCATCAAAAAGTCAAAAAGAGTAGAAGTCAATGCAATCAATTCGAGCTGTTATAGAACCGAATGGACAAATTCGGTTTCCTATAGACATGCATCTTACCAAACCAATGAATGCAATTATTACTTTCATCGAAGAAGAAAGTAAATATAAATTTACCGAATTAGCAAGTGAAAAATCATTAGCAGAAGATTGGAACAAACCTGAAGAAGACGAAGCATGGACACATTTACAAGCGGTACAGTAATTTAAATTCTATTCCCATTCTCTTCAATAAATCCCACAGTTTTTCTTATTTTTCATTATGGAAAAGTTACTCAAAGTTGCCATTACCGGCGGAATAGGTTCCGGGAAATCCACTTTTGCCGATTATATGCTGGCGAAAGATTTTACCGTAATTAAAGCTGATATTCTTGCCAAAGAACTTTATGTAACTAACGAAGAATTAAGACAGAAGATCATAGCTGAATTTGGCGCTGAGGTTTATCCTGACGGATTGTTTGACAGAATCACTCTTTATAAAAAAGCTTTTACCGATGAAGGAAAAGTAAAACGGCTGAATGAACTTGTTCATCCGGTAGTGATAAAGGAGATCGATGCCTTGATGAAACTTTATCAGCATGAAAAAATTATCTTTGTTGAAGCCGCTCTTATCTTTGAAGCGAACATGGAAAAGCTTTTTGATTACGTTATCTTAATTACCGCGGACGAAAAAGTGAGAATTGAACGGACGATACAAAGAGAAAAAATATCAAGCGACGAAGTTAAACAACGGATGAAATTCCAGATACCCGATGAATTAAAAAAAGAAAAAGCCGATTTCACATTTTACAATAACGGAACGTTGGGAGAGTTCGAACAAAAAGCTAACTTACTTCTACAATTATTAACTCAAGGAAATAAATCATAATGAAAATTGCTTTCCAGGGCGAGCATGGCGCTTTTAGCGAAGTAGCGGCAAAAAAGTTTTTTGGCGAAAAAATCGAAACGATCCCGTCGTACGCATTTGAAGATGTGTTTAACAAGGTTCAAAAAAAACAAGTTCAGTTTGGAGTTGTTCCTATTGAGAACTCTCTTTACGGAAGTGTGTTCGATACATACGATCTTCTCTTGAAATCAAGTTTAAGCGTTGTGGGTGAATTGCAGCTTCAAATCAACCACAATCTTCTTGCAAAAAGACATTTGGAATTTTCAGAGATCACAAAAGTTTATTCGCATCCGCAGGCGCTTGGGCAGTGCTCGGAGTTCCTTAAAACATTAAAGAATGCCGAGATACTTCCTTCATACGATACTGCCGGTTCGGCGCTAACATTGTTAAAACATAATGGGGATCCGATAGCGATAATTGCAAGTAAGGAAGCCGCCGAAGTATATCAACTAAAAATTTTGAAGAAGCACATTCAAAATAATTCCGAAAACTATACCCGCTTTTTAATAATTGCAAAAAATCCTTTACTTGAAGATTTCAAATCACCCAAAACTTCAATTTGTTTTGAATTGAAAAATATTCCGGGAGCGTTATTTAAAAGCCTTAGCGTGTTTGCTCTGCGCGAGATCAATTTGGTGAAGATTGAATCGAGACCGATTCCCCACAAACCATTTGAGTATCGTTTTTACGCCGACTTTTTTGGAGATTTGCGTGAAGAGAGAATTAAAAACGCGCTGAAAAATCTTGAGGAAATATCTCTTTCGATCAAAGTTTACGGGACCTACGAAAAAGGTGAGGTTTATAAAAGTTAATGTTTTGTTTAAAGAAAATTATAAAGGTAATTTTACATAACAATTTTACGGAGTTCTTGTGTCGATAATCAATGAGCTGATTGTTTCCTTTGTGCAGATATTACCGAAATCTATTGTTAAAAAATTTTCCAGCCGCTACATTGCCGGGGATTCGCTTCAAGACGCGGTTCTTCTGGTTCAGGAGTTAAATAAAAGAGGAATACACGCGACCATCGATGTTCTTGGTGAAGCGATAACAACAAAAGAAGAAGCCGTCTCCTCTAAACAAGCTTGTTCCGATGTTTTGGACGCGATCAGAAAACTTCAGTTGAACGCGAACCTCTCTATTAAACCAACACAAATGGGTTTGCAACTTGATGAACAGTTTTGTTACGATCAGGTATTATCCTTAGTTGAAAAAGCCAAACTGATGAGAAATTTTGTCCGGCTCGACATGGAAGATTCTTCTTGCACCGATGCTACTTTTCGCCTTTACAAAAAATTACGCGAAACACATGACAATTGCGGAGTTGTTGTTCAAGCGTATATGAGAAGAACGTTAAGTGATTTAATTTCTTTAAGTAGTCTTAAGCCTAACGTTCGGCTATGCAAAGGAATTTATATTGAACCGGTCTCAATCGCCTTTAAAGGAAAAGAAGAGATAAGAAAAAATTATTTGGATAATCTAAAGTGGATGTTTGAGAATAAACACTATGTCGGCATCGCAACGCACGATTCATATCTAATTGATGAAGCCGTTGAACTCATCAAATCATTAAAAATTCCGCGTGATGCTTTTGAATTTCAGATGCTGCTTGGTGTACATGAAGACTTGAGAGATTACCTTGCAGAATCCGGTTATAAAGTACGTATCTACGTTCCATTTGGAAAAGATTGGTATTTGTACTCGATAAGAAGGTTGAAAGAAAATCCGAACGTTGCCGGGCAAATTGTAAAAAATCTTTTTTCACGACATTAATCTATGACCGTTTTAGGAATTGAAAGTTCTTGCGATGAAACGTCAGTTGCGGTGTTAAAGGATGATGTTGTTTTAACCAACCTTATTTCGTCACAAGATTTTCACATTAATTTCGGCGGGGTTGTTCCTGAATTATCAAGCAGAGCCCACATTCAAATCATCACCTCA